>LXNI01001881.1_pt1 | contig 16303 bp, 11 predicted proteins | sample 809091 | NCBI WGS metagenome assembly LXNI01 (sample SAMN04870527, study PRJNA318959) | sponge metagenome | biome: 01000161; feature: marine sponge reef; material: water | host: Sarcotragus foetidus | place: Greece: Milos, Mediterranean Sea | collected 2013-05-29 | depth 5-7 m | reverse complement strand
ACGTGACGCTGGACGTGGAGCTGATCGCTCCGATCGCGATGGAGAAGGGCGTGCGCTTCGCCATTCGTGAGGGCGGCCGCACGGTCGGCGCCGGCACCGTCACCGACATCGTCGAGTAGAAGTCGAGTAGAACCGAGTAGAACGAGTTGAAGTTGGATTCGTGACTGGACTTGAGGACTCAGGCCAGTAGCTCAATTGGTAGAGCATCGGTCTCCAAAACCGAAGGTTGGGGGTTCGAGACCCTCCTGGCCTGCCAGACGTTCTTGGGGCGATTCCGGGGACGCGTTGCAGAAATCGAGATAGCGCGAAGAACGCTGCGGACGGGATGGAGAACGGGTTTCGGGGAGATAGGGCGAGTTTGACGGAGACCGGAAGGGGCAGGGTGAGATATGGCGGCAATCGGCAGGCTTGGAGCGTTCTTGGGAGAGGTGCGCACCGAGATGAAGAAGGTCACGTTCCCCTCGCGGGAGGAGGTCGTGGGTACGACGATCGTCGTGCTGATCACGAGCGTCATCTTCGCCATCTTCCTGTGGATTGCCGACGTCGTGATCCTGCGTCTCTACAACGGCCTCAACGGCATCTTCGAGTGAGTCCGGAGATCGGAACGAGAGCGGGGAGCACCTGATGAGCGAGGTCGAAACGGCAGCGATGGACGACGTCGAGGTTGCGGCGGACGGTGGTGAGGAATCCTCCGGACCGCCGCGGCAGTGGTACATCGTCCATACCTACTCGGGTTACGAGGAGCGCGTCCGGGAGACCCTGCGGCAGCGCGCCGAGGCCCACGACCTCGGCCACGCGTTCGGTGAGGTCCGCATCCCGACCGAGACGATCGTCGAACTGAAGGGCGGCAAGAAACGGGAGACGCAGCGCAAGTTCTTCCCCGGCTACATCCTGGTGGAGATCGAATGCGAGCAGCGCGGCGACGGGCGGCTGAAGATCTCGGACCAGGCTTGGCACGTGGTCAAGAACACGCCGAAGGTGACCGGCTTCGTCGGCACCGGCAAGGAACCGACGCCGCTCGATCAGGCCGAGGTCGACGCGATCATCGAGAAGGTCGTCACGGCGAAGGAGAAGCCGAAGCCGAAGTACCTGTTCGAGAAGGGCGAACTGGTCAAGATCGTGGATGGACCCTTCAATAACTTCACCGGCACCGTGGAAGAGATCAACCTGGATCGGAACACGCTGAAGGTGATGGTCACGATCTTCGGCCGCCAGACGCCGGTCGAGCTGGAGTTCCTTCAGGTCCAGAAGACCTGAGGGCGCATGAACTGAGCGGATGAACGGCGAGTTCGGTCTTGGTTGAAAGCAGGTAGGGAGCGATGGCGAAGAGAACGACGGGCAAGAGAGTAACGGGGCAGATCAAGCTCCAGATCCCCGCTGGCGCGGCAACGCCCGCGCCTCCGGTCGGTCCTGCCTTGGGTCAGGCCGGCCTGAACATCATGGACTTCTGCAAGGCGTTCAATGCCAAGACGCAGGGCGAAGGGGGTTTGATCATCCCGGTCGTGATCACGGTCTACGCGGACCGCACCTACTCCTTCATCACGAAGACGCCGCCGGCCGCGGTGCTGCTGCTCAAGGCGGCCTCCCTGGACACGGGATCGGCCGAGCCCAACCGGGACAAGGTGGGCAGGGTGACCCGCGCCCAGGTCGAGGAGATCGCACGAACGAAGATGCCCGACCTGAATGCGGTCGACCTGGATGGCGCATGCAGGATCATCGCCGGCACTGCCCGGTCGATGGGGTTGGAGGTCGACGCCTGATCGGCGTCGAGGCGTCAGGGGAACACTGGGCAAGGAGAACGAGCGTGGGCAAGGAAGGCAGGAAGTACAGAGAGGCGAAGGCGGCGTTAGGCGACCGCCAGCACGGACTCGACGAGGCTCTGGAGCACGTCAAGAACGGCAGCTTCGCCGGCTTCGACGAGACGGTGGAGATCGCGATTCGCCTGGGTGTGGACCCCAAGCACGCGGATCAGATGGTGCGCGGCACGGTCGTGCTGCCGCACGGCACCGGACGCACCGTTCGGGTGCTGGTGTTCGCCTCCGGTGAGAAACTCCAGGAGGCCGAGGCTGCCGGCGCCGACGAAGTCGGCGGCGAGGAGCTGGCAAAGAAGATTCAGGGCGGCTGGCTGGACTTCGATGCCGTCGTCGCGACACCGGACATGATGCGTGTCGTGGGGCGGCTGGGTCGCGTGCTGGGCCCCCGCGGTCTGATGCCCAACCCGAAGACCGGGACCGTCACCGTCGACGTGGCGAAAGCCATCGGGGACATCAAGGCGGGCAAGGTCAACTTCCGGGTGGACAAGGCCGGAATCATCCATGCGCCCCTGGGCAAGGTTTCGTTCGACACGGAGCGCTTGAAGGAAAACGCCGCGGTGCTGTTGGCCGAAGTGGTCCGTGCGCGGCCCAGCGCGTCCAAGGGTACGTATGTCCGCTCGGTGAACCTGAGTTCCACGATGGGCCCGGGCGTTCGGGTCGACGCGGCTGAAGCCGCTGCCGTGGAAGCGTCGTAAGCGACTGAGACTGTCTGGAGGAAAGTCGGAATGGCATTGACACGGGAGACGAAGGCCGAGTTGCTGGCCAACTACCAGAGCGACATGGCCGGAGTGCCACATGCGTTCCTGGTTGGATTCTCCGGCATCACGGTGGGGCAGGTCGACGACCTGCGGCGCCGGGTGCGAACCGCCGGCGGCAGCTACTCGGTGGTGAAGAACCGGATCGCCAAGCTCGCTTTCGAAGACAGCAGCCTTGGCTCTCTCTCGGAGCACCTGGCCGGGCCGACCGCGATCGCGTACAGCGAGAACGATCCGGTCGGGTTGGCGAGGACGCTGACCGAGTTCGCGAAGGACGTGCCGGTGATCGAATTCAAGGCCGGCCTGGTGGACGGCCAGGCGGTTTCCGCCGACGCGATACAGGAGATCGCCAACATGCCGAGTCGGGAGGCTCTGGTGGCGAAGCTCCTGTTCCTGCTCCAGTCGCCGATTGCACGGTTGGTGCGGGGTCTGGGCGACGTGACGCCGCAGTTCCTGCGCACCCTGAACGAGATTGCAAGCCAGAAGGAAGAGGGCTGACCGTAGCCCTCGTCAACGATGTTTGGAACCGCGGCGCCCGACCGGCGCCGCTGAACAGGAAGGGGATCCAAGGAAATGGCAGTAGCAGCAGCGGAGCTGATCAAGCAGATCGACGAGATGACCGTGCTCGAGCTGAACACGCTGGTCAAGGAGCTCGAAGATCATTACGGTGTGTCGGCGGCGGCGGCGGCGGTCCCGGTGGCCGCGGCCGGTGGCGGCGGCGAGGCCGAAGAGGCCGAAGAGCAGACCGAGTTCGATGTGCAGTTGAGCTCGTTCGGCGACAAGAAGATCGCCGTCATCAAGGTCGTGCGCGAAGTCACGAGCCTCGGTTTGAAGGAAGCCAAGGACCTGGTCGAATCGGCGCCGGTCGCCGTCAAGGAAGGCGTCTCGAAGGACGAGGCCGACGAGGTCAAGTCGAAAATCGAGGAGGCCGGCGGGCAGGCCGAGGTCAAGTAGCCATTCCGGCTGGCGATCTTCTCCCGGGTCGGCGTAGAATCACGTCGGCCAACCTCGACCCGGCACTCGGCGCCGGGGTGGCATTCGTGTGGTTGCCCCGTCGCTCCAGCCCTACCGTTCCCTGTCCGCTCGCCGAAGCGAGGCGGATCCACTCCGGGGGCATTGCGCTCGTCGCCCCTCGGTTGCAGCACCTGCCTTGCTCGCGCCTGAGCCCAGAGGACCTGAAGTAGGAGACATCGAAGCATGACGGATCAAGAAAAAGCGCTGAACGGTCACGGCAACGGCAACGGTCGGATGGACTTCTCGACCATCGAGACGACCCTGGCGATCCCGAACCTGATCGGCGTGCAGCGCCGTTCGTACGAACGGTTCCTGCAGATGAACCTGCTCCCGGACGAGCGGGTGAACCACGGCCTGCAGGCCGTCTTCACCGGCATCTTCCCGTTCTGGGATTTCCGGGAGACCTGCTCGCTCGACTTCGTCAGCTACTCGATCGGCGACTGGCATTGCCGTTGCGGCGAGTTGAAGGGGCTCGAGTACCTGCGCATGGCGTGCACCAACTGCGGCGAGAAGATCATGACCGATCACCCGCTCGAGGACAGCGTGGGCTGCCCGAGCTGCGGCGCCGTCAATGCGAACCGGGTGACCAAGTGCGATACGTGCGGCGGACCGGTCGAGCTGCAGCTCAAGTACTCGATGGCCGAGTGCCGCGAGCGCGGCATGACCTACGCCGTGCCGCTGAAGGTCACGTTCCGTCTCTTCGTCTACGACAAGGACCCGGAGACGGGAACGCGGATGATGCGGGATGCGAAGGAAGAGGAGGTCTACTTCGGCGAGATCCCGCTGATGACGGACACCGGCACCTTCATCATCAACGGAACGGAGCGGGTGATCGTCAGCCAGCTCCACCGCAGTCCGGGTGTCTTCTTCACGCGTGACAAGAGGGTCTACCTGGCGAAGATCATCCCGTATCGGGGTTCCTGGGTCGAGTTCGAGTACGACCAGAAGGACATCCTGTCGGTCCGGATCGATCGCAAGCGGAAGTTCTACGGCACCGTGTTCCTGCGCGCCCTGGGCCTGGAAACGAACGAGCAGATTCTCCGTCAGTTCTACACCGCGATGCCGCTGACGCTCTCGGGCGGCGGCGTCTACCGCCTGGGCATCGGTCCGGAAGTGCTCGAGCGCGAACGACTGCGCGACCGCTCGAGCCGCGGCATCCGCCACCGGTACAGCGTCTTCGCCGGCCTGACTCTGGACGAGACGGCGATCGAGCGCCTCGACGCCGGCGACAACATCGAGGCGGAGGTCGGTCCGCAGGAGTTGGAGCGCGCCTTCCTGATCGCCGACGTGATCGACGAGGACACCGGCGAAGTGCTGCTGGAGGCCAACGAGCCGATTCCCGAGGATCTCGACGAGCGGCTTGGCGAACGCAGCCACAGCGAACTGGAGGTCTTCTTCCCGGACTGGGAGCTCTGTGGAGCAACGATCTCGAACACGCTGGCGAAGGACACGACCAGGGACACGAAGGAGGCGCAGATCGAGATCTATCGTCGGATGCGCCCCGGCGACCCGCCGACGCACGAGAGTGCCCGCTCGCTCTTCTACGGCATGTTCTTCGACTCGAAGCGGTACGACTTCTCGCGGGTGGGTCGGTTCAAGTTCAACATCAAGCTCGAGACCCAGGTGCCGGTCGACCGGAAAACCCTCTCGGCCGAGGACTTCTACCGGGTCATCGAGTACCTCTTGCAGTTGCAGAAGGACGTCGGCCGGATCGACGACATCGACAACCTCGGCAACCGCCGCGTGCGCGCGGTGGGCGAACTGCTGGAGAACCAGTTCCGGATCGGTCTGGTGCGCATGGAGCGGGCGATCAAGGAGAAGATGTCCGTTCACCAGGACATCGACTCGGCGATGCCGCACGACCTGATCAACTCGAAGCCCGTGATCGCGGCGATCAAGGAGTTCTTCGGGTCGTCGCAGCTCTCGCAGTTCATGGACCAGACGAACCCGCTGTCGGAGGTGACCCACAAGCGGCGGCTGTCTGCGCTCGGTCCGGGCGGGCTGTCCCGTGAGCGCGCCGGTTTCGAAGTGCGCGACGTTCACGCTTCGCACTATGGCCGGATCTGTCCGATCGAGACCCCGGAAGGGCCGAACATCGGACTGATCTCGTCACTCGCGACCTATGCGCGGATCAATGACTACGGCTTCATCCAGAGCCCGTACAAGAAGGTGGAGGGCGGCCGGGTCATCGACCACTTCAAGGTGATCAAGCCGGGTGACGGCACCTTCGGCCTGGGCCAGATCGTCTCCGGCGACGAACTGGCGGCCGAGAACAGTCGCCTCAAGCGGAACAAGAAGCGCCAGGCGCAAGCCGAGCCGCACGCCTTCTACCTGACCGCCTGGGAGGAAGAGAAGTACATCATCGCCCAGGCCAACGCGAAGATCGACGAGCGGGGGTTCCTCGAGAACGAACGTCCGGTAGCTCGCGCCCGCGGGGACTTCGTCACGGTCGATCGGGAGCGGGTCGACTACATGGACATCAGCCCGAAGCAGCTCGTCAGCGTGGCGGCGGCGCTCATTCCGTTCCTCGAGAACGACGACGCGAACCGGGCGCTGATGGGATCGAACATGCAGCGGCAGGCAGTGCCGCTCCTGCGTTCGGACTCGCCGATCGTCGGTACCGGTCTCGAGGGAATCGTGGCCCGCAACTCGGGTGCGGTGGTCCTGTGCCAGCGCGCGGGGGTCGTGGATTCGGTCGATGCCGACCGGGTGATCGTCCGGGTCGAGGGCGCGGATCCGGAGACCGGCGAGCCGCGCGAGTTCGGCGCCGACATCTACCAGTTGACGAAGTTCCGACGCTCCAACCAGAACACCTGCGTCCACCAGAAGCCGATCGTCCGCGAAGGCGAACGGGTGGCGCGTGGAGACGTCCTGGCCGACGGCGCCTCGACGGAAGAGGGCGAACTGGCGCTGGGCCGGAACGTGCTCGTTGCCTTCATGCCCTGGCGGGGTTACAACTTCGAGGATGCGATTCTGGTCTCCGAACGCCTCGTCCGGGACGACGCGTACACGTCGATCCACATCGAGGAGTTCGAGATCGAGGCCCGGGATACCAAGCTGGGCCCCGAGGAGATCACCCGGGACATCCCGAACGTCGCCGAGGCGGCGCTCGCCGATCTCGACGAGAGCGGCATCATCCGGATCGGCGCGTCGGTCAAGGCCGGCGACATCCTGGTGGGCAAGGTCACGCCGAAGGGCGAGACCCAGCTCACGCCGGAGGAGAAGCTGCTGCGGGCCATCTTCGGCGAGAAGGCCGGCGACGTTCGCGACGCCAGTCTGAAGGCGCCTCCGGGCATCGACGGCACCGTCGTCGAAGTGAAGATCTTCTCCCGCAAGGGGGTCGACAAGGACGAACGGGCGCTCGAGATCGAGGAGCAGGAAGTTGGCCGGCTCGAGAAGAACATTCGCGATCAGGCGCGGATCATGCACGAAGAGCGGAACAAGAAGATCGCCGACCTCCTGGTCGGCCTGAAACCGACCGCGGCGGTGAAGGACCGGGAGGGCAAGCGGCTCCTCAAGGCGAACGAGGCCATTCGGTACCGGCATCTCGAGCAGTTGAACCGGCAGGAGATCCTGGCTCTGCCGCTGAAGCAGACGGATCTGTTGAAGGAAGTGGCTGCGATCTACGACCGCACCGACTCCCACATCGAGGTCATGCACCGGGTCAACGAGGAGAAGATCAAGCTCCTGCAGAAGGGCGACGAACTGCCTCCGGGCGTGATCAAGATGGTCAAGGTCTTCGTGGCCATGAAGCGCAAGCTGCAGGTGGGCGACAAGATGGCCGGTCGCCACGGCAACAAGGGCGTGATTTCGCGCATCCTGCCCGAAGAGGACATGCCGTATCTGCCGGACGGCACGCCGGTCGAGATCGTGTTGAATCCGCTCGGTGTGCCGAGCCGGATGAACGTCGGCCAGATTCTGGAGACTCACCTGGGCTGGGCCGGGCGGTCACTCGGGATCAAGTTCGCGACCCCGGTCTTCGACGGCATTCGGGAGTCGCGGCTCAAGGAGCTGTTGACCGAGGCGGGACTGCCGACTTCGGGCAAGACCAGCCTCTTCGACGGGGTCACCGGCGACGCCTTCGAACAGAAGGTCACGGTGGGCTACATCTACATGTTGAAGCTGTCCCACCTGGTCGACGACAAGATCCACGCGCGGTCGATCGGCCCCTACTCGCTGATCACGCAGCAGCCCCTGGGCGGCAAGGCCCAGTTCGGCGGCCAGCGCTTCGGCGAAATGGAGGTGTGGGCCCTGCAGGCGTATGGCGCCGCCTACACGCTGCAGGAGCTGCTGACCGTCAAGAGCGACGATGTCGAGGGTCGAAGCCGCGCCTACGAAGCACTGGTCAAGAGCGACGTGCCCGAGGATCCGGGATTGCCGGAGTCGTTCAACGTGCTGGTGCGCGAGTTGCAGAGTCTGTGTCTGGATGTCGAGTTGATGAAGGTCTAGGGGAGGTCGCCTGGTGCAACCACTTTCGAGTTTCGAGAAGACGCAGTCGGTCAAGGACTTCAACGCGATCAAGATCGCGCTGGCCTCGCCGGAGAAGATCCGTTCCTGGAGTTACGGCGAAGTAACCAAGGCCGAGACGATCAACTACCGGACGTTCAAGCCGGAGCGGGACGGCCTGTTCTGCGCCAAGATCTTCGGGCCGATGACGGACTGGGAATGTCTGTGCGGCAAGTACAAGCGGATGAAGCACCGCGGCGTCGTGTGCGACAAGTGCGGCGTCGAGGTCACGCGATCCCGGGTGCGGCGCGAGCGTATGGGCCACATCGAGCTGGCCAGTCCGGCCAGCCACGTCTGGTTCTTCAAGGGTCTGCCCAGCCGGATCGGTCACCTGCTCGACCTGAGTCTGCGCAACCTGGAGCGGATCCTCTACTTCGAGAGCTACGTGGTCATCGATCCCGGCGACGCGGAACTCGAAGAGAATGAGCTGGTCTCCGAGGAGCGCTACCGGGAACTGCGGGACGAGTTCGGCCCGGACGGCTTCGATGCGCGGATGGGCGCCGAGGCGATCAAGGAACTGCTGGCCCGGATCGACATCGACGAGCTGGCGGAGGAACTCCGGATCGTCATGCGCACCGACACCAGTCAGATCCGGCGCCTGAAGGCGGCGAAGCGGCTCAAGGTCGTCAATGCGTTCCGGCGCAGCGGCCACCGGCCGGAGTGGATGATCCTGGACGTGATCCCGGTGATTCCGCCGGAACTGCGGCCGCTGGTTCCGCTCGATGGCGGGCGGTTTGCGACCAGCGACCTGAACGATCTCTACCGCAGGGTCATCAACCGGAACAACCGGCTCAAGAAGCTGCTCGAGCTGAGGGCGCCCGAGGTCATCGTCCGCAATGAGAAGCGCATGCTTCAGGAGGCGGTGGACGCCCTGTTCGACAACGGCCGGCGCGGCCGGGTGCTGAAGGGTTCGAACAACCGACCGCTCAAGTCGCTCTCAGACACCCTGAAGGGGAAGCAGGGCCGGTTCCGTCAGAACCTGCTCGGCAAGCGGGTCGACTATTCGGGGCGTTCGGTGATCGTGGTCGGTCCCGATCTCAAGCTGAACGAATGCGGCTTGCCGAAGAAGATGGCCCTCGAACTGTTCAAGCCGTTCATCTACAGCTGGCTCGAGGAGCGTGAGTACGTCGGCACGATCAAGGCGGCCAAGGAGATGGTCGAACGCGAGGAGGAAGTCGTCTGGGATGCGCTGGACGAGGTCATCCGCGACCATCCGGTGCTGTTGAACCGGGCGCCCACCCTTCACCGGCTCGGCATCCAGGCGTTTCAGCCGGTGCTGATCGAGGGCAAGGCGATCCAGATCCATCCCCTGGTTTGCGCCGCTTTCAATGCGGACTTCGATGGCGACCAGATGGCGGTTCACGTTCCGCTCTCCCCCAAGGCCCAGATCGAGAGCCACGTGTTGATGCAGGCCTCCAACAACATCCTCAGCCCCGCGCATGGTCGGCCGCTGGCAGTGCCCAGCCAGGATCTCGTGCTGGGCGGCTACTACCTGACCATGCCGCGCCCCGGCGCCCGGGGCGAGGGTCGAACCTTCGCCAGCGCCGACGAGGTCTTCTTCGCCCTCGAGGCCGGAGCGGTCGAGACGCAGACGCCCATTCGGTTGCGGCTGAGCGGCAGCTACGTCGACCTGGATGTCGAGCACGACAACCAGGACATCGTGCACGCCGAGGTCCAGGATCTCGACGGAGAGGTGGTCGAGACCACGGTCGGCCGCGTGATCCTTAACGAGCACCTCCCCAACGAGTTGCCGTTCATCAATGGCCTGCTGCAGAAGCGGGGCCTTCAGGACCTGGTCGGCTACTGCTACATCCGTCACGGGAGCGATCTGGCAGTCAGAATGCTCGACGAGATCAAGGAGATCACCTTCCAGTACGCCACCCTCGCCGGCATCTCGTTCGGCGTCGACGACATGGTCGTGCCGTCGACGAAGGAGCAGTTGATCGAGGAGGCCCGTGGCGAGGTGCTCGAGATCGAGAAGCAGCGCAGCGCCGGCGTCATCACGGCCGGTGAGCGCAAGAACAAGATCATCGACATCTGGCATCGCGTGACCGAGAACGTCTCGGCCGAGATGTTCCGGGAGATGAAGGACGTCGAGGCCGAGCGGGGTGAGTTCAACCCGATCAACCTGATGGCCGATTCGGGCGCGCGGGGTTCCCGTGAACAGGTGCGGCAGTTGGCCGGCATGCGGGGTTTGATGTCCAAGCCTTCGGGCGAGGTCATCGAGACGCCGATTCACGCGAACTTCCGCGAAGGGCTGTCCGTGCTCCAGTACTTCATCTCCACCCACGGCGCCCGCAAGGGTCTGGCCGACACCGCGCTCAAGACGGCCGATTCCGGCTACCTGACGCGGCGGCTGGTCGACGTGGCCCAGGACGTGATCGTGACCGAGCACGACTGCGGGACGATCGACGGCATCGTCGTTGGAGCCATCATGGAAGGCGGCGACATTCTCGAACCGCTACGGGACCGTTTGGTCGGTCGCGTCAGCCAGGAGGACATCTTCGACCCGATGACGGGCGAGCAGTTGCTGACGGTCGGCGACTCGATGACGGAGAAGATGGCGAATGGCGTCCAGGCGGCGGGAATCGAGCGGGTGCGCATCCGCTCCGTGCTGACCTGCGAAACCCGGCGGGGCGTTTGTGCGTCCTGCTATGGGCGCAACCTGGCCACGGGCCGCGCCGTCGACCTCGGCGAAGCGGTGGGAGTCATCGCCGCCCAGTCGATCGGTGAGCCCGGAACCCAGTTGACCATGCGCACCTTCCACTTTGGCGGCACCGCCAGCCGCGTCTCCGAGCAGTCCCGGCATGCGTCGAGGAACAAGGGCTGGGTCAAGCTCCGCAATGTCAACACCGTTGACAGCCGCGAGGGCGCGTTGGTCGTGGTCAACCGGAACGGCAAGCTCGTCGTGGTCGACGAAGCCGGACGCGATCTCGAACTGCACCCATTGACCTATGGTTCCCACCTTCTGGTTCGCGAGAACCAGGTGGTGGAGCCGGGGACCGATCTGGTCGAGTGGGACCCCTTCACCTCCGCCATCCTCTCCGAGGTCGCTGGGCGCGTGGAGTTCCACGACATCGTCGATGGGGAGAACGTCCGCGAAGAGACGGACAAGGTCACTGGCCTGACCGAGCGGATCATCGTCGAGGCGTCGCAGAGTGAGAGGCGAACGCCGGCGCTCAGGGTCGGCTCTGCCGTCGTCCAGCGACCGAGGACCGAGCTGGTCGAGGACCTGAGCGAGGTATGGAAGCACCTTGGCGGCGAGACGGACTACGCCAGGGCCTGCGTCGCCGCTCTCCGAGAGGCGGACGACTTGGCGGTGGACAGCAAGGATGGCGCTCGCGATTTCTGGAGGGAGAAACGAAGGGAGTTTCGGAGCGAGCACTCAGCTGGGATGACGATTTGGTGGGAGCCCGATGGCTGGTACGACGAGGCGCCGCGTCACGTTGCCCTCGCCCTCGGTTTGACCTCGGATGATCCGGAGCAGCCGGTTCCGGACGGGGTACGGCTTGGGCCGACCCGCGAGGAAGTGGTTGGCGAGGAGTCGGTTATCGATCCAACCGAGGCCAGGAGCTACAACCTGCCGGTGGGCGCCCACCTCGTCGTGAACGACGGCGACGAGGTCCATCCGGGCGACACGCTGGCGAAAATCCCTCGTGAGACGACCAAGACGAAGGACATCACCGGCGGTCTGCCGCGGGTGCAGGAACTGTTCGAGGCCCGGAAGCCGCGGGGAGAGGCGGCGATCATCTCGGATATCGACGGCATCGTGCGGTTCGGAAAGGAGTTCGTGAAGGGAAACCGGATCGTCGCCGTCGAGAACGAGGCGGGCGTGAGCCAGGAGTACCCGGTTGCCCGTCACGTCCACGTCAACGTACAGGACGGCGAGTACGTCAACGCCGGGGATGTCCTGGTCGGGGAGACGATGAACATCGATCCGCGCGACATCCTCAGAGTCAAGGGAGAGCGAGAGCTTCAGCGATACCTGGTGGACAAGATCCAGGAGGTCTACCGGTCCCAGAGCGTGGCGATCAACGACAAGCACATCGAAGTGATCGTTCGCCAGATGATGCGCTCGGTCGAGATCAGGGAGGTCGGTGACACGGACTTCCTGATCGACGAGCAGGTCAACCGCTGGCTCTTCCGGGAGGAGAACGAGCGGGTGACCGCGGCCGGGGGCACTCCGGCGATCGGCGAGCCGCTGCTGCTCGGGATCACCAAGGCGTCCCTCTCCACGGAGAGCTTCATCTCGGCCGCGAGCTTCCAGGAAACGACCCGGGTGCTCACCGAGGCCGCGATCAGCGGCAAGGTGGATCACCTCCGCGGCCTGAAGGAGAACGTGATCGTCGGTCGCGTGATCCCCGCCGGCACGGGCATGGACCACTACCACGACTTCCACATCGAGGACGTGACCTACCCGACGCCCGACCTGGCTGCCGACGATCTGTACAACTACGACTACCCGGAGGAGTTCATTCGCACGATGCCGCAGGTGCTCAGCGACAGCGAGACCTAGCGGCTTGGGCCGCTGAACGCCGTCCGGCCACCAGGGACCTGGCCGCTGGACGGCAACTGAGATTCCCACCTCGGGGCTTCCCCGGTTCTCAGGTTTCTGCTAACGTTCGCGCCCTTGTGCGGCTCGCGCGGAGCGGGCCAAAGAGAGAGTCCACCACCACGTCTGCGAGCCAGGCCTTGAACCGGGTACCCACCCGGTGCTGCGCGCAGCGCAAAACGCTGCGCGCGGTCAGTTAGGTCCGATCGCTCCGGCTTCGCCCGATCGGCCGGTTTCTTGTGCCGTCAAGCAGGAGTATTGATGCCCACCATTCGCCAACTGGTCCGCAAGGGCCGCAAGCGCCAGGTCACAAAGACCAAGAGTCCGGCGCTCCAGGGTTCGCCGCAGAGGCGCGGCGTGTGCGTGCGCGTGTATACGCAGACGCCGAAGAAGCCGAATTCGGCCCTGCGCAAGGTGGCGCGCGTTCGGCTGACGAACGGCATCGAGGTCACGACCTACATTCCCGGCGTTGGGCACAATCTCCAGGAGCACTCGATCGTGCTCATTCGCGGCGGCCGGGTGAAGGATCTGCCCGGCGTTCGTTACCACGTGATTCGCGGCACTCTGGATGCCGTCGGCGTCGATGAACGCCGCCGAGGGCGATCCAAGTACGGCGCCAAGCGCCCCAAGAACTGAGTCGGAGGAACCTGAACGATGCCTCGACGCCGCGAAGTCCCCAAGCGCCAGATCCTGCCCGACCCGCTGTACAACTCGCAGTTGGTCAGCAAGTTCGTCAACGTCCTGATGAAGGACGGCAAGAAGTCCATCGCCGAACGCATCCTCTACGACGCTCTGAACACGATCAAGGAGCGCACCGGCGAGGAGGATCCGGTGGCCGTCTTCCAGAAGGCGATCGACAACGTGAAGCCGGCGGTGGAAGTCAAGTCGAGACGCGTTGGCGGCTCGACCTACCAGGTTCCGATCGAGGTGCGGCCGGCGCGCAAGCTGGCCCTGGCCATGCGATGGCTGATTCAGGCGGCGAAGGGCCGCAGTGAGAAGACGATGAGACTACGGTTGGCCGGCGAGTTGCTCGACGCGGCCGAGAACCGTGGAGTGGCGATCAAGAGGAAAGAGGACACCCACCGGATGGCAGAAGCGAACAGGGCCTTTTCCCACTACCGCTGGTAGCGGATGATCGCGGCGCCGCCTCGGCCGGCGCCCGCATCGTTCCCTGCTCCTCGGTTGTTCACGGCCCATCCCCTCGCCGCCCGCTTTCCGTGTGGAGCGGCGTGTAACACGCCTGTACCCCTTCATCCGTTTCCTACCACTTCACCTGCTTTCCGATCTTCGAACGACGAACGCCTCCCGAACCGACCCCATCCCAACCCGCCGACCACACCCCAGAACCCGATTTCAGCCGCTCTGTCATGTCCAGAAACGTCCCACTCGAGAGAACCCGAAACATCGGGATCATGGCGCACATCGATGCGGGAAAGACGACGACGACCGAGCGCGTCCTCTACTACACCGGTGTGAATTACAAGATCGGTGAAGTGCACGAGGGCACCGCGACGATGGACTGGATGGAGCAGGAGCAGGAGCGCGGCATCACGATCACCTCGGCTGCCACGAGCTGCACCTGGAAGGACCACCGGATCAACATCATCGACACGCCGGGGCACGTCGATTTCACCGCCGAAGTCGAGCGATCGCTGCGTATTCTCGATGGCACGGTGGCCGTGTTCGACGCCGTCGCCGGGGTCGAGCCGCAGAGCGAGACCGTCTGGCGTCAGGCGGATCGGTACGGCGTGCCGCGGATCGCGTTCGTCAACAAGATGGACCGTGTAGGCGCCGACTTCGACCGCTGCGTGCGGATGATGCGTGAGCGACTCGGTGCGTCGCCGGTCGTGCTCCAGTTACCCCTGGGGCGCGAGGACGCATTCGCCGGAGTGATCGACCTGATCGAGATGTCGGCGTACGTCTACGAGGATGAGAGCCTGGGTGCGCAGTTCCGGGACACGGAGATTCCGGAGGAGTACGCGGGCCTGGCGCTGGCGGCTCGCGAGGAGATGGTCGAGGCGGTAGCCGAGACGGACGAGGAGCTCCTCGAGAAGTACCTCTCGGGCGCCGAGGTCACGAACGACGAACTGCGCGCGGCCCTGCGCCGGGCGACGGTCGCCAACAACCTGCAGCCGGTGTTCTGCGGTTCGGCCTTCCGCAACAAGGGCGTTCAGCCGCTGCTCGACGCGGTTCTCGACTACCTGCCGTCGCCGCTGGACGTGCCGCCGATCGAAGGTCTCGTCAACGGCGACGAGGTGGCTGTGCGCGAGGCCTCGGACGAGGCTCCGTTCAGCGCTCTCGTGTTCAAGATCATGACCGACCCGTTCGTCGGTCAGCTCGCGTACATGCGCGTCTACTCGGGCCGTGTCGAGACCGGCCATTCGGTCCTGAATGTGAACCGCGGCGGTAAGGCACGAATCGGCCGGCTGCTCAAGATGCACGCGAACAAGCGCGAGGAGATCAAGCGCGTGTGGTGCGGCGACATCGCGGCGGTCGTGGGCCTCAAGAACGTGACGACCGGCGACACGATCTGTGATCCGAAGGCCGCGATCGTGCTCGAGTCGATGGACTTTCCGGAGCCGGTCCTCTCGGTTTCGATCGAGCCGAAGACGAAGGCGGACCAGGAGAAGCTCGGTCTGGCGCTCGAGAAGCTGATGCGCGAGGACCCGACCTTCCGGGTTCACACGGATCCGGATACTGCCCAGACCCTGATCTCGGGCATGGGCGAACTGCACCTGGACATCATCACGGACCGCCTGCTGAGGGAGTTCAAGGTCGGCGCCAACGTGGGACGACCGCAGGTCGCCTACCGGGAGACGATCACCTGCGACGCCTCGGGCGAGGGACGGTTCGTGCGTCAGTCCGGTGGCCGAGGTCAGTACGGCCACTGCCTCGTGCGGGTGCGGCCCACGAAGGAGGAAGGCCTGGAGTTTGAGGACAAGACGAAGGGCGGCGTGATCCCCAGGGAGTTCATCAGGTCGATCGAGCGGGGCATCTCGGAGGCCCTCGAATCGGGCCCGCTGGCGGGCTATCCGGTCACCGGGGTCGGTGTCGAGGTGTACGACGGAAGTTCGCACGATGTCGATTCGTCCGAGGTGGCGTTCAAGATCGCCGGTTCGATGGCTTGGCGGGATGCGGCCAAGGATGCGGAACCAGTCCTGCTCGAGCCGGTCATGGCCGTGGAGGTGGTGACCCCCGAGGATTACATGGGCGATGTGATGGGCGACATCAGCTCCCGTCGCGGCAAGGTCCAGGGCATGGAGATGCGCAACAACACCCAGGTCATCGGCGCCCGCGTGCCGCTGGCGGAGATGTTCGGCTACGCCACCGATCTGCGCTCGGCGACCCAGGGCCGGGCAACGTACACGATGCAGTTCGAGTCCTACGAACCCGCGCCGAGGAATGTGAGCGAGGAGGTCGTGGCGAAGGCCACAGGCTGAGCCCGACGGGCCCGGCCGCCAACCGTTCAGCAGCAGTTCTTTCAGACACCCCTCCGGACAAGACAACCAGGCATCAACAGAGATAGCAGGAGCACCGCAATGGCGAAGGAGAAGTTCGAGCGTACGAAGCCGCACGTGAACGTGGGGACGATCGGTCATGTGGATCACGGCAAGACCACGTTGACGGCAGCGATCACGAACATTCTGGCGAAGGCAGGTGGT
>LXNI01001880.1_pt1 | contig 16303 bp, 14 predicted proteins | sample 809091 | NCBI WGS metagenome assembly LXNI01 (sample SAMN04870527, study PRJNA318959) | sponge metagenome | biome: 01000161; feature: marine sponge reef; material: water | host: Sarcotragus foetidus | place: Greece: Milos, Mediterranean Sea | collected 2013-05-29 | depth 5-7 m | reverse complement strand
GACCCCGTCACCATCAAGCAGGTCGAGGTCACCATCATCGAGCGCGCCTGGCAGGAGGGCTGGATCCACCCCGAGCCCCCGCAGCAGCGTACCGAGCGTCGCGTCGCCGTCATCGGCTCCGGGCCCGCCGGCCTCGCCGCCGCCCAGCAGCTCCGCCGCGCCGGCCACGACGTCACCGTTTTCGAGCGAGACAACCGCATCGGCGGCCTTCTCCGCTACGGCATCCCCGAGTTCAAGATGGAGAAGCGCTTCATCGACCGCCGCCTCGAGCAGATGGAGGCGGAAGGCGTCGTCTTCCGTCCCAGCGTCAACATTGGCGTCGACGTCGACGCGCGCGACCTCGTGGACGAATTCGACGCAATCTGCCTGTCCGGCGGCGCCACCCACTCCCGCGACCTCCCCATCCCCGGGCGCGACCTCGACGGCATCCACCTGGCGATGGACTTCCTTCCCCCGCAGAACAAGATCATCGCCGGCGACGACGTCCCCGAGGACGAGATCATCTCCGCCGCCGGCAAGCGCGTCATCATCCTTGGTGGCGGCGACACCGGCGCCGACTGCCTCGGGACGGTGCATCGCCACGGCGCCCTCAGCGTGAAGCAGTGGGAGCTCCTCCCCCGACCGCCCGACACCCGCCCCCCTGAGACTCCCTGGCCCACCTGGCCCAACATCTTCCGCACCTCGGGCGCCCACCAGGAGGGCGGCGACCGCGACTACAGCATCCTCACCAAGAGCTTCAGCGGCGAGAACGGCCGCCTCACCACCCTCCACGGCGTTCGCCTCGAGTGGGCCCCCGGAGAGGACGGCCGCATGAACATGACCGAGGTCCCCGGTAGCGAATTCGAGGAGCGGGTCGACCTCGTGCTGCTCGCCCTCGGCTTTCTCGGCCCCGAGCGCCCCGGCATGCTCGAACAGCTCGGCGTCGACCTGACCGAGCGCGGCAACGTCGCCGCCGACGAGAACAAGATGACCAGCGTGCCCGGCATCTTCACCGCCGGCGACATGACCCGCGGCCAGTCGCTCATCGTCTGGGCCATCGCCGAAGGCCGCGCCGCCGCCCGCGGCATCGACCGCTACCTGATGGGCGAAACGTCCCTGCCCTAGCCCAATAGAGATATACTGCAAGCGACTCCACACCACAGAGGTGCGGTCTTGTCGGTTCGCGAGTTCCTGAAACGGCGTCTTGGAGGCTCACGCCAGGAGCGTGGATCAGTGGCTGCGCTCGACCGTCCAGGTGTTGCAGCGCAGCTTGATGGGCTTCGAAGCATGGAGGATGGCTGGCTCGACGGTGAGGGTCGCGCCCCGGCGCCAGGCCTCATTGACTGGCTCATCCAGAGCTTCGAGAGCCACTACCCGGATGCAGCCGAACCGCCCTATCTCTACCCAACGGTGGAGGGAGGCGTGCAGGCCGAGTGGAGCGTTGGGGGCCACGAAGTGAGCCTCCGGTTTCCTCCCGACCACCAGACCGGGGAGTGGCACGACCTTGCCCTGGATACCGATGAGGAAGAGACCCGGGAGCTTGACCTGGCTGAGGGTCGCGACTGGGAGTGGCTGGCAGCGCGTGTGGTCGCACTCTCGCAACCCGCATGAAGGATGAGACGCTGCTCCTGCGGCAGATCCATCCGAGGTTCGTCCAGCGCGATCGCGTGACGAGCCAGGCGTTTACGCCCCGATCGACCGACGGCAACCGGCTCTCTGTGTACGACGGAGACCAGATTCAGCCCGCGGCCGCGTGGCGCCACTACACGACCCGCCAGTCGCTTGAATCGGCGGGGGTCATGGCGGTGACTCTCGCTGAGTGCACGGTCCTCGACCTTCCAGTTCGCCCCGACCCGGCTCCATTTCCGGAGCACGCCGTCATCGACTTCGGCGGTCTCGGTAGGGGTGCCATTAGTCGGGCGGCGAAGCGCCTGCGCGACGCCGCCAGCCGGCGAGCCTGGCTCCATCGGGCGCCAGCCGTCCGCTGACCCCTTCCCCTACCCCGCCCGCTCGATCAGGTACCGCGCGACCGTTGCCAGCAGGACGCGCTCATCCTCGCGCAGCCCCAGGCTGTCGAGGAGGCTGCTCGCCTCATCGACATAACGGCGTGCGTGCTCCTCCGCCACCGCCTTCACCCCGTCCGCCTCCATCTGCGCCGAGACCGCTTCGATCTCCGCCGCCGGCGGCTCCTCGTGTGCGTACAGCCGCTCGATGGCGCTGCGCGTGCGCGACTCCGCCAGACCCGCGATTACCGGCAACGTCTTCTTGTGCCGCGCCATGTCGTTCTGGTTCGACTTGCCCGTCACGGAGGGGTCGCCCCAGATGCCGAGGATGTCGTCCCGCACCTGGAACGCCAGCCCCACCTTGCGCCCCCAGTCGCGAATGCCGTCGCTCTGCGCCTTCGGCGCTCCGCTCAGGATGGCGCCCATCTGCAGCGGCGCCCCGATGAGCGCCCCCGTCTTCCCCTCCACCATCGCCAGGTAGTCCTCGATCGAGACATCCCCGCGCGGCTCGAAGCTGAGGTCGTTCCACTGGCCCCCGATCATGTCGTCGGTGGCGGACAGAAGCGCGTCGAGGGCGGCCACGCGCCGCTCGCTGGGCGCATCCGAGTCCGAGAGCGCCCGCAGCGCCCGCGTCATGAGGAAGTCGCCCACGTTGATCGCCTGCGCCTCGCCCACGATCCGCCAGATGGTGGGGCGGTGGTGGCGTTCCGCGTCGCGGTCCTGGATCTCGTCGTGCACGAGCGAGAAGTTGTGGATCAGCTCCACGGCCACCGCGCCCGGCATCGCGTCGGCGGCCGAGCCGCCGAGGGCCTCCGCTGCCAGCAGGCAGAGCGCCGGACGGATGCGCTTTCCGCCGGTGGTGGCGGGCCGCCCCTCCTCGTCCTCCCACCCCATGACATAACGAGCTGCAGCTGCCAGGCCACCCTCGTCCGTGCCAACGGCCGCGCGCAGGGCGTCCTCAAGCACCTCAAGGTGGGCGGTCAGCGCCGTGGGAGGCGATGCTGCAGCGGTTGACATGCGGCCTTGCTCCCCTTCCCGTCGTTCAGGCGGTGGCGAGGCTCTCCTTGCGCAGCGCTCCCCGGTCCTTCAGCACTTCGATCGCCCGCCGGGCGATGCCGTCACCGTCGAGGTCGTACACCCCGCGGTACACCTTCTGTGGACCGTGGTCGACGATGTCGTCCGGCATCGTCAGGTTCAGCAGGAGCGCGTCGGAGACGCCGTTGTCCGCGAGGACCGTCAGCACCGCTTCGCCGAAGCCGCCTGCGCGCACGTTCTCCTCGGCCGTGATGATGCCGCCCGTCTCGCGCGCGGCTGCGAGGATCGCCTCCTCGTCGAGCGGCTTCGCGAATCGCGCATTGATGACACGCGCGTCGATCCCCTCCAATGCCAGCAGGTCGCCCGCCTTCACGCATTCGATGACCGACGCCCCGAACCCGATGAGGGTGACGTCATGCCCATCGCGTAGCAGCTCCGACTGGCCGACCGGGATCTTCTTCATCGGCTGGTCTGTGGGAGCCCCCGGGCCGGCCCCGCGCGGGTACCGCACCGAGAACGGCATGTTGTGCGCCACTGCCGTGAAGAGCAGGTCGCGCAGCTCCGCCTCGTCCTTGGGCGCGCTCACGACCATGTTCGGCAGGCAGCGCATGTAGGAGGTATCGATGAAGCCTTGGTGCGTCTTACCGTCGTCGCCCACGAATCCCGCGCGGTCGAGCGCGAAGATTACGGGCAGCTTCTGCACGACGATGTCATGCACGATCGAGTCGAAGCCTCGCTGCAGGAAGGTCGAGTAGATGGCGGCGATGGGACGCATCCCCTGCGTTGCCAGTCCCGCCGCGAACGTGACCCCGTGCTGCTCGGCGATGCCGACATCGAACACCCGCTTGGGATGCTTCTTCTGCGTGGCCGCAAGGCCCGTGCCTTCCAGCATCGCCGCGGTGATCGCCACCACGCGCGGATCCTGCTCGATCAGCTCGCTCACGGCCTGCGCGAACACCTTGCTGTAGGTGGGAGGCGCCTTCGGAGCGTCGGGCGCGGGCGCCTCCTTCAGCCAGAAGGTGCCGCTGTGGCTCTGGACCGGGTCGGCCGCCGCCTCCGGGATGCCGTGCCCCTTCTCCGTCAGGATATGGAGCAGCACGGGCTTGCCCCGCACCTTCTTCACGGCTGCGAGGGTCGCTTCCAGCTCGCCCAGGTTATGGCCGTCGATGGGTCCGTAGTAATCGAAGCCGAACTGCTCCCAGAAACTCGCCGGCACGATCAGGTCGCGCATGCTCGACTGCACGCGCTGCGCACCCTGCCAGACGTCCCTCGCCAGGTTCCGCCCGATGGGGAACTGCTCCACCAGCCCGTCGATGCGTCCCTCGATCTCCTGTTTCACCCGCCGGTAGTGCGGCTCGATGCGGAGCTTGTTCACGTTGCGGCTGAGCGCCCCCACGTTCGGGGAGATCGACATTGAGTTGTCGTTCAGGATGACGATCAGGTTCGTGCCCAGGTGGCCGGCGTGATTCAGGCCCTCGAAGGCCATGCCGGCGGTCATGGCGCCGTCGCCGATGACAGCGATGACGTGATGGTCCTCGCCCCGCAGGTCGCGCGCCGCCGCCATGCCCGTGGCCGCCGAGATCGACGTGCCTGCGTGGCCCGCGCCGAAGAGGTCGTGCGGGCTCTCGTTGCGGTCGGCGAACCCCGAGAGGCCCTCGTACTGGCGGATCGTGTCCATCTGCTCGCGACGGCCGGTCACCATCTTGTGGACGTACACCTGGTGGCTCACGTCCCAGAGCATGCGGTCCTTGGGTGAATCGAACTGCCGGTGCAGCGCGAGCGTCAGCTCCACCACCCCGAGATTCGACGCGAGGTGTCCCCCACCGCCGATCCCCTGGATCGTGTTGACGAGCTCCTCGCGAATCTCCCCGGCCAGCTGTTCCAGCTCGCTGGACGAGAGGGCGCGGAGGTCTTCGGGGGAGTCGATCTTGTCAAGCAAAAGGCTCATGAGAAGCCTCCTTGTAAACCCTTGGAGAGAGTGAAGCGCCTACGGACCTCTGCCGCAGTCAGGGCGCTTACCGGGCGCCCGTCGCGATGGTGTTCGCGACATATACGCGAGCCGGAGGCCAAAGGTCAAGGAAAGGTTAAGGCGCAAAACTCCCTGGGTGGTGGGGTCCAACCCCGTTCGTCGTATTGGCGTGCGCCAGGTGGAGCGTGAACGTCGCACCCTCGCCGGGTCTGGAGTCGACGTCGACCGAGCCCCCCATCAAGTCCATCAGTTCCCGCACGATGGCAAGCCCCAGCCCCGATCCGCCCCGTCCCCGCACGCGGCTGCGGTCCACGCGGTAGAACCGCTCGAACACGTGCTCCAGGTCCGCCGGCGGGATGCCCGGACCCGTGTCCTGCACCCGGATCCAGACCCGCTCCCCGTCGCAGCCGCTGTCGACCGTCACCGAGGCTCCCTCGCCCGTGTGCTTGACGGCGTTGTCGACCAGGTTGAGCACGCAGCGGTAGAGCAGGTCGATGCTCCCCACCGCCTCGCAGGCGCTCCGTGTGTTGGTGCCCAGCCGCACGTTGGCGCGCTCCGCAAGAGGGTCCAGCTCCTCGATTGCCATCCCCACGAGCTCACCTGCGTTCACCGTTTCCACCGGCAGCGAGGCCTGCGGCGCCGTCAGCAACAGCAGGTCCTCGCTCAGGCGGGTGAGGCGCTCGGTCTGGCCCTTCACGGTCTCAAGCAGCGCCCGCTGTTCGTCGTTTTCGATCTCGCTCGCCATCTCCGCCACCTCAATGTTGGTGCGGATGGCCGCGAGCGGCGTGCGCAGCTCGTGCGAGGCGTCCTGCACGAACCGTCGTTGCGCCTCGAACCCCCGCTCGATGCGCTCGATCATCGAGTCGAAGGTGTCGGCCAGCTGCTTCAGCTCGTCGTCTGGCCCCTCGTGGTTGATCCGCTGCGAGAGGTTCGTCGCGCTGATCTCGGAGGCCACCTCGGTGATGTCGCGCATCGGCCGCAGGATGATGCCCGAGAGCGCGAACCCCCCGAACCCGGAGATGATGGCCAGCCCGAAGCCGGCCACGATCGACCACGTCCGCAGCCGGTCCAGGTTCTCCTCCTGGAACTCGTCCCCCGCTTCCTCCACGAGCCGTGCGGGGGTCATGTCGGCCATTCCCGCCACTTCCTCGCCGCCCGATTCCACGCCCTCAGCCTGCCACTGGGCCTCGTTCAGCCCCATCCCTTCCATGATCGCGCTGTCGTCGGGCTCGTCGATGCGGGCCGCGATGTTCAGGAACAGGATGAACGCCAGGCCCAGGATCAGCAGGAGCGTCGAATACCAGACCGTCAGCCGGAAGCGGACCGTCCTGACAACCGGCGGCAGTTGCGGCCTAAAGGACGTAGCCCTTCCCCCGGATGGTGGTGATCATCGACTGGTCGAAGCCGTCGTTCAGCTTGCGGCGCAGGTTGTTCATGTGCACCTTCACCGTCTGCGTGAAGGGGTTCATGGACTCGTCCCAGATGCGCTCGATCAGCTCTTCCTGGGGGATCGCCCGCCCCTCGTGCTTCGCCAGGTAGTACAGCAGCTCGAACTCCTTGGGCGTCAGGTGGATGGAGACCCCGTCCCGCCGCACCAGGTTCGTGTTCGGGTCCAGCTCCAGCCCCCGCGTCGAGAGAACCGCGTCGAGCGGCGAGCCCTCACGCCTCGAGACGGCCCGGATGCGGGCCGCCAGCTCGCTGAAGGCGAACGGCTTCACGAGATAGTCGTCGGCGCCTTCGTCCAGGCCCTCGACGCGCTCGCGGATGCCGCTGCGGGCGGTCAACATAATGATACCGCCGGCGAACTGGTCCGCTCGCAGCCGCCGGCACACCTCGATGCCGTCGACCCGTGGCAGGTTCAGGTCCAGGCAGATGACGTCGTAGGAGGCGCCTCCCGCCTTATCGAGGGCTTCCGCCCCGTCGTAGGCGACATCGACCGCGTAGCCGAGCTTGCTCAGCCCGCGATCGAGCGCGGAAGCCAGTGATTGTTCGTCTTCCACTACCAGGACTCGCATGGGCTCCTCCCCGTGGATGGTCTGTGATCCTAGCCTAGGTCAAGCAGGGGCGGCGAAAGGTAAAGGTTCGGGGAGAGCAGGCGCAGCCGGTCGAACCGCGTGCCGGGTGCAACACAGGTGTTCCCCGTGTGGCTAGGGACTTAGTTTTCGAGCGGGGCAGAGATTCCCGATCAGGTTCGGCTGACTCCCGACCCGCACTCCCCCAAACGCCCAGAAGGTGCCGATAGAACAGGTGTGCGGAGGAGTCTGGGGCTTTTGGTATACTGTGCGGAAGAAAGTGTTTGCCCGCTTAGCTGCGTGAGCCTTTCGGCCACGGGAGGGCTGATCGGGCAGAAGGGAAGTGGATCGTGCAATTCAATCACGGCCTTCGGAACATTACGGAGGCCCTTGGGGAACTGGACCCTCACCTGCCGGATGACTTTCCGCCCCCCACGATTTGGAAGCTCGACACCTTCAGCGCCTATGCGGAGTGGGGCAGCAGGCGTGATACCTCAGACCCCATGCAGGACGCCGTGTGGATCATCGGCAGCCCTGAAGGCGTGGTGATGAACGCGAACTTCCGCGAGGGCTGGCCCGAGGGCGGGGGCTCCGAGTTTGATGCTGTTGTCGCCAGCGAGTGGCTGCGCGACCTCACCCGAGACTGGGAGTGGAGTTTCGAGCGAGACGGGAGCACATCGAGGGGTAGGCTCCGTCGAAGTGACCGGGGCTTGCGCAAGAGCGCCTAGCAGGCACCGCCCCCTCGACCCCACTCCCCGACGCCGGGGCGGGCGGTTATCGCTTGCCTAGAGTAGGTGCGTGCAGCCATCGCACTTTCAGCACGGGAACGCGGGGTTTGGACGCCCGCATGTTGCGGGGGCACGGCTCAGCACCAGGTGCGCCGGTTGCAGTTTCCGCTAGAGAGGGATGAGGGATGGGAAAACTTGAAGACTACATAATAGTCCCCGATGAGATGAGGGACAGCGACTACAGGGCGGTTGCCTTCGCGGAGAGCGTGAACGAGGTAATGCACTCGATGCAGCGCCAATACGGCATAAGCGACGACGACATGGAGCAGTTGTGGGACGTGCTAAAGCAGGCGCTCAAGAGGGCGATGGAGGTGGGCGAGCACGTCGGGACCGAAGCCCTCAAAGCAGCCGATCGGATCGTGGACGATGAGAATAACGAGAGCGAAGGGGGCGGCCACGCGTTGCACGCGTGAGGGGCCGTCGCTGACCGGCTGTCGACACTCGCCCTACCCGTCTCCCATCCTCCGGGCATCGACATGGAAGGGCCCAGTTGAGCCCCTCAATGGCCCAGATCAGGCACTATCGGGAACATAACTGGAATAGTGCGAAGTTAATCTGCGACCACGCAGTTACCGCTCCCAGGCCCCCGCTCGACCCCTCTTCCCCTGCCCCAGACGCCCCATCCCCTACAATCCGCCCGAGGAACCCCGATCGTGTCTGCGCCCATCATCGCCGCCGAGCCCGGCAAGGCCGTCACGCTCCTCCGCCCCGATGCGGACGGCTGGCGCGCCGCGCCCCTCGCGCGCGCCGGCTTCTGGCCGGCCTGGCGGCCCGGCCACGACGCCGTCACCCTCTCCGTCGTTGTCCAGGAGGGCAAGCAGCAGCGCAGCGCCATCGAGATGCTCGACCTCGAAGGCAACCACCTCCGCACCCTCTACGAGAGTCCCCTTGGCGGCGACGCCGTCATCGCGCCGAACGTGCCCCACTACGCCCTCTGGTCGCCCGGAGGCGACCTGCTCGCGCTCGTCGCTACCGGAAGCGCCGGCCTCACCCTCTACCTGAGCGAGGCGGACGGCCCCCTCATCGCCGACCCCATCCAGACCGGCGCGCCCCTCTTCCTCGCCTGGTCGCCCGATGGCAGGCGGCTCGCCGTGCACGCGGGCGTCAATCTCACCGTCCTCGAGCTCGCCGAGGCGCGCGCCTCACGCCCCATCTCCGCCGACGCCCGCGGCTTCCGCACTCCCGCCTTCAGCGACGACGGCGAGCTCCTCGCCTTCGCCACCCCCGACGGCACGGGCGATGGCGTGGTCGTGAAGGTCGCCAGCGGCCCCGCGGGGAAGACGGAAGCGGTCCACGAGCTGCCCGGAGGCGTCGCCCTCGCCTTCCGCCCCGGCACCCGCACCCTCACGGTCGCCGTCACCACCCATCCCGCATCCGGCGCCTTCGATGAGCTCTGGGCGATCGACCTCGCGGCCGGCGCCGAGCCCCGGCTCCTTCTGAAGCGCCCCTTCGCGAGCATCTTCTGGGATCCCGCCGGCGAGAAGCTCGCCTTCGTCGTCCCCTCCACTACCGGCGACTCCACCGTATCCCTGCACGCGCGCACAGCCGCGGGCGAGTTCCTCGGCGCCAGCCCCTCCTTCCTCCCCTCCTCCGACTTCCAGACCATGGCGGGGTTCTTCGACCAGTACGCGGGCTCCCACCGCCTCTGGGCGCCCGACGGGTCCGCTTTCCTGGCGGGTGGCCGCCTCCTCACCGACTCCCCCGCCGCCGCCTTCGGCGACGGCTCCCGTGATGCCATCCTCTGCTGGTGCCCTGAGCGTGGCGCCCCCATCGAACGCATCGGCGAGGCCGGGATCGGCTTCTTCCCGCCGCCGCCTGCCGGATAAGATCTCCGTAAGAGCGGCGGCGCTTCTGCGTTGCCGCCCGCCACACCCACACCTACACTCGAACGCAGGCCCAACAGGCCCCCCGGAGCACATTGATGGATCCGTCTCAGGAACCTGTACCCACCGATTCACGCGGCGGAGGCGGCTTTCGCACATTCGCCGTCGCCCTGATGGCCGTCGCCGGCCTCCTTCTTATGTTCGGTCTTGGCTACGGCGTCAACGACCTCGTCAGCGAAGACGAGGTTCGCATCGTCACCCAGCCTGCCAGCGAGGGCGAACCGGCCCGCCAGGACGCCGCCACCCAGGCGCAGGCACAGGAAGAAGCCGGCGAACGCTCCCAGCTGGCCGTGGGCGCCTCCATCCTCGAGGAGACCTTCGAGGTCCTCAAGGACGAGTTCGTCGACAAGGAGATCCTCGATGAGCGCTCGTTCCTCGATGCCGCCATCCGGGGGGCCATCGACTCGCTCAACGACCCCTACACCGAGTACCTCAGCCCCGGCGACCTTGCCCTCGGCATCGGCGAGATCGAGTCCACCTACGAAGGCATCGGCGCCACCGTCACCGATCGCTCCGGTGTCATCCAGATCGTGAGTCCCTTCCGCGGCTCGCCCGCCGAGGAGGCCGGCATCCGCCCCGGCGACATCATCCTCGCCGTCGACGGCGAGCCCACCGATGGCTGGACCGACCAGCAGGCCGTGCAGCGCATCCGCGGTCCCCGCGGCACCGAGGTCGTCCTCACCGTGCAGCACACCGACCTCGCCACCGGCGGCGCCCCGCCCGAGATCGAGGACATCACGATCGTGCGCGGGCAGATCCGCATCCAGAGCGTCTTTACCGAGCCGCGCCTCGAGCTCATCCCCGGTGAGACCGGCCCCAACCTCGTCGACCGCGACGGCAACCTCGTGGACGACATCCTCTACATCAACATCTCCCAGTTCCACTCCAACACCCCGGACGAAATGCGTTCCGCCCTCGCCGACGCGGACAGCGGGCAGTACATCGGCGTCATCGTCGACGTTCGCTCCAACCCCGGCGGCCTCCTCCGCCAGACCGTCGAGGCGACGGATGAGTTCCTCGATAGCGGCGCCATCCTCAGCGAGATCGACGCGGACGGAGAAGTGCGCACCTTCGGCGCACGCGAGGGTGGCGTCGCCACCTCCGTCCCGATCGTCGTCCTCCAGGACGATGCCAGCGCCAGCGGTGCCGAGGTGCTCGCCGCCGCCCTCGTCGATAACGGCCGCGCCGTCATCGTCGGCACGCGCTCCTTCGGCAAGGGCACCGTCAACCAGCTGCACCCGCTCACCAAGTGCGGAGCCCCTGAAGAGATCGGCTGCGGCGCCCTGTACGTCACGATCGGCCGCTGGCTCCGTCCCAACGGGCAGGCCATTGAAGGCCTCGGTGTGAGCCCCGACTTCGAGCTCAGCCTCACCGGCGACGACTACATCGACTACGGCGACCTTCACGTCTTCGCCGCCATCGACATCCTCCGCGGCATCGAGCCCCCGCCGCCCCCGACGGCCTCCGACGAGGACGAGGACCGCGAAGACGTCGAGCGTCCGAACGTGATCGAGCGCGAGGATCCTCACGCCACCCAGTCCGAGGAGGAAGACGAGTAACCGCTCCCAGGTTGGGCCCCGCCCCGCCCCGTGCGAGACTGGATCCATGCCCGCTGGACAGGCCATCGTCGCCCAGAACCGCCGCGCTCGTCGCGACTACGAAATCCTCGAGACCTACGAGGCCGGCCTCTCCCTGACCGGCTCCGAGATCAAGTCGATCCGCCTGGGCAAGGTCGATATCCAGGGCGCCTACGGCCGCCTCCGCAACGGCGAGGCCTGGCTCCTTGATGCCTACATCGCCCCCTACCACAACGCCGGCTACTCGCCCCACGAGGCGCGCCGCGACCGCAAGCTCCTGCTCCACAGGAAGGAACTGCGCCGCATCCGCATCGCCCTCGATGAGCGCGGGCTCACGCTCGTTCCCCTCAACCTCCACCTGAAGCGGGGCATGGCCAAGGTCGAGCTGGGCGTCGCTCGGGGCATCAAGCGTTATGACAAGCGACGCAAGATCCGCGAACGCGAGGAAGGCCGTCAGGTCGCCCGCGCTCTCCGCCACTCCGTCTAGGGCGCTGCCGTCCCCCGCTTGTCTCGCAAAACGTCTGTGCTACGCTGGATGGCAGCAATTGGGGACGAAAGGTATCGACAGGAGGGAACGTAACCGGGTAGCAGGCCGAGGTTGGTCGTCACCCTCGTTAAACCGGCGGCCATTTGAGTAAGCGCCGAAGATCGCGAACTCGCTCTCGCGGCTTAACCCGTGAGACGTCTCACCGATAGCCCCCTCCCCGACGGAGCACGGTGAGGCGCCATAAAAGCCGGGGCGCTGTGAGTTGACGCCGATACGACTCACCTAAGATTCATCGGCTGGTTCCATCGTATTCGCCCCCCACCTGCGGAGCGACGGAACGAGACCCCAACTGGTGGGAAAGCCTGTAGGACAATCCGGAGCAGACCCTGGCTGGACCGGGAGTTCGATTCTCCCGCGTCTCCACCAACAACTACGAGCGAGGCCCCGCGTCTGCGGGGCCTCGTTGGTATTCTGCCCCGCAGGGAGGGGGCCGATGCCGAAGTGCAAGCACGTCTGGCCCATCATGAAAGAACCCGTCAACAGCCTCGTCTGTCGGCGGTGCGGCGAAGAACGCGACATCACCCGCAAGAACGCCGACCTCATGTTCCAGGACATGGACTTCACGCCCTTCAAGTGGGCCTTCAGGACCTACGTCGAAGGCATCCTCGCCGAGAAGTAGGTAGGCTCGCCCCCGACGCCCCCCCTGTGGTGCCTCCTCGACAGAAAGGAACCCCTATGGATGCCCGTGACCTTCTGCGCGCGCAGTTCGCCTGGATCCACCAACTCCTCGACGGCACGATGAGCGACTGTTCGCAAGAGACCGCCGACTATCGCGGCGAGGGCTGGACCGTCAGCGCAATCTCGTCAATCTACGCCCACATCGCCATCACCCAGGACGGCATCGTCCACGGGCTCGTCCAGGGCCGTCCGACGCTGCTTGAGTCAGACGGGTGGGACGGGAAGCTGGGCCTGGAAGCGGCGGGGCCCCGCGACGCCTCGTCGTGGGCCGACAAGCGCTTCGACCTGGCGACGGTCCGCGACTACGCCGCGGCCGTGCAGGCCGCGACCGACGCGTTCCTCTCGGAGGCTTCCGACGACCTGCTGGAGAAGGCGATGGAAACGCCCATGGGCGAGCAACGCGCGATCGATATGCTTGCCAACGTGGGTGTCGCCCACGTCGCCAGCCACTGGGGCGAGATCGCCGCCCTCAGGGGCGTCCAGGGTGAAAAGGGACTGCCCTTCTAGGGAGACCCGCCCGAGCTACCCCGCCTTCTCCGCGATCAGCGTGTCCAGCTCCACCTTGAGCCGCCCCAGCACCTCGTCGTACGGGTAGGCGCCCAGCTCGTCCTCGCCCCGCTTCAGGTTCACGAACGTCGGCGCGCACCAGAGCCCCAGGTCGGCGTCGTCCGTCTCGCCCGGACCGTTCACCCGGCAGCCCATGACCGCAATCGTTATGTCGTGCTCTTTCGCGTAGGCCGTCATCGTCTTCACGTCCTGCGCGAGCTCGATGAACGCCTCGTTCTCCACGCGGCTGCAGCTCGGGCAGCTAATGATGTTCAGCCCGCCCTCGAGGAATTCCGGCACCGAGCGGAAGCGCCCCGCCTCGATGTCGTCCAGGATCGACTTCCCCGCCTCCACCTCGCGCCACTTCTCCGCGAACGGCAGCGTCAGCGAGACACGGATCGTGTCGCCCACGCCCTGGCTCAGGAGCTGCTCGAAGGCGATGCGCGTCTTGATGATGCCCTCCGGCGGCATCCCCGCCTCGGTCACGCCCAGGTGCAGGGGAATCTCCGGACGCGCCTCCGCGAACCGCTTGTTCCCGGCGATCACCTTGCGCGGGTCGCTGTCCTTCATCGAAACCACGTACCGCGTGAAGCCGATCTCGTCGAGCATCTGCGTGTGTTCCAGCGCGCTCTCGACCATCGCCGTCACGCCCTCGAGCCCGGGCTCGTCCGCGCCCTCGTACTTCTCGTCCATGGCCGGGTCCACGGAGCCGCAGTTCACCCCCACGCGGATCGCGCAGTCGTGCTCACCCGCTGTCTCCGCGATGAACGCGACCTTCTCCGCTACCGGCTTCGACTTCTCGTGGTGGTACAGGTGGCCGGGGTTGTAGCGAACCTTGTCCACGTGCGGCGCGACCTGGGTCACCAGCCGGTAGCTCTCCTGCAGGTCGACCACGAAGTTCGCCTCGGGAACCGCCTCGCGCACCTGCGCCAGGCATTCGACGTCCTTGCGGCTGTCGACGGCAACGCGCACCAGGCCGGCGCCCGCCCCGTGGATCATCTTCACCTGGTCGATGGTCGCCTCGACGTTCTGCGTCTTCGTCGCCGCCATCGACTGCACGACGACAGGCGCCCCGCCGCCGATCGTGACCGAACCCGCTTTCACCGCACGCGTTTCTGCTCGCTTCATGCCCCGGAGTGTATCCCGACTCCCGTAAACGGCGATAGCGCCCCGCTTACCCCCACCACGACCGATCGATGCCCGTGAACACGACGAACGGCGCCAGCAGCACCACCACGATCGACGCCAGCGCCAGCAGCGGACCGCGGTTGAGGCTGGCGAACCCCTCGCGCGAACCGGCGTAGGCGTTGCCGCTCGCCTCGACGATGCGCCGGCGCTGCGTGCGCAGCCGCAGGCTGTTCGCCATCACACTCACTGAGCTGAGTGCCATCGCCCCGCCCGCCACGATCGGGTTCAGGAGGCCCGCCATCGCGATCGGGATGGCGATGACGTTGTAGCCGAACGCCCACCCGAGGTTCTGCCGGATCGTCCGCAGCGTCGCGCGGCTCAGCAGGACCGCCTCCGCGATCCGGGCGATGTCGCCATGCAGCAACGTGATGTCGCTCGCCTCGATCGCCGCATCGGCGCCCGTGCTCATCGCAATGCTCACGTCGGCCTGCGTGAGCGCGGCCGCGTCGTTGATGCCGTCGCCCGCCACCCCCACCCGCAGCCCCTGCCCCTGCAAGTCGCGCACGAGCGCCAGCTTCTCCTCCGGACGCAGCCCCGCGTGCACCTCGTCGATGCCGAGCGCCCGTGCAGCCGCCAGCGCGCTCCGCTCGTTGTCGCCGCTCGCCATGATCGTCCGCACCCCCAGCGACCGCAGCGTCGCGACCGCCTGCGCCGCGCTCGCCTTCAGCGGGTCGGCGAAGGCGAGCGCCCCCGCATACGCTCCGTCGACCGCCAGCAGCGAGGTCGTCCGCCCCTCCCCTTCCAGCCGCGCCAGCGTTTCCTCTGCGGCCGCATCTAGGACGATGCTCCGCTCCTCGAACAGCCGCCGCGCCCCGATGAGCACGCCCCGCCCGCTGACCTCCCCCGTCAGGCCCGCCCCCGGCAGCGCCTCGAATCCGCTCGCCTCCTGGATCGAGAGCCCCCGCCCCTCCGCCGCCTCCACGACCGCCGCGCTCAGCGGGTGCTCGCTCAGCGTCTCGACCGCCGCCGCCAGCGCCAGCACCTCCTCCTCCCCGAACCCCGTCGCCGCCGCGACCTCCACCAGCTCCGGGCGGCCCTCCGTGAGCGTGCCCGTCTTGTCGAGCACGACGGCGTCGATGCGCGCCGCGGTCTCCAGCGCCTCGGCATTGCGGATGAGGATGCCGCGCTCCGCCCCCATCCCCGTCCCCGCCACGATCGCGGTGGGGGTCGCCAGCCCGAGCGCGCAGGGGCAGGCAATCACCAGCACCGCCACCGAGAACACCATCGCTCCCACGTACGAGTCGCCGAGGAAGCCCCATCCCAGGAACGTTCCCAGCGCCAGGACCAGCACGATCGGCACGAACACCGCCGCTACCGCATCCACCACCCGCTCGACCGGCGCTCGCGACCCCTGCGCCTCCGCCACCAGCGCGGCCATGCGCTGCAGCACCGTGTCCTCCCCCACCGCCGTTGCCTCCACCTCGATCACGCCGTGCTGGTTGAGCGCCCCACCCACGACAGCTTCCCCCGGCCCCCGCTCGACCGGCATCGACTCTCCCGTCAGCAGCGACTCGTCCAGCGCGCTCCGCCCCGCTCGCACCACCCCGTCCAGCGCGACCCGCTCGCCCGGCCGCACCCGGAACACGTCCCCCACCGCGACCCGTTCGAGCGGCACGGCCTCCTCCCGGCCCTCCCGCAGGACGTTCACGGACTTGGCCGCAAGCCCCAGCAGCGCCCGGATGGCGCCGCCCGAACTCGCCCGCGCCCGGTCCTCGAAGAAGCGCCCCAGACTCACGAACAGGAGCACCGCCGCGCTCACGTCGAAGAACATCGCCTCGCTGCGGTCGAACAGCACTACCCAGGCGCTGAAAAGAAACGCGACCGTCGTCCCCAGCGCCACCAGCACGTCCATGTTTGGCGTGAACGCTCGCAGGGCCGGCCACGAGGCCCGGTAGAAGCGCCACCCCAGCAGCCCCTGCACGACTCCCGCCCCGCCCAGCAGCAGCCACCCCGTGACCCGCTCGCTGCCGAACAGCGCCAGCCCGGCAATGTCCATGGCCATGCTCGCGATGATGACGGGAACGGCGAGCGCGCCCCCCGCCGCCAGCATGGCAATCCGCACCCGGTCCGGCTCTTCCGCAGCATCCGCGCCCGCTTC
>LXNI01001879.1_pt1 | contig 16307 bp, 12 predicted proteins | sample 809091 | NCBI WGS metagenome assembly LXNI01 (sample SAMN04870527, study PRJNA318959) | sponge metagenome | biome: 01000161; feature: marine sponge reef; material: water | host: Sarcotragus foetidus | place: Greece: Milos, Mediterranean Sea | collected 2013-05-29 | depth 5-7 m | reverse complement strand
GGGCAGCCGGAGTTGTTGATGACCAGGTCGTTCAGCGTGCACGTGCGCGGGATGATGTCCCCGATGGTGCGGTCGTAGATTTCGCCGTAGTTACCCACGGCCTTGATTGCCCGCTGGATGAACTGTGCGTCCACGCTGTCGAAGCCGAGCGTCGCCACTTCGCCGCCCTGGAAAGGGACGCCGAGCAGACGCGCAACCTCGGTGTTCGGCGGATTCGACGCCATCTGAGCGACGTTGGCCTGCGTGATGCCGATCTCCTCGGCCCGGATGAGGCCGTGAACGACCCAGTTCACGACGTCCTTCCACTCGCTGTCGTAGTCCCGCACGCCGGGAGCGAGCGGCTCCTTTGAGATGATCAGCGAAAGGATCTTGTAGTCGGCCGCGTCATCGCGAACCGCGATTTGCGAGGCGAGGAACGAAACGTCCGCCGTCAGCACGTCACAGCGACCTTCGAATAACGCGTCCGCGAGGGCGTCGCCTGGGAGGCCCTGCAGGTCGTACTCGAGGCCGATGTCCGTGAAGTGGTTAGCCGCGTTCTGCTCGGTCGTTGTGCCGGTCGACACGCAGATGGTGGCGTCGCCCATGTCCAGCGTCGACTCGATCCCGGAGTCCCTGCGGACAGCGAAGCCCTGGCCCGTGTAGAACGTCGTCTGGACGAAGTCCACAGCCAGCTCGCGGTCGCGAGAGGCCGTGATCGTCGTCGTGCGAATGAGCACGTCGATCCATTCTTCGTAGAGCAGCTCGAAGCGCGTGGACGCGGCCGAAGCGTCGAGGTAATGGACCCTGGTGTGGTCGCCCAGCACCGCAGCCGCGAGGGCCTTGCAGAACTCGATGTCGAAGCCGACGGCCGTGCCGTCCGCCTCGCGGAACCCGAAGAGCGGCTGCGTCTGCTTGACGCCGCACATGAGCTCACCACGGTCCTTAATCGTCTGGACTGTGTCCCCGCGAGGTTCACCGCCTCCTCCGTCGTCACCGCCAACGTCAACGAACACGCCTATCACGAGGAGTGCAACTAGCAGGGCAACGACGATAGTGATCGCTGCGATGCCGACCGCGCAGCCGATGGCAAGGACATCGAAGACTCTCCGGACAAGAGCCCAAAGGCCAGCGCACACATCGAGAAGAAGTCTCAAGAGGTGTCGAAGGCTACACGCTCGCGCGCGTCTCCTCCTCCCCCAAGCACTGTGGGCCCTGACGGGCCCGTGGCTCAATCCCACGACCCCGAGCAGGTAGCTTCCCCAATCAGACGGGTGCGTAGGAGACGAACACCATCCCCATGATTGTCGCGATTGCCAGCGCCCACACCAGCGGGGACACGCCGCGCCGCACGGGCCGCTCGTGTACCAGCACCACCACCGGCAGGGAACCCATGGGTTCGTCGCTCACCTCGACGGGCTGGATGGGGGAAGGCTCAGGATCGCCGGCCTGGCGGCGAGGGCCGCTGTCGTGCAGGAGCACCAGCTGGCGCGCGGGCACCTGCACCCGCCTAGCCTCCCAGTCGGGGAGCTTGCGGACCCAGTCTGGGACGCCCGTGTCAAAGCCCGACTTCCATAGGGCAGGCCCGGGCATTGTGACGGACCTGACGAGGCGCTCATCGCACACACGGCGGTCCGCCGTTGGGCTGCACATGGCCGCGCCGGAGGCGGAGGCCAGCCCTGCCATGATGGAGGCGACAAGGGGGGCCAGACGCTTCACGGGTGGAAGGCTAGCACACCGGCAAGGCCCTCCTTGGTCAGCAGCAGCGAGTCCCAGGGCGTTACTAGCGGCAGGCCAGGGGCCGTCCGGGCCAGGATGCCTCCCGGGCACGCTGTCCATGAGCAGGGAGCCTGGTAGGCCCGGGGAGACTCGAACTCCCGACCAATGGATTAAAAGTCCACTGCTCTTCCAGCTGAGCTACGGGCCCGCACCTATCGTAGCCCCGACCGCCCCCACGGGCCCCACCACCGCAGGCTGCCCCTCCGTTTCGCCAACCGGTAGACTCCCGCTCAGGAACGACATCCGCCCACGAGGGAAGCAATGGTTGAAACGCTAACCGGCACAAACCGCTCCGCGGGACTCTCCGTCCAGGAGCTCATCAAGTACGACACGCACGAGGTGCCCGAGTACCTCAGCCGCGAGTCGGCCATGCCACCGGGACCAACCCTCGTCCCCGCCGAGTTCTACTTCTCGCGCGACCACCATGAGCGCGAGATGAACCAGCTCTGGAAGCACGTCTGGCAGATGGCCTGCCACGAGGACGACCTGCCCAACGTCGGCGACTACCTCCCCTACGAGATCGGCGAGCTCAGCTTCCTCATCGTTCACACCGCCCCCGACGAGTACAAGGCCTACCGCAACGCCTGCCGGCACCGTGGACGCCGCCTCAAGGAGCGCCCCGGCAAGCAGACCCACGAGCTGCGCTGCCCCTTCCACGCCTGGGCCTGGAACCTCGATGGCTCCATCAAGGAGATCCCCTGCCAGTGGGACTTCCCTTACATCAACAAGGAAGAGCAGGACCTCCCCGAGGCGCCCGTCGGGCGCTGGGGACGCTTCATCTTCATCAACCCCGATCCCAACTGCGAGCCCTTCGAGGAGTTCCTCGACGACTTCCCCGACAACTTCGCCCTCCTCCCCTACGAGAAGCGCCACAAGGTCGCCGAGGTGCGCAAGGTCATCCGCGCCAACTGGAAGGTTGCGCAGGACGCCTTCGCCGAGTCCTGGCACGTCTTCTCCACCCACCCCCAGGTCGTCTGGGGCTTCGGCGACTGCAACGCCCAGTTCGACGCCTTCAAGAACTACTCGCGCCAGCACAACCCCGCCGGCGCCCCCAGCCCCCACCTCGAGGGCATCGAGTGGACCCCCCTCCCGCCCTCCCCCGACGGCGTACCCCGCGAGCGCCACGCCTTCACCGGCGCCATCTACGAGCGCCGCCCCGATGGCAACGTCGACGTGACCATGCCCGACGGACGCAGCGGCGTCTTCACCCAGCAGGCCGTCTGGGTCGAAGGCGAGCTCGGCCACGCCGACCTGCACCTCTGCCAGTGGGTCGCCGGCCCCCAGGTCGCAGAGAACCTGCGCATGGCCGTCCCCGAGGACCTCGACCCCAACTCCACCGGCGGCCGGCTCGACGACAACGGCGCAACCCCCGGCGAAAACGGCGCAGCCCCCGCCGACAACGGCACGACGCCCGACGGCTCCGAGCTCTACGCCCAGATCGAGGACGACGCACCCGCCGCCCCCGCCGAGCCCCAGACGCGCGAAGAGCGCATTCAGGCCACCGCCGCCGTCCGCGCCAAGGCCGCCAACGACATGCGAGAGGCCATGCGCCCGCTCCTCGGCGACCTCATGGACAAGGTCTCCGACACGGAACTCACGGGGAACATCTACTACAACCTGTTCCCCAATCTCATGCCCAGCAGCTCCTGGGGGCCGCTCGCCATCTGGTTCCGCTTCCGCCCCAACGGCAGCAACCCCGAGGAGTGCATCATGGAGGCGATCTGCATCGCCCCCACGCCCGAGGGCACCGAGCCCCCGCCCGCGCCCCCCGTCCACGAGATCGGCGTCGACGACAGCTGGACCCTCGCCCCCGAGATCGGCGGCCTTGCCATGGTCATGGACCAGGACACCGGGAACATGCCCTGGGTCCAGAAGGGCGTGCACTCGCTCGAAGGCGGCACGCTCCAGCTCGCGGACTACAACGAGATGAAGCTGCGCCACTTCTACCAGGTGCTCGAGACCTACCTCGAGCGGGAGTGGTAACCCCGGCGACTAGCCCTCGTTGAGGTAGGGCGCCAGCAGCGTGAGCGTGTCCGGCGTCGAGGGCGCCATCTGCACGCGATCGATGCCGAGCTCGCCCAGACGCCGCAGGTTCGTCGCGACCCGCTCCGGCTCGCCCAGCATCCCGCCGAAGATGCGGTCGCCCATCGCCTTGCCCCGCTCCCGCAGCGCCGGGTCGTCACCGGCGCCAACGAGCGCCAGGAACCCCAGCGGTTTGCCCGGCGCGACCTCCCGCGCCATCTCGACGCGCTTCCGCAGCGCGTCCTCGTCGAACGCCGCCACCTTCCCCGCAAACTCGGCCGGGTCCCCCACGTCGCTCACCGGGAACCCCATCAGCTCGATTCGGTCCACGTGCGGCGCCGACTCGCGCAGCGTGCGCGGTCCCGCCGAGGAGGACATGAGCAGCGGCGGTGGTTTCGGCAGCGGTCCGATCAGGGGGATGTCGATGTCGTAGTACTTCCCGTGGAAGGTGCACGAACCCGTGTGCAGCAGGCTGCGGATGATCTGCAGCGCCTCGACGTACCGCCCCACCCGGTCCCGCGCCGAGGGGAACTCCCAGCCCATCCCCGTGATCTCGTTCTCCGCCCAGCCCGCCCCCAGCCCCGCCTCGCACCGCCCCCCGCTCACCCGGTGCAGCGCCAGCGCCGCCGCCGCGAACTCGACCGGCGAGCGGAAGAGGTTGTTCCCGAAGGCGATCATCACGCGGATGCGCTCCGTCGCCAGCGCGAACGTCGTCGCCGTCACCCACACGTGCGGGTGGGGTTGCGGTGAGGAGATGTGGTCGGCCACCGAGATGATCGGGTAGCCCTCCGCCTCCCGATCCCGCGCCCACTGCGCGGGGTCATCGTCGACGCTGATGAAATTGGGGCAGAACTCCACGCTGTCTCTCCGGACGTGAGTGAACTGATCGTCGGGAAGCCTACGCGTGCCGCCCCTAGCGGGAAGCGGAGGCCGTCGCTGGCTGCTCCTCTTCCTGCGGCGCGGGTGCCGACTTCCTCCCCCGCAACGGGATCTCCGTGAGCGCAAGCGAGAGCGCCACCAGGAGCACGCCCCCGATCGCCGATATCAGGAATAACCGCTTGTTCGCCACCGCCACCGCCTCCTTCTGCGCGTCAAGCGCCCGCTCGAACAGCGCCACCGTGCCGCCCGCCTCCAGGAAGCTGGAGCGGGTCTCCTCGAACCGGCCCGGGTCGAGCGCCAGCGTCGCGTCACCTTCGAGCTCTTCGTACACCGCCTCCGGCATCGCCGCCCGCGCCTCCTCATCAAGGTTCCCCGCGAACGAGGATGTGTACGAGGTCGTGAACAGCACCCCGAACAGCGCCACCCCGAGCACCTGCGCAATCTGGCGGAAGTACATCTGGCTGCTCGTCGCCACGCCCGTCTCCTCCTGTGAGACCGACGCCTGCACGATCACGTTGATCAGCGGCGTCACCAACCCGGAGCCCATGCCGAACACGACCATGTACAGGGCCACATGCCAGCGCGGATCGCCCACCCCCATCGTTTGCAGGAGGAACGCCGCCAGCCCCGATAACGCGCAGCCAATCACCACAAGTTGTTTAAAGCGCCCCGTCTTCGCGACGATCCGCCCGCCGATGAAGCTCATCACCACCAGTCCCGCGGCCTGCGGCATGAACAGGAACCCGGAGACCTTCGCCGAGGCGCCCAGCGACGTCTGGATGAAAGTCGGCAGGAAGATCGCCGCCGAGAACAGCACGGCACTTGAGAGGATCGCGATGATGCCCGTGAGCACGTACATCCGGTTGCGGAACAGCGACATGGGGATGATGGCGTTCGGGTGCCGCAACTCCTGCAGCACGAACAGCACCAGCAGCACGCCCGCCGCCACGAGCAGCCCCACCGTGATCGCCGACCCCCATCCGTAGGCTTCGTACGCCCACGCCGAGGCCAGCAACCCCGCCACCGTCGCCGCTGTCAGCACCGCCGCGCCCGTAAAGTCGATGTCGCCGATGCGCCCCCCCTGGCGCGTGTTCGGAAGCGTCGCCCAGATGGTCGCGAGGGCGATCGCGCCGATCGGCAGGTTGATGAAGAAGCACCAGCGCCAGCCCGGGCCATCCGCGAAGAAGCCGCCCACCGGCGGCCCGAGCAGCGACCCCGCCGTGATGATCGCGAGGATGTAGCCCACATACTTGGCCCGCTCGATGGGCGTGTACATGTCCGCCATCACCACCAGCACGCAGGCGAGAATGAAGCCGCCCCCGATCCCCTGCACGCCCCGCGCGATGATGAGCGTGATCATCGTGGGCGCCAGCCCCGACCCCAGCGAACCGATGAGGAAGATGACAACCCCCGAGATCACGAACGGCCGCCTCCCGAACATGTCCGAGAGCTTCCCCACGATCGGCACCACCACCGTCGAGGTCAGCATGTAGAGCGTGAACACCCAGGAGAGCAGCTGGAACCCACCCAGATCCGCAAGCATCACCGGCAGGGCCGTGGAGACGATGGAGCCGTCCAGCGAGCTGAGGAACATGCACATCGCCAGCGAGAGGAGCAGCAGCATCTTCTCGCGTTCGCTCAGGAGGACGCCCAGCACCGGCTCAGACGACGAAATGGATGTGGCCAACTCCTACCTCGCCCGGGCCGCTGCGGGGCCGCGGGCATCGTACAGGAGCGCCGCCCATCGGCCCTAACGCCCGCTGCCGGTAGAGTCCCCGATCGTGCGCGCATTCCGCGCCCCGGGGAGACACCATGGCCAACCTGAAAGAGCCGTTCTGCAGCTGGGACAGCACCATCGACGAGCGCTACAACGACTACACCACCGGGAACACGGACGAAGTCCTCCCCGGCATCACAAGGCCCCTCCCCGCCGACCTCATCCGCGAGTGGAACTACCAGTGGCTCGTCGTCGGAACCCGCGAACTCCAGATCGAAGACCTCGTCCCCATCCCCGATAAGCCGGGCCCGACCATGCTCCCCATCGTCGGCGGCCAGTTCTGCGTGAACATCAGCATCGTCAACGCCCTCACCTCCAGCTTCGAGACCGGCGGCAGCGCCGACTACCTGAAGCAGTTCTTCGAGGTTGACGAGGAGGTCACCGCCGAGGTGGCCCAGGACACGTCCCGCGCAGAAGCCGTACAGGAGCGCCTCATGGCTCGCTTTGTACGCGCCCGCGAACTCGTCGATGCCGACGCAGAGCGCGCGAAGGCCCACTACACCGCCACCCTCGCCCGTGACTGGACCGCCGTCGACGACGCCGGTCTCATCGCCGCCCTGGACGAGACGACCGACCACATCGGCGACATCTTCTTCACGCACTACTGGTGCAGCAGCGGCGGCGGCCTCCAGACCACGCTGCTCGATGGCCTGCTCAGCGAGCACGTGCCCGACCACCCGGCGGGGTGGATGACCGGCCTCACGAGCGGCCTCACCGACGTGGAGAGCGCCCGCCCTTCGAAGGCCATCTGGGACCTCAGCCGCCTCGTCGTGGCCCGCCCTGCCCTGGCGGAGGAGATCGCCGGCATTTCCGCGGACGGCCTCCAGGCCCGGCTCGCCTCACCCCCCAACGACGAGTGGACAGCATTCGCTCGCGACTACGAGGCCTTCGTCGCCGATCTGGGCTTCCGCGGCCAGCGCGAGACCGACCCCTCCTGCACGACGTGGAACGAGTCGCCCCAGTTCGTCCTCAGCAGCCTCCAGGCCGACCTCCCGCTCACCGACGAGCACAGCCCCTACCGGCGCGAGGAGCGCTCCGCTGCCGAGCGTGTGGCCCTCGAAGCCGAGGTCGAGGCGGCCCTGCCAGAAGACCAGCGCGCCGAGTTCCGCAGGCTCCTCGACCTCGTGCAGGCCATGAACGGCAAGCGCGAGACCACCAAGGCGAGCTGGACCCGGCTCTGCCGCACCTATCGCCAGCCAATCCTGGAAGCCGGCCGGCGCCTCGTCGAGCGTGGAGACATCGATGACGTCGAGGATGTCTGGTTCCTGCGGCTCGTCGAGCTTCCCGAAGCCCTCGACGGTGGCCTCTCCGCCGCGGAGCTGCAGGACGCGATCGTGGAACGACGCCACGAATACGAGGTGCTCCACCACTACGAACTGCCCATCATCTTCCAGCGCCCCGTGGAGGCCACCCCGCGCGAGACTGCCGACGCCGGTGGCGAAACCCTGTTTGAGGGGATCGGCGTCAGCCCCGGTCAGGCGCGCGGTCGTGCGCGAGTCGTCCTCAGCGCCGATGGCGCCTCGGAGGCGACCATCCTCCCCGGCGAGATCCTCGTCGCACCCGTCACCGACGCCCCCTGGACCCCCCTCTTCCTCCCCGCCGCCGGGGTCGTTGTCGAGACCGGCGGCCTGCTCAGCCACGCCGCCACCGTCGCACGCGAATACGGCATTCCCGCCGTCACCGGCATCCGCGGCGCCACCGACTTCATCGCCACCGGCACGATGCTCAGCATCGACGGCTCCACCGGCACGGTGACCATCGAGGAGGGCTAGCGAGAAGGGGCTGGGCTACACCTTCGCCCGACTGAACACGAGCCGGTCGTCGCTCGACAGTTCCGGCCGGAAGCCGTACCCCTCGTCGTCGAAGTCCTTCAGCCCCTCGACTTCCTCGACGCGGTTGCGGATCACGTAGCGAGTCATCAGGCCGCGGGCGCGCTTCGCCACCAGCCCGATCGTTTTCAGTTCGCCGTTCCGCTCTTCCTTGAAGTCGGCGACGATGAGCGGACGCTTCAGGCTCTTCCGCGGCACCGCCTTCGCGTACTCCTGTGAGGCCAGGTTCAGGACCGGAGCCTCGGGGTCGGCATCCTCGCCGTTGAGGGCATTCGCCAGCCGCTCGCCCCAGAACTCGTACAGGTTCTTCCCCCGCGCGTTCGAGAGCTTCGTGCCCATCTCCAGCCGGTACGGCTGGATCAGGTCGAGCGGCCGCAGCAGCCCGTACAGCCCCGAGAGGATGCGCAGACGCCCCTGCGCCCACGAAAGGTCCTCGTCGGCAAGACTGGCCGCGTCGAGCCCCTTGTAGACATCCCCCTGGAACGCGAGCACGCACGGCTTCGCGTTCTCTGGCGTCAGCGGCAGGCTCATCTCCTGGAAGCGCGCGTGGTTGAGGTTCGCCAGCGAGTCGCTCAGCGACATCAGCTTGCGAAGGTCGCTCGCCTCGAGCGTCTTGCAGGTGTCCAGCAGCAGGGCGGTGTCGTCGACGAAGCGCGGCTGCGTCGCCGCGAGCCCGTTCCCGGCGGGCGAAAAATCGAGGGCTTTGGCGGGCGAGATGATCGTGAGCACGGGCTTCCTCCCGGATTGGCGCGGTATCTACGGCAAGATCGTACCAGACGCATCCCCCGCCCTTGCCCCTCCCGCCCCCATGCGTTGAGATCGCGGGGCCGCCTGCGGACCGCTCGACGGATCCCCGCGCGCACGGAGTACGCCATGAACGGTAACGAGCTGGTCGCCCGCATCCTCAAGGACGAAGGGGTCGACGAGATGACCTGCTTCCCCAACAACCCCCTCATCGAGGAGGTGGCGAAGCTCAACATCCGTCCCATCATGTTCCGCCACGAGCGCGGCGCCGTCATGGCCGCCGACGGCTACAGCCGCATGAACGACGGCGAGCGCTTCGGCGTCGTCGCCACCCAGAACGCCGCCGGCGCCGAGAACGCCATGGGCGGCATCGCCCAGGCCTTCGGGGATAACGTCCCCATCCTCGTCCTGCCCGGCGGCTACTCCCTCATCGAGCGCCAGGTCCGCCCCAACTTCTCCGCCGTCGAGAACTACCGCGGCATCGTCAAGTCGGTGGAGTCGATCGACTCGACCGCCCAGATCGCTCCCGCCATGCGCCGCGCCTTCCACGCCCTCCGCAGCGGTCGCGGCGGCCCCGTCGTGGTTGAGCTCACCTCCGACGTCTGTGCCCGGGAGGTTCCCGAGGACGAGACCCACTACGACTCCCCCGCCAAGATCCGCCAGAGCCCTTCCAACGGCGACATCCAGGCAGCCGTCACCGCCCTCCTCGCCGCCGAGCGCCCCATGATCTGGGCAGGCTCGGGCATCCTCACCGCTGGCGCCACCGAAGCGCTGCGCGAGCTCGCCGAGCTCCTCGACATCCCCGTCTTCACCACCATGGAGGGCAAGTCCGCCTTCGACGAGCGCCACCCGCTCTCGCTCGGCGCCGGCAGCCGCGCCACCACCGGCGCCGCCCACGCCTGGATCGTCGAGTCCGACACCATCCTCGCCCTCGGCGCGAGCCTCACCCACAACGGCTACACGCAGATCGTCCCCGCCGGCAAGACCGTCATCCACAACACCAACGCCCTCGACGACATCAACAAGGACACCGCCTCCGACATTGCCCTCGTTGGCGATGCCCGCATCACCATCAAGGCGCTCACTGCCGAGGCAAGGGCCCAGACCGACGGCAAGGGCCGCGCCTCCGACGCCGCCGCAAGGCTCGCCGAGAAGCAGGCCGAGTGGATGGCTGAGTGGACCCCCTACCTCACCTCCGACGAAGCACCCCTCAACACCTACCGCGTCATCCACGAGATCAACCGCAACGTCGACCACGAGACCAGCACTGTCACCCACGACGCCGGCGCCCCCCGCGACTCGATGGTGCCCTTCTTCACCGCTACCTCGCCGCACAGCTACATCGGCTGGGGCAAGACCACCCACCTCGGCTTCGGCATTCCCCTCATGATCGGCGCCAAGCTCGCCCGCCCCGACCGCTTCTGCCTGAACTTCATGGGTGACGGCGCCTTCGGCATGTCCGGCCTCGACCTCGAGACCTCCGTGCGCGCCAACCTCCCCATCACCACCGTCCTGCTGAACAACGGCGGCATGGCCACCTACCCGGGCGGCTTCCCCACCGCCCGCACCCAGTTCGGCGTCTCACACATGACCGGCAACTACGCCGCCATCGCCGAGGGGCTCGGCGCAACGGGCATCACCGTCACCCAGCCGGACGACCTCGGCGACGCCATCCGGACCGCCCGCCAGCTCAACGAAGACGGCCACACCGTCCTCATCGACGTGCAGTCGAACTACGAGTCGAAGAAGTCCCGCTTCTAGGGTCCTACGCCGGGAGCGAGGCCAGGAACGTTTCGACCGCCGCGTTGAAGTCGGCCGGGTTATCAATATTCGCCGCGTGCCCCGCGTCGGCGATCAGGAAATTCATCGCCCCGGGGATGTTCTCGCTCATGTAGCCGTGCGCGGCCAGGAAGTTCTGGTCGTTCGCGCCCGTCACGACGAGCGTCGGCTTGTCGATAGAGGTCAGCGACTGGATCACGCTCGCGTCGCGCTGCGTCAGCATCCCGCGCGCCGCCTTCGCCAGCCCCTCGGCGGACCGATGCCGCGCCGCCTTTACCTCCGCCGACTCCCCCAGCGAGGCCAGTCCTTTCGTCTCGAACGCCTCCGCCCGCCGGATGGCGAACTGGTTCCAGCCTTCGCGACCCTTCGGATTGTTGTACCCCGGCCCCGTGTCGAACAGCATCAGGGCGTCCGTCCGCTCCGGATGCGCCAGGTTGAACGCCAGCGACATGTACCCGCCCAGCGAGAGCCCCCCGACGACGGCGCTCTCGACGCCGCACGCATCGAGGATGGCGGCGATGTCGGCCACCGTCGCCGGTTCCGTGTACTCGGCCGGGTCCTCCGGACTGTCCGTATCCCCGTGTCCGCGCATGTCCCAGGCGATGATCCGGTAGCGATCGCGGAACGCCTCCACCTGCCCCTCCCACATCCGCGAGCTCGCCCCGAACCCGTGCGTCAGCAGGATCGCGGGACCGCTGCCCTCGTCCACGTAGTGCAGGTTCACGCCGTTCCGGTTCAGTGTCGCCATCAGTTGCCTCCCTGGGATGTGCGGCGGCTCATCCTACGCGGAAGCGGCAAGTGGACCAGAAAGCCCTCAGATTGCCTCGGTAGATGGTTGTAGAATGACTAGTTATGAGGCTACAATTGCCACATGGCGCTGTTTGACACCCTCAAGGCGGCTTTGCGACTGAGAGAGGCTGGCTTCGACGAAACGAAGGCCGGAGCCATCGTCTCCGCCTTCGCTGAGGACATCGGCGAGCGCCTCGCCACCAAGGTCGACCTCCTGCAGCTTGAGGCTCGCATTACGGAACGGCTTGCGCACCTGGAAGAACGGTTCGACGAGCGGATTACCCATTCCGAAGAGAGCCTCGAACAGCGCATGACCATCCGCATGGGCATGGTCGCAACAGCAGCGACTGGCGTGATCCTCGCGGCCATCGGTATCGCGACGGGCGTGGTCGTCTCGATGTAGTCCGGCTACGGACTCCCACCTTCGTGTCCCTTTATGTCGCCTAGGTAGTGCTCCTCCCGCGCCCGCATCCGCGCCGCCTCCTCGCCCCCACCCTCGTGCTCGTACCCGCACAGATGGAGGATTCCGTGTACCAGCAGGTGCGCGAGCTCATCCTCGAGATCCTGCCCAACCTCCGCCGCCTGCCGCACCGCCGTCGGCACGCTGACGGCGATGTCCCCCAGGCTCCGTGCCTCCCCCTCCCCCAGCGGCGCCTCCGCCGGCTCCGGGAAGGAGAGCACGTCCGTGGGTGCGTCGATCCCGAGGAAGCGGTTGTTCAGCTCCCGGAGCTCTTCGTCCCCCGTCGTCAGGATCGTCAGCGCGACCCCGTCCGCCACGCCCTCCCCCGCCAGCACCCGCCCCGCGAGCGCCTCGAGCGCGCCCAACTCGACACCCTCCGGCTCGATCTCGACCACGAAGTCGATGGTGTGGGCCATGCCGCGACTAGCTGGCGGCGAAGATGGCGGCGGCCTCGCGTGCGGCGTCGACCAGTGGCGTCGGGATGATGCCGAACACGATCACGCCTACCGTCGCCACACCCAGCGCCACCCCCACCGTCGGCGAGATGGCCAGCTTCTGGTCGTCCTCCGCCTCGCCCATGAACATCTGTCGCACGACCGCGAGGTAGTAGTAGGCCGACACCACCGAGTTCAGTACGCCGATGATGACCAGCCAGGCGAGGTCGGCGTGGATGCCCGCGTTGAACACGTACAGCTTCGCCCAGAAGCCGGCCGTCGGTGGGATGCCCGCCAGCGAGATCAGGCAGAAGGCCAGCGCCAGCGCCAGCAGCGGCGCCCGCTTCCACATGCCCGCGTAGTCGGCGATGTCGTCGCTGCCGATCTTCTGCGAGATGCCGATCACGGCGATGAAGGCGCCCAGGTTGGTGAAGGCGTAGGCCGCCACGAACAGCAGCACGCCGCTCGCCCCCTGCACGAAGTGCTCACCCGCGATCGAGATCGCCGCGAGCCCGATCATGAAGTTGCCGGCCTGCGCAATCGACGAGTAGCCAAGCATCCGCTTGATGTCGCGCTGCACGATCGCGAACACGTTCCCCAGCGTCATCGAGACGGCCGCGATAACCGCGAAGATCATCGCCCAGTCGTTGCTCAGGAACTGCTCCCCCAGCCCCTCGAAGAACAGCCGCATGACCACCGCGAACGCCGCTGCCTTCGACCCCACCGAGAGGAACGCCGCCACCGGCGTGGGCGCCCCCTGGTACACATCCGGGACCCACATCTGGAAGGGGACGACCGCCATCTTGAATCCGAAGCCCGCGATCAACAGCACCGAGGCCACGATGAGCAGCGAACGGTTCCCGGCCCCGTTGTCGGCAATGGCCGCGGAGATGTCGGTCAGCAGCGTCGATCCGGCGAATCCGTAGAGCAGCGCCATGCCGTACAGCAGCAGCGCCGAGGCGATGGCGCCCAGCAGCAGGTACTTCATGCCCGCCTCGCTCGACCGCTGGTCCTTGCCCCAGCCGGCGAGGACGTACTGCGGGATCGAGCTCAGCTCGAGCGCCAGGAAGATCGTGATCAGGTCGCGCGCCCCCGCCAGGAACATCAGTCCCGCCGAGGCCGTCAGCACCAGTGCGTAATACTCCGACTGCCGCCGCCCAACCCGGTTGACCCAGTCGATCGAGGCGATGACGACGATCGCCGTGATCCCCGCGAACACGTACTGGAAGAACACCGCGTACTGGTCGATCGCGAAGGTGCCGTCGAAGGCGGTCTGGAAGTCGCCCCGGATGACCCACGTCGAGGTCCAGATGGCCGCTCCCAGGATGCCCGCGAGCGCAACGTACGGCAGGTACTGGCGGCGGGTCGGCAGGAGCGCGTCCCAGACGAGCACGGCGCCGGCGGCGAGCAGGATCGCGAGCTGCGGTCCGACGATGTCGAGTTCGCTCACCCTGCCACCCTCGCGCTCACGACCCCGATAGCGGGATCAAGCATGTCCATGATCAGGCTCGGGTAGACGCCCAGCAGGATCACCAGCGCGGCCAGCCCCACGACGCTCGCGTGCTCCCACCAGTGCTTCTGGTCGTCCACCTCGTCCCACTCGTGCCGCACCGGCCCGAACACGACCCGCTGCAGCGTCCAGAGGATGTACCCGGCGGAGAGCACCACCCCGAAGATGGCCATGATCACGGCCCATTCGTGCTTCTGGAAGGCTCCCAGGAAGACCGTAACCTCGGCGATGAACCCGGCCAGCGCCGGCAGCCCCACGCTCGCGAAGCCCGCGAACACGAGTCCCGTCGCGATCAGCGGCATCTGCCGCGCCAGTCCGCCGAGCTTGCCGATCTCGCGCGTATGCGTGCGTTCGTACATCAGCCCGACGACCACGAAGAGCATGCCCGTGATCAGGCCGTGCGCCAGCATCTGGTAGGCCGCGCCCACCATCGCCGTCGTGCCCAGCGCCCCGATTCCAAGCAGCACGAGGCCCATATGGCTCACCGAGGAGTACGCGATCAGCCGTTTAACGTCGGTTTGCCGGAACGTCACGAACGCCCCGTAGAGCACGCTGATGGCGCCGATCGCGGCAAGCCAGATGCCGTAGTCGTTCGCCTGGTCGGGCAGGATGGTGACGCAGGTGCGGATGATGGCGTAGCCGCCCATCTTCAGCAGGACGCCCGCCAGCATCACCGAGACGGCCGTGGGCGCGTCGCTGTGCGCGTCGGGCAGCCACGTGTGCAGCGGCACGATCGGCAGCTTCACCGCGAACCCGATGAAGAGGAACAGGAACACCCAGCGCAGCGGCAGCACGGCGCTCGAGATGCTCGACTCGCCGAGCACCTGCATGTCGAACGTGCCCGCGCTGAAGGCCAGCGCGAGGATGGCCACGAGCATGAAAGCCGAGCCAGTCACGGTGTACAGCACGAACTTCATTGCCGAGTACTCGCGCCTGCCCGAGCCCCACACCGAGATGAGCAGGTACATCGGGAACAGCTCCAGCTCCCAGAACAGGAAGAAGAGCAGGAAGTCCATCGCCGTGAACACGCCCAGCACGGCCGTCGAGAGCACCATCAGGCAGGCGAAGTAGGCTCGCGGCCGGTGCTCGATGCTGAACGAGACCAGTACTGCCGCCGTCGTCAGGAACGTCGTCAGAACCACCAGCGGCAGGCTCAGACCATCGACCGCGAGGAAGTACTGGATGTCGAACACGCCCACGTCGATCCAGGCGGCACGGTCGACGAACTGGAATCCCCCACCCGTCTCGAAGTCGAAGAACATCACGATCGACAGCGCCAGGGCCACCAGCGAGCCGGCCAGCGCGACCCAGCGCGCATAGCTCGCGCGGTTCGCCGGAAGCAGTAGCCCCAGCAGCCCCGCGAAGGCGGGCAGGAATACGAGCACGGTCAGTGGCATCCCACCCTCCTACAGGGGATTCGCGATGAACACGATGATGGCGACGATGAAGACGCCGGCGGCGATTCCAGCGCCGTAAAGCTGCACCTGGCCCGTCTGGGCGTGGCGCAGCACACGGCTCGATTGCTGACCCACCCAGCCGACACCGTTCACGGAGCCGTCCACGGCAAGCGTGTCGAACTGCTCCACCAGCCGGTTCCAGCCGCGCTGGAATACGTTGATGGCGAAGGCGCGTTCGTACAGGTCGTCAAGGAAGAACTTGCGCTCCAGCACCGCAACGATCGGGAAGGCGGTCTTGCGGATGTCGTCGGCGGCGATGAGGCGGCGGTGGTAGATCGCCCAGGCCGTCCCGATGCCCGCCACGGCGATGATCGAGGAGGTGATGGCGATCCAGTAGCTGAAGTTCGGCGCCTTGTGGAGGACGCCCTCGGGGACGGCCGCATCGACGAAGTGCTGGAACTCCTTGCCCCAGCCCCACCAGCCCGCCGCGATCGCGCCCGCCGTCAGGACCAGCAAAGGAACCGTCATCACCCAGCTCGACTCGTGCGGATGCGCGGGGTCGCCGTGGAAGTGCGAGTCTTCGTCCTCGTGGTCGACGGGCTCGCCGCCCTTGTACTCCCCGAAGAACGTCATGAAGATCGCCCGGAACATGTAGAGCGCCGTCACGAAAGACGCCACCGCGGCGACGACGTAGAGCGCGCGGTCATTCACCCACGCCTCCAGCAGGATCTCGTCCTTCGACCAGAATCCCGCCAGCGGGAATACCCCCGAGAGGCTCAACGTGCCGATCAGGAATGTCCAGAACGTGATCGGCATCACCGTGCGCAGGCCGCCCATGCGGCGCATGTCGAACGTGTTGGTCGCGTGGTTCACCGAACCGCTCCCGAGGAACAGGAGCGCCTTGAAGAAGGCGTGCGTGAACAGGTGGAACA
>LXNI01001878.1_pt1 | contig 16308 bp, 15 predicted proteins | sample 809091 | NCBI WGS metagenome assembly LXNI01 (sample SAMN04870527, study PRJNA318959) | sponge metagenome | biome: 01000161; feature: marine sponge reef; material: water | host: Sarcotragus foetidus | place: Greece: Milos, Mediterranean Sea | collected 2013-05-29 | depth 5-7 m | reverse complement strand
CCGGCTGGAGAAGCGGAGCGACCTGCTGCTGTCCACGCTGCGCAGGACGGTGGAGGCGATGGGCGGCAGCCTGTCGCTGATCGCCAGATTTCCCGACCGCCCTCCGGTCGAGCTCGCCGGAATCGCGGAAACCGCGACTCCGTCCGCCGAATCCCGCCGGTCGCCGCCTTCGGTTTGAAAAAATCTGCATTCGGTTTGATGACAGAATGTGTCTTGGCCGAACGAATACAGGTCTATCCCATTGATAATACAGGATAATTACATCATTGTTTATACTTAGTCCGGGGTCCAGTGCCGTAGAGCAGGGCCGTGCCGGGCGACTCTGGGCCCCGGATTTCCGCTTCGCTCCATCCGGGGCAGCACCGGAGGGTGGATGGCGGTGACGATCATGGCGGCAGCGGCGGGAAGCAGACCGCTGTCAAGGGATACAGTCCCCGAAATTTCCCCTCTGAAGGGCTTGAAACGACAACGGCGATACCCATATGCCAGATATCTTAGAATTCTTCTAATCTTGGAGCATCCCCGATGAAGATCGACATCGGCATTGACGACCGGTCCCGCAAGGAGATCGCCGGCGGCCTGTCCCGGCTGCTCGCCGACACCTACACACTCTATCTCAAGACCCACAACTTCCACTGGAACGTCACGGGCCCGATGTTCAACACGCTGCACCTGATGTTCGAGCAGCAATACACCGAGCTCGCCACTGCCGTGGACGAGATCGCCGAGCGCATCCGCGCCCTCGGTGAGGCGGCGCCGGGCAGCTATTCGCAATATGCCGAATTGAGCTCGATCCGCGAGGAGACCGGCGTGCCTTCGGCGGAGGACATGATCCGGCAGCTCGTGGCGGACCAGGAAGCCGTCGCCCGCACGGCCCGGTCGGTCTTCCCGGCGGCCGAGGCGGCGAGCGACGAGCCGACCGCCGACCTGCTGACCCAGCGCATGCAGGTCCACGAAAAGACCGCCTGGATGCTGCGCAGCATGGTGTCGTAGGCGCCCCCTTGGGTTACGTCGCGCCCGCCTGCTCCGCTTCCAGCGCCTTGAGGTTCAGCTTGTTGATCTTGCCGGGGCCGGTCTTGGGCAGGGCCTCGACGATCCGGATGGTCTTCGGCCGCTTGTATTTCGCCAGGTTGGCCTCGGCGTGCCGGTGCAACTCCTCGATGCCGGCGCCGGCATCCGGCTGCAGGGCAACGTAGAGGCAGACGGCCTCGCCCAGAAAATCGTCGGGCACGGCGATGGCGGCGGCCTCGGCGACGGCCGGGTGGCTCGTCATCACCTCGTCGACCTCGCGCGGATAGACGTTGAAGCCGCCGACCAGGATCATCTCCTTCTTGCGGTCGACCAGGAACAGGAAGCCGTCCTCGTCCAGATAGCCGACGTCGCCGGTATGGAGCCAGCCGTCGCAGATCGCCTCGGCAGTCTCTTCCGGGCGGTTGCGATAGCCGATGGTGAATTGCGGGCCGCGCAGCCGGACCTCGCCGCGCTCGCCGACCGGCATCGCCTTCGTGCCGGTCTCGAGGTCCACGATCTCGATGAAGGTCTCGGGCGGCACCGGGCCGACCGACAGGCGCTTCCTGGTTCCGTGGGTCGGGTTAAGGCAGATCGGCGCGCCCTCCGACATGCCGTAGCCTTCCAGGATTTCGTTGCCGGTGCGCGCCTTCCAGCGTTCCAGCAGGTCCAGGGGCAGGGGCGAGCCGCCGCCCATGCTGTAGCGGAGCGCGCCGAGGTCGGCATTGTCGATGGCGTCGGACCCCAGCAGGCCGAGGAAGATCGCCGCAGGACCGCCGGCGAAGACGGTGACGCGATGCCGGGCCAGTTGCTCGATCACGATATCCGGCCGGTACTGCGGCACGATCACCATGGTCGCCCGGATGTAGAGCGGGAAGATCAGGGTGAAATCGTGGCCCCAGATATGGAACATCGGCGCGACGTTCAGGACGGTCTCGCCGCCGTATTCGAGTTGCCACATGGCGCGGGTCTGGCGGCAGAAATAGTCGAGCGAGCTGTGAACGTGCTCGGCGCCCTTGGGCAGGCCGGTCGTGCCGCCGGTAAAGAACATGAGGCAGCGGTCCTCGGGCTGCGGCCGCTCGGCCGGGAGCGACAGGCTCTCATCGGCCGCCCACGGCCAGAGGTCGATCCCGCCGTCGCCGACGGTCAGGACGTCCGCCCCGCCGGCGTCGCCCGCCAGAGAACGGATCCGTTCGGCAAACGGCGGCGAGCAGGCGATTGCCGCCGGCTCGATATCGCCGAGCAGCCGGCCGAGTTCGCGGTCGGTGTAGCCCGGATTGAGCGGGGCGGTCTGCATCCGGGCCGCGTAGGCGCCCATCAGGGCGACCGCCGTCTCGATGCCGTTGCCCATGACCATGGCAATCCGGTCGCCCGGTGCGTAGCGCCCGGCCAGATGCCGCGCCATGCCGGCAACCGCGCGCCGGTATTCGGCAAAGGTGAGCTGCCGGTCCTCGCAGATGAGCGCCGTGCGGTCCGGCTCGAGGTCAGCGGCGGCGTCCAGCGCATCGACGATGTTGGGATAGCGCGGGTCGCCTTCGACATAGTCCCTGGACGGATGGCCGGGCTTCATCGCGGTTGCCTCCCCATTATGCGGCCTGTCTGCAGTGCGGCGGCGATTCTGAAAACCCCGGCGCGCCGGTCAAGACGGCAGATGCACTATAGGCCCAGATACGCCTCGCGCACGCGGTCGTCCTCCAGCAACTCCTCGCCCTTGCCGCTCAGCACGATGCGGCCGTTCTCCAGCACATAGGCGCGGTTCGCCATCCTGAGCGAGACGGCGACATTCTGTTCGACCAGGATAATCGGCGTGCCCTCCGCATTGAGGCGTTCGACGATGCCGAAGACCTCCTGGACGATCGCCGGTGCCAGGCCGAGCGACGGTTCGTCGAACATGATCAGCTCGGGCTGGCCGAGCAGGCAGCGGCCGATCGCCAGCATCTGCTGTTCGCCGCCGGAAAGGGTGCCGGCCTGCTGCTCGGCGCGTTCCTTCAGGATCGGGAACATGGCGAAGACCCGCTCCATCGTTTCCGCGCTCCTGGTCCGGCCGCGTTCGAGATAGGCGCCGACCTCCAGATTCTCACGCACGGTCAGCCCGGCGAAAATCTGGCGGCCTTCGGCGACCTGGCCGACGCCGAGATTGCAGACCCGGTGGCTCGGCCAGCCGGTGATGTTCCGGCCCTTGTAGACGATCTGTCCGGAGCGCGGTTTCTCGATGCCGGCGATGGTGCGGATCAGCGAGCTCTTGCCGGCGCCGTTCGAGCCGACCACCGCAACGATATCGCCGGCGTCAACCTCAAGGGACACGTCGTTGAGCGCCTGAGCGTCGCCGTAGAACAGGTTGAGGGCGCTGACGCTGAGGATCACAGGTCCTGGTCCCCGAGATAGCATTCCAGCACCGCCGGATCGCGGACGATCCGCTCCGGCGTGCCCTCGCTGATTTTCTCGCCGTGGTGCAGCACGGTAATTTGCTCGGAAAGCGCCATCACGGCGCGCATGACATGTTCGATCAGCAGGATCGTGAGTCCGGTATCGTCGCGCAACCGGCGCAGCGTGGCGACCATGCGGTCGGTCTCGGACGGGCGCAGGCCGGCCATCACCTCGTCGAGCAGCAGCAGGCGCGGGCCGGTCGCCAGCGCCCGGGCAACCTCCAGGCGCTTGCGGTCGGGCAGGGTCAGGTTGGCGGCATGCTGGGCGGCCCTGGTATCGAGTTCGAGCATTTCGAGGAAACCGCGGGCTGTTGCCGTGGCTTCCGCCACGGTGCCGGCGCCGTGCAGCGCAGCGACGGTGACATTCTCCAGTACGGTCATCTGGGCGAAGGGCTTGACGATCTGGAAGGTGCGGCCGATGCCGGCGTGGCAGATTTCGTCGGGCCGCCGCCCGGTGATCTCCGCACCGTTCAGCTGAACCGATCCGCTGTCCGGCTGGAAAACGCCGGCGATCACGTTGAACAGAGTCGTCTTGCCGGCGCCGTTCGGCCCGATCAGGGCGGCGATGCCGCGCTCGGCGACGTCGAACGAGACATCGTTCAGCGCCAGCAGGCCGCGAAAACTCTTGCTCACGCCGTCGACCCGGAGCAGCGCCGCCATGCCGCTCAGCCCTCCGCCTCGGGCCGGGTCAGACGCAGCCGGGCGCATACCCACGGCCACAGACCCTTCGGCTTGAACAGCACGATAAGTACGACGATGAAGCCCCAGATCAGCAGCTTCAACCCGTCCAGCTTGATCTGCGGATCGATCACGCCCCAATGCTTCAGCAGGTCGATCGCTTCGGTCACGATCTCGCCCAGCGGCGTCAGGATGAAGGTGCCGAAGATCGGCCCGAACAGGGTGCCGACCCCGCCGACGATGGAGCCGAGCGTCGCCTCGATCGAGCGCTCGATGTTGAACACGATCTCCGGAAACAGGCTGTTCTGGTAAAAGGCGTAGAAGACGCCGGCGACGCCCGCCATGCCGGAAGAAAAAATCACGGCGTACATCTTGTAGCGCAGGATGTTGACGCCCAGCGCCTGGGCGGCTTCGGCATCGTCGCGGATCGCTTGCCAGTAGTAGCCGAGCCGGCTGCGCAGCAGGAAGCGGCAGAGGACGAGCGCGCCCAGGGCGAGCGCCATGATGAGGTAGTAGTACATCTCCGGCGCGCCGCGGAGATTGACCAGATCGATGCCGTGCCGGTCCGCGGCCGAGACCTTCAGGAAAAAGCCCTCGGTGGCGCCGAGCCACGATGCATGATCGATGACGATGCGCACGAACTCGGCAAACGCGATGGTCAGCAGCGCGAAATAGACCCCGCCGATGGCGAATCGGAATCCCAGATAGCCGATCAAAACGCCCATCAGGACCGCCAGGGCGATGGCCGGCAGGACGCCTATGACCGGCGGCAGGCCGATGGCGGCGAACAGATAGGCCGCGGTGTAGGCGCCGATGCCGACGAACAGGGCATGGCCGATCGACAGCAGCCCGGCGAAGCCGAGCATCAGGTTCCAGGACTGGCCGATCAGCGCCAGGTAGAAGACGGTCGTGGCGACCGTCATGACATAGGAGCTGCCCCACAGGGGCAGCAGCAGGAGCACCGCCAGAAAAGCCGCGCCGAGCCAGAGGCCGGCCGGCGACAGCGGGCGGAAGAACCGGCCGAGCGAATTCAACGGACAGCCTTGCCCAGCAGGCCCTGCGGCCGCAGCAGCAGAACGAGGATCAGCAGGCCGAAGCTGAACGCGCTTTTCATCGACGGCTGGAAGAGCAGGGCGGCCATCGCCTCCGATACGCCAATCAGGATGCCGCCGACCAGCGCGCCGAACAGGCTGCCCAGGCCGCCGATAATGACGATGACGAAGGCGAGCAGTGTGTAGCCCGGTGCCAGATAGGGATGGACCTCGAACAGCAGCAGGATGATCGCGCCGGCCGCGCCGAGGCAGGCCGCGCCGATGCCGAAGGTGAGCGCATAGAGCCGGCTGACGTTAAGGCCGACGACCTGGGCGCCCATGCGGTTGTCGGCGCAGGCGCGGATCGCCTTGCCGGTCGAGGTGTATTTGAAGAAGGCGAGCAGCAGGGAGGCGACGATGATGGCCGCGATCGCGGCGAACATCTTGGGATAGTCGATAATCAGCTCGCCGACGGCGAAGCTGTTCCAGGCATAGTCGACCTCGACGCCCTGAGCGTCCGGCCCGAAGATCAGCAGCAGGGCGCTGACTATCATGATCGCGATGGCGGCCAGCAGCAGGAACTGCATATGCTCCGGCAGGTGCGAGACCCGGCTGACTACGACGAGCTGTAACAGGTAGCCGAAGCCGAACATGATCGCCGCCGCCAGCGGCACCGAGAGCAGCGGGTCCAGCCCGAGCCAGCGGAACATCAGCAACGCGAAGAACATGCCCATGACCATGATCTCGCCATGGGCGAAATTCACGATCCGGATGACGCCGAATATGACCGACAGGCCGAGCGCGCTCAGGCCGTAGACCAGCCCGATCAGCAGGCCGCTCGCGACCGCGTTGGCCAGAGTCCAGAAATCCAAGCCCGATTCCCCCAACCCAGCCTAGGGATTCCGCGGCGAAAGGCCGTAAATCGGGCCCGACAGGCAAAGCAACCCATCCCCCCTCCCCTTGGGGGAGGGGGTTAGGGGGAGGGGTCCGCGGACATCACTGCAGAGCGGAATTCGGGTGTCGATGCGGCGCCAAACGACCCCTCCCCCAGCCCCTCCCCCGAGGGAAGGGGGATTCCGTCGGCGTCCTTTCGCAGAGACATCCCGAAGGGAGGGGGATTCAGGGTGCATTGCCGATCTTTCGCTGCGCAATCCATGCGGAGGGACGGTCCGCCGGCGCATTAACGAGCCGGCGGGCGCAGTTGCGGCCTGCTAGCGTTTGTTCCAGGGCCGCATCGGCCAGATCGGCTTGGCGACCGCCGCGAATTCGGGCAGCACGACCAGCTGCTTGCCGTCGCGATTCTGCACGGCGCCGCACGGCACATAGGGCACCTGGCCCTTTTCGTTGAACTTGATGCCGTGGCCGATCGTCGTGTTGTTGGTGATATTGGTCGTCTGCAACGCCGCCTGCAGATCGGTGTTCTTGGTCGAACCCGCGCGCTTGAAGGCGTCGGCGACGATCAGCATGGCATCGAAGGTATATCCCTGATTCGCCGTGATGCCGCGGCCGGGGAACTTCTTCTGATAGGCGTCGCGCATCTTGCGCGCCATTTCCTTCTTGTAGTCGACCCACGGTACGAGGTTGACCACATCGTTGCCGTACTTGCCGGTCGCCTTCAGATAGGCGTCCTCGTACCAGCCCGGCCCGGTGGACAGGACACCCATCAGGTCGACGCGCTGGCGCACGAGCTCCTTGGTGATGGCGATCGCGTCGTTGAGCCGGCTGACCGCCCACAGCGCATCCGGCTTGGCGCCCTTGACCTTGCGCACCTCGGCCGAGAAATCGCGACCGTAGGGATCGTAGGCGATTTTCTCGACGATCTTGTACGGCATCTTGAATTTCGGCGTCAGCGCGAACAGGGCGCCGGCGAGGCTGGTGCCGAAGGTGTCGTTGACGTGGAGCAACGCCACCCGTTTGGGCGTTGCGCCGCCCATGCCAAACAGCTTTTTCTGGTTCTTGAACGCATCGCCAACGATCATCGGGCCGGTCGGGAAATTGCGGAATACCCACTTGTATCCGAGCTCGGTGAGCTTCGTGACCGCCGCGATATTGACGACCAGCGGGATGTTCTTCTGCTCGCACACCTGCGCCGCGGCCATGGTCTGCCCGGAATCGAAGGCCCCGACGATAACGTGGGCGCCGGCATCGATGAGCCTCTCCGCCTGCGCCCGGGCGACGTCGACCTTGGTCTCGGTATCGCCGAGCATGTATTCCATTTCAGGATAGCCCATCGCGCTCAGCACTTCGGGCGCCACGTCTGCGCCGCGCTGGCAATCGATGCCGATCTGCGCCTGCGGTCCCGACCGCGGCAGCAGGATGCCGACCTTGATCTTGCTGGCGGCCAGGCCGTGGCGCAGCGGCACGGCCGAAGCGACGGCACCGGCGCCCGCGCCGGCCAGAACGGTACGGCGGCTGACCGCCGGTGTTTTCAGGTTTCTCATTTTGTCCTCCCTCGTCTGGTCAATGCCCACGAAATTCGATTGTATCCGGTCGCTTGGAAACGGTCCATAGAATGTCCCGGCCTTGCGCCGAAGAGGCTATGCCGGGACCGTTGCGCAGGACCTGCCGATCTCATTCGGCAGCGGTCTGCATCCGCGATGCCTTCCATTCGTTCCACTTGCGCAGGTTTTCCCGCGTCTGGGCGCTCTCGGCGGCCGTGGCGCGAACGGCTGCCGCGTCCTTGGCGCAGAATTCCAGGCGATAGCCGTTCGGGTCATGGAAATAGATCGAGCGGAAAATGCCGTGGTCGATCGGCCCTTCCACCGGCACGCCCTTCGCCTCCAGCTTCTCCTTCCAGACGTCGAGGGCCGGATAATCGGCCACGCGCATTGCGAAATGCAGGTCCATGCCCCAGCGGGTCTTGTACAGCTCGTCCGGATCGTCGTCCGCGCGGTCGGTGACTTCGAAAAATGCGATGTTCTCGGGCATCCCCTGCTTCTCGCGGGAAATCTCGAAGAAGATGTGGAGATAGTTCACGTCCTCGCCGGTCGTGGGATGCCGGTCGATGTGGAGCGCCAGCGTGCAGGGGAATCCGCAAATGTCTTCGTAGAAGGCGCGGGTCTCCTCGGCATCGCGGCAGCGATAAGCGGAATGGTCCAGGCCATAGACCCGGGGCAGTTCCGGATCGACGGGAATGCGCGTCATTTCCCTCTCCCGATGTTTTCGTTTCCGGTCGCGCCGGAAAGGCGTTGGCCGGTCCGCACGGTCCGCCCCAACTGTAGCATGCGGCGCGATCCGGGCTAGGGGTTCACATCGGGGACCGGCCGCATATTTCGCGGCGGGCACATCGTGTATTTTTCCGTACGACAGGACGGACTGGAGGAAGTCGGATGACGGATCGCGATCTTCGCGCCTTCTTTATCGGCGGCGCATGGGTGAAGCCGGACAGCAAGGCGGAATTTCCCGTCCTGAACCCGGCGACCGAGCAACGGATCGGCACGATCGTTCTCGGCAACGAGGCCGATGTCGACCGGGCCGTGGCGGCCGCCGCCGCCGCTTTCGAGACCTATTCGAGGACGACCGGGCAGGAGAGGCTCGCGCTCCTGCGCCGCCTGCTGAAGGAATCCGAAGCTCGGCTCGAAGACCTCGCCCGGGCGATGACCGCCGAGATGGGCGCGCCGATCACCATGTCGCGCGAGGCTCAGGCCGATGCCGCTGTCGGCCATCTCAGGGCCTTTATCGAGGCGCTGGAACAGCAGGACCAGCGCGAGGAGTTGCCGAACGGCGAAATCCTGGTGCGCGAACCGATCGGGGTTTGCGGCCTGATCACGCCGTGGAACTGGCCGATCTACCAGATCGCGCTCAAGGTCATTCCGGCGCTTGCGGCCGGCTGCACCTGCATTCTCAAGCCGTCGGAGCACACGCCGCTGTCCGCGGTCCTCTATGCCGAGATTATTCAGGCTGCCGGCTTTCCGCCGGGCGCGTTCAACCTGATCCACGGCGAAGGCCCCGTGGTGGGGGCCGCCCTCTCGCGCCATCCCGATATCCAGATGATGTCCTTCACCGGCTCGACCCGGGCCGGCATCGCTGTGACCAGGGATGCAGCGGACACCGTGAAGCGGGTGACGCTGGAGCTGGGCGGCAAGTCGCCTAACCTGGTCTTCGCCGATTGCGACCTGGAAGCCCGGGTGACGAACTCGGTGATGGAATGTTTCTACAACACCGGCCAGTCCTGCGACGCGCCGACCCGGTTGCTGGTCGAGCGCGGCTGCTACGAAGAGGCGAAGGCCGTTGCGAAGGCCGCGGCAGAAGCGGTTGTCGTCGGCGATCCCAACGAGGAGGGCGACCGGCTCGGCCCGCTGTTTGACCGCATCCAGTTCGACCGCGTCCAGGCGCTGATCCGCAAGGGGATCGAAGAGGGCGCGACGCTGCTGACCGGAGGCCCCGGCCGGCCCGACGGCCTGGAGACCGGCTGGTATGTCCGGCCCACGGTGTTCGCCGACGTGCGTAACGACATGACAATCGCGCGCCAGGAGATTTTCGGCCCGGTGCTGGCGATGATGCCGTTCGACGATGAGGAAGAGGCCATCGCCATCGCCAACGATACGCCCTATGGCCTTGCCGCCTTCGTCCAGACCGGCGATCCGGAACGGGCCGAGCGCGTCGCGGCGCGGTTGCGCGCCGGCGCCGTCCATATCAACGGCGGCGTCTATCAATACGGCTCGCCGTTCGGTGGCTACAAGCAATCCGGCGTCGGCCGCGAAGGCGGCATCTGGGGGTTGGAGGATTATCAGGAAACGAAGATCCTGCATTTCCCGTAGGCCGGCCCCAGGCTCGCAACAATCGCCTGCAGAGCACTCGAGCGAAACGCGGAACCTGTCATGTCCGATCCGCAACGCGGCGACCCGGAAGCAATCGGTTCCCGCACCGAGGAGTCCGGGCGATGGCTTCGGCAAATTCGCCCATAGAACCCGCCGGCCCGTTCCGGACTCGTTCCTGGAAATGTGTGCGTGCAATGAATGGGCCGGGCGCTTACACTCCGAAGTGTCGATCTTGTGCTGAACGGTGGCGATCGACGTTTGCATGCAGCGCAGGAATCGGCCCTTGGCGCTTATCTGTGGGAGGGAACCATGCGCGCAATTCGTTTGTCCGGAATATCGATCTTAGCTTCGGCCGGTGTATTGGCGGCAAGCCTGTGGGCGCCGGCGACGGCGGCGGAGGCCGAACTGCGGTTCGTCTCCAATTGGGGCAAGAACCTCTATTCGGTGAAACGGACCATCGAGTGGACCCAGGAATTCAACAAGAGCGCCGCGGCCAAGGCGGCCAAGATCAGCATCAAATATATCGGCGGGCGCGAGGTGACGCCGCCATTGCAGCAGCTGACCGCGCTGCGCAAGGGCGTCTTCGACATGCTGTTCGGCGCCGCCGGCTACTATCTCGGCGCCGTGCCGGAGGCCTTCGCCATCTACGGCTCCAAGATCACGCCGATGGAGGCGCGCAAGAATGGCGGCCTCGACCTGCTCAAACGCATCTACCGCAAGAAGGCCAACGCCCATGTGCTCGGCTGGGTCGCCGGCGGGGTCGGCGTCAACCTGTGGCTGAAGAAAAAGCCCAACGTCAAGGCCGACGGCACGCCGGACCTGAGCGGGATGAAGATCCGCGGCATCGCCGGCCTGCACCGGGAATGGCTCAAGGCCATGGGCGCGACCCAGATCAGCGTCCCCGCGCCGGGCATCTACAACGCGCTCGAGCGCAACCTTGTCGACGGCGCCGCATGGCCCGGCCTGGGCATTATGGGCTTCGGCTTCCAGAAGTTCGTCAACTACCGGGTCGACCCGATGGTCTGGCAGTTCGACAACCTGATCTGGATCAATCTCGACAAGTGGAACGGGCTGACCCAGGCACAGCGCGACGCCCTGACGACGTCGGTGATCGCCTACGAGCCGGTCGCCCACGTCTTCTACGAGAAGCTGGTTGCCGAGCGATGGGCCAAGCTCGGCGAGCAGGGCGTCAAGTCGTTCGAACTCACCGGCGCCGCGGCCCGGCGCTACATCGCGGCGGCCGAAAAGGTGCAGTGGGACCAGGTGAAGAAGCTGGCGCCGAACGAATACGACGAGCTGCGCAAGAAGTTTCCGCCGTCACCGGTCAATTAGACGGCGGCGCGACTCTGTCGCTTCGCAGCCGGTGTGCGCCACCTCGTCCGGCTCTATGACCGGCTGATCGTGGCGCTGGCGGTTATCGCCGGCGCCATGCTCGCCGGCGTCTTTGTCATGATCGTTTACGAAGTGACGGTGCGCGCGTTCGGCTATCAGCCGCCGGCGCACACCAGCGCGCTCAGCGAATACGCCATGCTCTACATGACCCTGCTGGCCGCGCCCTGGGTGCTGCGCAACAAGGCCCATGTGTTTGTGGAATTCCTGGCCGGCAGTCTACCCGGACAGGTGCGCCGGATACTCCAGCGGGGCATCTATGTGCTCTGCATCGTTATCTGTCTGGGTCTCGCCTATTACGGCTTGCTTGCCGCGCTCGACTACTGGGAGCGCGGCGAACTCGACATCAGGTCCATCGTGATCGCCAAATGGGCGTTCTATGCGCCCCTGCCGCTCGGCTTTTCGCTGTGCGCCGTTGAGTTCGCCCGGTTCCTGTTCGGCGCGGACGACATGTACGACCGCGGCGCGGACATCGATACGGAAGGCATTTGACCTTCTGATGGAGTGGTACTGGATCGCCGCCATCGCCATCGGCCTCATCGTCGTGCTGATGGGGTTGTCCGTTCCGGTCGCCATCGCCTTCTTCACGGTCAGCGCCCTCGGCGCCCTCTGGGTTTCCGGCGAGCCGGGGCTGGAGCAGATCGCCGTCAACGCGCCGGCGTCGATCTCCTCCTACGCCTTCGTGCCGATCCCGCTCTTCCTGCTGATGGGGGAGCTGTTTTTCCATACCGGGGTCGCCGGACGGGTGTTCGACGCCTTCGACTCCCTGTTCGGCCGGCTGCCCGGCCGGCTTTCCTATGTGACGGTGGCGAGCGGCACCGCATTCGCGGCGCTCTCCGGCAACTCGATGGGCAACACGGCGATGCTCGGCTCGCTCCTGGTGCCGGAGATGACCCGGCGGGGCTACAAGAAGCACATGTCGATGGGCCCGATCCTCGGCGTCGGCGGGCTGGCGATGATCATCCCGCCGTCGGGCCTGGGCGTGCTGCTCGGCAGCCTCGCCATGATCGATATCGGCAAGCTGCTGATCGCCGGCGTCTTTCCCGGCCTGATCCTGGCCGCCCTCTATGCCCTGTTGATCTACATCCAGGTCCGGATCGATCCGGAGGCGGCGCCGCAATACGAGGTCGTACCCGTTTCCCTCGGCCGCAAGCTCCGGCTGATCGCGAGTCAGCTCCTGCCGATGGGCGTCGTCATCTTCGCCGTGATCGGGCTGATCGTGCTTGGCATCGCCACACCCGAAGAATCGGCGGCCTTCGGCGTGCTCGGCGTGCTGGTGCTGGCGGCCGTGTTTCGTACGCTCACGCTGCGCGCCGTGATCCGGGCGCTGACCGGCGCGCTGCGCGTCACCTGCATGGTGCTCTTCATCGTGATCGCGTCCTACGCCTTCACCCAGATCCTCGCCCTGTCCGGCGCAACGCGCAGCCTGGTCGACTCGGTCGCGACCATCGAGCTGGCGCCCCTGCTCCTGCTCTTGATCATGTTCCTGATCCTGCTCGTCATGGGCATGTTCATGGATGTGGTCTCGATCATGCTGCTGACGATTCCGATCTTTTTCCCGCTGGCCCAGTCGCTCGGCTACAATCCGGTCTGGTTCGGCCTGGTGATGCTGCTGACCCTCGAGATCAGCATGGTGACGCCGCCCTTCGGCCTCGGCCTGTTCGTCATGCTGGGCGTGGCGCCGCGCGGCACGACCCTGGGCGATGTCGCGAAGGCAGCGGCGCCCTATGTCGTCTGCGACCTGATCCTCTTCATCCTGCTGGTCATTTTCCCTTCGATCGCCCTGTTCCTGCCCGGCCTGATGGACTGATCCGCCAGGCGGCTCAGTCCGCGTCGAGCAACAGCGAGGCCGCCGCCGTCCAGTCAGGCCTGAAGCCGAGGATGCGGACATCGTCGGATAGCTGCGTGTTGAACATCCGGTTGTGCCAGAGGGTGTTGCGGTAGGCCGGCTCGTCCGGCGTCATCGCCCGCACGGCGCAGGGCAGGCGCCAGGACTGGCTGAACTGGTGGAATTCGAGGCGGCAGGCTCCGATCCCCACGAGTAGCGCCGCCAGCCGGGATTCCGGCAGGAACAGGGCCGTCATCTCGTCGGAAAACCGGTTGGCGCGGTGGTAATGGGTCGATTGCAGGTAGGTCAGTCCCTTCTGGTAGACCTCGTTGGGATCGTGGTTCTTCCTGATTTGGAATTCGAAGAAATCCGTGCTTTCATCCGGGTCGCTGCGCACCAGCAGGACGATCGTGCCTTTGGACAGCGTGCGGCCGTCCGCCGACAGGATCCTCGGCCGCATGCCTTCGGAAGGCCGGCCGTCGTCCTCGCGCATGGCGATCTGGCGGATCCGGCACTGCCAGAGGAGAAACTGTTGGCGCAGGGTTTCCGGGGTCACGACGCTCGGCCCTCTTCGTCTACCGGCAGGGACGTTAGCAAGGCGGAAGGCTGGGTGCTAGACGCCGCGGCGCCACTGTCCAGGCGTTGTGCCGTGGCGTCGCTTGAGGTGCCGGCCGAGATGGGACGCCGACTGGAAGCCGCAGGCGACGGCGACCTCGGACACGCTCATGCCGGTCTGCCGGAGCAGGCTGGCGGCGCGGTCGATCCGCAGGTCGAGATAAAACTGCCCCGGCGGCTGGCGCAAGTGGCTGCGGAACAGCCGGGTGAGCTGCCGGCCGGAGAGGGCGACCGCCTCGGCGATCCGATCCACGGACAGCGGGTCTTCCAGATGGCGCTCCATGAGCAGGATGGCTTCGGCGAGATGGCGGTTGCGGCCGGCCAGGCGGATGGCGGCGGTGACATGCTGCTCCTGCGCTGCCTCGCGGATCCGGTCGTGGACATAGTTTTCCGCGACCTGGGAGGCGGTCTCCGCGCCGTGGGCCGCCATGACGAAGGTCAGCATGAGGTCCAGGCTGGTGGTCCCGCCGGCGCAGCTGAACCGGCTGCGGTCGATCTCGAAGATCGAGGTCCGGATGTCCAGATCGGGGAACCGTTCGCGGTAGGCGTCGAGGCATTTCCAGTGGATGGTCGAGCGGTAGCCGTCGAACAGGCCCGCCGCGGCGACCGGGAAAGCGCCGTCGGAAATCGAGCCGATCCGGGCGCCGCGGCCGACCGCACGCTTGAGCGATCCGGCAAGGGCCGGCGACGTGTAGTCGTGGGACCGCTCGCCGCCGACCACGGCGATCAGATCGGGCGCAACGCCGGTTGTATCGCCGTTCGTCAGGGGCGCCGCCGGCAGCCGGATATGGCTGGAGGAGGGTATGCCGTCTCCTGACGGTGGCTCGCCCAGGTCGCCCGGATCGGCCGTCAGGCGCCATTCGTAGGCGCGCCGGCCCAGCACCGGGTTGGCCGCCCGCAGAGCGTCGACGGCGCAGGACAGCGCGACCAGCGAAAAGCCCGGCACCAGAAAGAATTCGACCCGAACCGGCTGCTCCTTCGTCACGGTCGATTTTCCGGGGTTGTCGGCGATTTCCGTCGGAATAGTAACTTTTTCCGTCCGATATATTGTTTTCCGGTCGTTTGAAAAGTGCAGGATGCGCGCGCATCCGCGACCGTCTCTCTCCGAAAGGGCATCGCCATGAGCTTTCCGACCCACGCCCGCTATGTCGTCATCGGCGCGGGAATCCATGGCCTGTCGACCGCATGGCGGCTCGCCGAACGCCTCGAAGCCGCCGGCAGGGGCGGCGGCGCCGATATCCTGGTGCTCGACAAGACTGCGATTGCGGCCGGGGCCAGCGGCATTGCCTGCGGTGTGGTGCGCAACAACTATTTCCAGCCCGCCATGCGCGAGCTGATGGCGCACAGCGTGGGCGTCTGGGAATCCGATCCGAAGGCCTTCAGCTACCATCCTGTCGGCTACATGCAGATCAGCCACGAGGCGATGCGCGAGGATGTGACCAGCATCTACGAGCAGCAGAGGGAGATCGGCTACGAGTCCGAGTTCATCGAGGGCGGGAAGGACTGCATGACCTATATGAAGGGCCTGCTGTCCGACTGGCGGGCCGAGGGCATCACCTCCGTTCTGCACGAGAAGAAGGGCGGCTACGCCAACAACACTGCCTCGGTCTACGGCCTGGCCGGCAAGGCCGAGGCGCGAGGCGTCCGGATTATGACCGGCGTGGAAGTGACCGGCTTCGAGCGCGGCAGCAATTCCGACGCGGTCACGGGTGTCCTGACGGACAAGGGAACAATCAAGTGCGAGCAGGTCGTCGTCGCGGTCGGCCCCTGGGTCAAGACGATCTGGGACATGCTCGACCTGCCGCGCGAGGTGTCGATCAAGGGGCCGGACGGCAGGATGCACGACGGCATCCCGACCTGGCGCTACTGGTGCCTGGAGGAGGGTGTCGTCGGCGTCGATCCGGACCTGCAGAAGCTCAACGACGGCGGCATGCCGCCGGTCATCCATGTCGATACCGATGCGCCGTTGCGCTCCGATGTCGACGGCTCGGTCATCACCGAGGAACCCTGGGGCATCTATTACAAGCCGGATTTCCATTTCGGCGGCGTCCAGGGCGGCGCCATGCCCTATGAGGTCAAAACCCCGGCCGACGACGTGGCGATCGATCCCTACGGCCCGGAATCACCGGAGTTCATCGTCGGGGAGGATTTCGCCCATATGTGGTGCTCGGCGCTTGCCTTCTGCCAGGAGCGCTTTTCCGGCCAGATCGGCAAGTTCAAGAAAGAGCCGTCGGGCGGCCTGGGGTGTTTCACGCCCGACAGTTTTCCCGTGTTCGACACCTTCTGCGAGAATGTCCACATCGTCGCCGACAGCAACCACGGCTACAAGATGATCGGCGTCGGCCATCTGGTCGCCGACGAGATCATGGGCGAGAAGCAGGCGCTGCTCGAGCCCTTTCGCTTCAGCCGCTACGCCGAAGGCAAATTGCATCCGCTGAGCAACAGCCCGTTCCCCTGGAGCTGACCTCCCACCTCCTCGGTTCGGGCGCAAGAAAGCCCCCGCCGGTTTCCCGGCGGGGGCTTTTTTTGCCAAGCTTTCCGAGCGATTCCTTCCCCCGCTTCAGCGGGGGAAG
>LXNI01001877.1_pt1 | contig 16308 bp, 12 predicted proteins | sample 809091 | NCBI WGS metagenome assembly LXNI01 (sample SAMN04870527, study PRJNA318959) | sponge metagenome | biome: 01000161; feature: marine sponge reef; material: water | host: Sarcotragus foetidus | place: Greece: Milos, Mediterranean Sea | collected 2013-05-29 | depth 5-7 m | reverse complement strand
TGAGCGATGGTTTTGGAGGGGGGCGTTGCGGGGGCGCAGCCCCTGCACAAGGGAGGGCGCTTGCGCCCGACCGCCAAGAAACAGAGAGAAATGCGTAAGCAAGGGCGCTGGCTCGCCACCTTCAAGGCTGCGAGATTCTTGCGGCTCAGTGGTTACGAAGTTACTTCGAGGTAGGGGCGCCCTGTCAATACGATGTGAGAAAGAAGAGTGTCCTTTTTGTGCTATAAGGAATTCGATGCCGAATTTGGACTGATCACGGCGAATCAGGGTACAATGTAGGTTATGCCTTTCACCTTTCACGCTGCTTGGCTCACATCTGGGAAGCCATCAATAGATGAAAATGAGCAAGATGCCTACGGTCTGGCTCATATGTCACTTGCACCTGGGCAGGCGGATTCGACGGCCACGCAGGGGCAACTGTCTTCCGGCCTTGCCGACGGTAGCGGCGTTCCATTCGTTGCGGGACAAGAAAGACCTTCTGTTCAGTCTGAATCCACCGGTGCTACCTCTCTTGAGGGGGGGCCACGCCTGTTCCTGTGGGGAGAAAACCATGATCCTCCCAGCGTCTGGGAGAACGGCGGTCCCGGTGAAAACGGAGGGTCGTCGGTTGACAGGGCGGTAACCGACTCCGGGGCGGCGATGCCGACGCCTTCTCCTAACGGCCGAACAGAATCCCGTTCGCAAGGCGCAAGAGGCAGCGGCAAGATTCCGTCTCACCCAGGGCAGATGCCGGTGGGAGGTCTGCGCCAAACATTGAAGCAGCTGGCGACTGCCAGTGAGCTGACCAGCTTCATGGGAAGTCCCGCTACCGCCCGTGTGTGGCTGCCAAGCCAGAATGGACTCCCTCAGACACGACTTGGTTCCTTTCAGAAAGGCGTCAACGCTCTTTCAGGGGACCAAACCCCATACAGGTTGGAACCTTGGCAGGTCACTGGATTGACGTTGGACCCCTTCAACACGCTGGCATTTCTCAGTCGGTTTACCAATCAGAGGCTGATTGAAGTTCCCTCATCTACTTCGTTATTTCGCCACGCTCGTTTAGGCAACGACCTGTTGTTTTGGAGCCATGCAGCCAAATTCGTCCTGGAGCTTCTTGCCGGGCAGCACTTTTTGCCTGGATTGATCCCGGATAAGAGAGGTCGATTCTGGGCCGCCTGGCAGCCATTTCTGCTTGAGGCAAGTCTACGTGAGCGCCTCGAGCTTCTGGTGGCAGCGATGCCTCCGATATGCAGGGCCTACGAGTTGGATTCGCTGGACGAAGCGCCGGCGCCGGGCGCGATACTTGAACACTTCATTGGTGTCTTGATTAATCGTGCCATCAGGGAGTGGACCCCTGGGGGTGCAGGCCTAAACGGTGACGGCCAAATCGCCGATTCGTTACACCAACCGGCAAGCAGGCAACGGGCCGCCGTTCCGTCTGCGGGCTCATTGTGGATGGATGGGCTCACTGGCGAGGATCCGTTACTGCAACTTCCTCCCCAGCCGGCTCATCAGCTGTACAAACGATGGATCGAGTGGATGGAGCAGCTCCACGCCTCGGTAGCGGATTCCAACTTTCAGGTGGCATTCGCGCTTGAGCTGCAACCGGATGAACATGGATTTTCGACAACAGAGGCGGACGATGACGAAGTCTCACCTGTTCCGGTTACGCTTAACACATGGCACCTGCATTTCTATTTGCAGGACAAAGATGATCCGGATCTGCTGATACCTGCTCAGAAGGTTTGGAACGAGAATGGTCAAAGCATCCGCATAGAGGGTCGGCGTTTTGACCAGCCACAGGAGCGCCTGCTTACTGGATTGGGCATAGCGAGCCGCCTGTTTGCACCCATACGTGAGAGCTTAAGGGCCCCGCGGCCTGAACGCGCCATACTGTCGCTGGAGGAGACGTATCTCTTTTTGAAGGAGATTGGCCCGCTCCTGCAGAGCAGTGGTTTTGGTGTAATTATGCCGGACTGGTGGATGGGACGCAGCCGGTCCCGCCTCGGTCTGCGCCTGCGATTGGGTAGTCCTGCCGATTTCGGCGGGGAAGGTGACGTTCGGATTGGCGGGAACCGCGGGGTACGGCGCGGAAGTGCAGGGGAAGGACTTGACGGTGGGGCCTCGCTGGACTTGAGCGGCTTGATCCGTTTCCGCTGGGAGCTGACTCTTGGCGAGCAGACGTTGAGCAGAGAGGAGTTTGAGCGCCTTGCAAACCTGGGGTCTCCGCTGGTACGGATAGGTGAAGAGTGGCTGGAGTTGGACCCGGAGCAGGTTCAGGCGGCAAGGCAGTTCATAGACCGCAACGAATCGGCCGGCAGCATGCCTCTTCTGCAGGCTGTGGGACTGGCGCAGGCCTTTTCTCGCACGGAAGGAGAAGGCACTGAGCCAGAGCTAGAGCCATGGCCATCGTCGAGACTCGACTGGCACCAACCAAACGGCACGCCTGAAAATCAGGAAGGAACACTACTGACGAGGTCTGCGCTGCCAACCGGGCGAGCCAATGACTGGGACATGGTGGAAGGGTTGGAAGGGCCGGAAGGCCCGGAACTCCCTTTGGAGGCGGTAGTCGCGGACGGATGGCTCGGCGCGGCACTGGAGCGTTTGCGCGGTGCGGAACCGATAGAGGATATTCGAGAGCCTGAAGGCTTCGTGGGTACACTGCGTCCCTATCAGCGCCGCGGCGTAGGTTGGCTGTCCTTTTTGCGGCAGATGGGGCTGGGGGCTTGCCTGGCCGACGACATGGGATTGGGTAAGACGATTCAGGCGATTGCATTGCTGCTTCACTCTCGCCAAAAGGCTCGAGAACAGAGCAAACTTGCTGGTGGCCAGGGGTTGGAGACGTTCCGGCCGGCGCTTCTCATTTGCCCTACGAGTGTCGTTGCAAATTGGCGGCACGAAATCGAAAAGTTTGCTCCGAGTCTGCGATTACTGCTTCACCACGGCAGTGGCAGGCTTAGCGGCGAGGCATTCAGCTCCGCGCTCGCCGAGCAAGACATGGTGATTACCAGTTTCGGGATCGCGCGCCGGGATATTGACATGTTGGAAGCTCAGGAGTGGAGTGAGCTGATATTGGACGAGGCGCAGAATATTAAGAATCCGTCGGCCAAGCAGACGCAGGCGATTCGACGTTTGACCGGACAGTCTCGCGCCGCGAGCGAGAGTACGCGCGCACAGCCATTTCGCGTGGCGCTGACCGGGACGCCTGTAGAAAACCGGCTCCTTGAATTGTGGAGCATAATGGAGTTTCTCAATCCGAGCTATTTGGGGAAGCGAGAGCATTTCCGGCAGCAGTTTGTCCTTCCGGTCGAGCGCTATAACGACGAGTATGCGGCTGCCGATCTTCGGCGCATGGTGCAACCGTTCCTGCTGCGCCGATTGAAGACGGATCCGACAATCATTTCAGATTTGCCCGAGAAGAATGAAATGGTTGTTTACTGCTCCCTTTCCAAGGAGCAGGAGGATCTCTACACCCGGGTAATCGACGAGACTATGGCCCGCGTGGAACGAAGCGAAGGCGTGCAGCGGAGGGGGCTGGTACTAAGTCTGTTGCTGAAACTGAAACAGGTGACGAACCATCCGGCCCATTACCTGGGGGAGAAGGAGCCCCTCGAAGGGCGCAGCGGCAAGCTCAGCAGGCTGACGGCGATGCTTGAAGAGGCGCTTGCCGTCGGCGACCGCGCTCTGGTGTTCACTCAATTTGTAGAGATGGGCCACCTGCTGCGCCGGCATTTGGTGGAGAGCCTGGGTCATGAGGCGCTGTTTCTGCACGGGGGCACGCCGGCATCGAAACGCGAGCAGATGGTGCGCTCATTCCAGGAAGACAGTAACGGCGCGCCGATATTTGTACTCAGTTTGCGTGCAGGGGGCGTTGGCGTGAATCTGACCAGGGCGAATCATGTCTTTCACTTCGATCGTTGGTGGAATCCGGCGGTCGAGAATCAGGCCACAGACCGGGCGTTCAGAATTGGCCAGCAGCGTTCGGTGCAGGTCTATAAGTTTGTGGTAGCCGGCACCTTGGAAGAACAGATTAACAAGATGATTGAAAGCAAACAGGACCTGGCGGAATCGATCGTCAACAGCGGTGAAGACTGGCTGGCTGATATAGATACGGAAGGGCTGCGCCAGTTAATTGCGCTGCGTAGCGGGGCCTGAGAGTGCCGGCATCAGGCTAAGAAATCCAGGGAATGCGACAAGAAATGACTCAGTTGCGCGGGCTTGCAATCGATAAGGCAGGTTACACTGACGTTGACAGCGTCTCAAATCAACCGTCGAAAATTCAGGTCTCCAAGAGGTCACCTGACCTATGACTGAAGCTACCGACAGTAAGGGTTCGTGGGCGGGACGATGGTATGCGTTTCTGAATGGGCAGGGATTCGACCTGAACAGAGGACGGGCGCTGGCGCGCCGGATGCAGGTTAGCTCAATTGAAGTCCAGTTCGGCCGCATAATGGCGGAGGTGGACGAGGACCAACGCGGCGGCTGCCAGGTTGAGATTGAAATTCTTCCCTTGCGCGACGATGAATGGTCGGCCGTGCTCGATGCGTTGGCAGGCGAGGCACTCTATGCGGCACAGTTGCTGGCTGGGGGAAACGAATGGGACGTGTTTCTGACCGTTCTGGATACGGTATTCACTGACGCCAATGTATCGCTGCTTTCGTCGACATCTGGGGCTGGCGAGCTAACCGCCCGCTGTAGTGTGTGCGAGAACCAGCACTCGGCATGTAAACACGCTCTGGTTGTGCTGTATCGATTCGGGCAGATGATTACCGACGACCCCTGGCAGCTTCTTATGCTGCGGGGACGGGACCGGCAGCAGGTTCTTGCCGGGCTGCGCTTGCGCCGCAGCGATGGTAGTGAGGAGCAGCCGGACGGCGACAGTGCCTCGCCGAACATGATTTCCGACCCAGTTTTGGCCGGTTACGATGGCTTTCGGGCGCTGGAGGATTCGGAAGACCAACGAGTTGAGGGTCCTGCTCTGGCCGCGCAGATCGACTCATTTTGGGGAGGCCGACAGTTGGGACCGGGCAGCACACGCCACGATCTGCGTGCATTGCACTACAATATTGCGCCGCCTCTCATTCGGCTCGCACTCTTGCGCCGGCTGGGGCCGCCCCCCTTCCATCAGGACAGCCCTGAGACATTCGACAGGCTCTCGAGAATCTATTTTGAGGTGTCGGCGAAGGCGCTGGAATTAGCCTTTGCGCCCGAACCGGACGAGGAAGAAGTTCGTTGACTCGGACACAGGCAGGTAGGAGAGGCGTGTGATAAGTCAATTGTTGGCACAACGTGCGGCGGAGGCAAACCCAATCAGAGTCGGTATTATTGGCACTGGCAAGTTTGGCGCGGGCCTGGTAGCCCAGATTTCGCAAATGGAAGGGATGGAAGTCGCGGCCATTGCTGACATCAAAGCTCACAATGCCCGCCACGCCTACGAGTCAAGCGGGGCGGGGTCGGAAGAGATTCGCACTGCGGAGACGGCGGATGAATTGGAAGACGCCGTACGTGCTGGCAAGCCGGTGATTGTCGAGGATGGCCTTGCCCTGACCGACAGTGAATCGATCGATGTGATTGTGGAGTCGACTGGTCTGGCCGAAGTGGGCGCCCGCCATGCATTCCAAGCTCTGAGCAACCACAAGCACGTCGTGATGGTGAATGTAGAGGCGGATGTGACAGTCGGCCCGTTTCTGCGGCGCACAGCTGATGCCGCCGGCGTCGTCTACACGATGGTGGACGGCGATCAACCAGCGGTTACCTGGAATATCGTTGAATGGGCGCGCAGTCTGGGCCTGGAAATTGTCGCGGCGGGTCGCGGAACTATTTGCTATGCCGACGATTTCGAGGGCACGCCGGAGACGGCGGCGGACCGGTTTGGATTTACTGAAGAGCATATTGAACGTCGTACGATCAACTTGAAGATGTTCAACTCCTTTCGCGACGGCACTAAGGCGCAGGTGGAGATGACGGCCCTTGCCAATGCTGCCGGTCTCGAACCGGATGTACGGGGAATGCACGAACCTTCGGTGAACCTGGAGGAGATTCCCGTTCGCTTCAGTCTGAATGAAGAGGGCGGGCTGCTGAGCAGGCATGGCGTGGTGGAGCTGGCGAATTCGGTCGCGGATGACGGAGAAACCATGCTGCCGAACGCGCTCAAGATGGGCGTGTTTGCGGTCGTACGGTCGGACCATCCATTTACCAGGGAAGACCTGGCCTATCACGGTTGTCACGTTGGAGGCGACGGCAAGAACTTCCTGCTTTATCGCCCATATCACCTGGTGGCGGTACCGGCGCCCCTCAGTATTGCCCGGGCGGTCTTTTTCGGCGCGGCAAATGGTTCGTGCGCGCCGACAGCGACGGCGGATTGCATTACAGTGGCAAAGCGGGCCCTGCAGGCTGGCGAGGTGTTGGATGGGGGAGGGGGATATACGGTCGTAGGTCAGTGCGAGAAGGCGCACGTCGCGAGACAGGAGGGGTTACTTCCGCTGGGTCTTGCGGAACGCGCCGTTCTCAAGCGCGGCGTAGCCAAGGGCGAGGCGATTGGCTACGGGGACGTAGAACTGAACGAGGATTCCTTTGTTCTGAAGATTCGGCGGTTGCAGGACGAGCTGACAGAGTAGGTGTAACGGGAGATTCCTGTGAAGTCCGATCGAACGCGAGCAAGAATTGGCCTTTTGCCTACCGGGCACCACTACTATTGGGAGCAGTACCCCAGGCTCAAGTCGATGGGCTTGGGCATGTACGGCAAGCTGAGGGAGCTGCTGGATCCGCTGGGAGAGATCATTGCGCCGGAACTGGTAGATACTCCGCAGAAGGCTGCGGAGGCGGGTGAAATGTTTCGGCGCGCCGAGGTCGACCTGCTGCTGATCTTTCCATTTGGCTACACGCCGAGCATGGATATGTTGCCGGCGGTACAGGCATTGGAAGTGCCGATCCGGCTGCTCAACGCGCACGAGGACAGCGCATATGACTATGCCGCGGCGGACACTACTGACTACCTCCATCATGAAGGAGTCTGCTGCATTCCCGAGTTTGCCGGCGCGCTCACGAGCCAAGGGCGCCGTTTTGCGGTGCGTACCGGGCCGTTTGACGACGAGCGTCTGCAGCAAGAGTTGCGATCGGACTTTGCCGGCGCGGGCGCGGCCCGCAGTTTTCGTTGTTTGAACGTTGGTCTGATTGGTCAGGTATACCCTGGCATGACTGATATGCCTATTGACGAACACCGGCTGCTGCGTGTGACTGGGCGAATGCTGGCGCGACCGGAAGTTGAGGAATTTGAAGAAGCTTACCTGCGAGTGACAGAGGACCAGCTGGAGGAGATGTACACAGAGCTGCGCCGTGTATATGCGGTAGATGCTACGGTGACCAACGAGCACATGCGGTTTTCGGCGCAACTGGCTGTCGCCTACGATACGGTCATTCGCCGTCATGAGATCGACGCCTTCGGCTATTATTGGTGGGGCGAGAAGGAGTTGATCACACAGTTGCGGGCGCAATCGGGACTGGCAGTGTCGCGTCTGGCGGCGCAAGGGTGTCCCGGCGTCACCGAGGGAGACGTCAAGACGGCGCTGGCAATGAAGCTGTTGGATCTGTTGGGGGCAGGGGGAATGTTCGTCGAGTTCTTCGCGATGGACTTTGAAGAGAACTCTTTCCTGATGGGTCACGACGGCCCTGCAAACATTGGGATGGCGGACGGCCAGCCGCGCCTGATGCATTTGGACACCCACCACGGGAAATCCGGGCATGGGCTGGGCATCGACTTTGACCTGAAAGAAGGGCCCACAACGTTGCTTAACCTGACGCAGTTCGATGCCGGGGATACTTTCAAGTTGATCTATACGGTCGGCGAGATCGTAGATGGGCCCATTCTCAATATCGGCAATCCCAACGCCAGGGTGAAGGTTGCCCGTCCGCTGCATGAGGTGATGGAGGACTGGTGCCAGGAGGGGCCGTCCCACCATATTGCGATGGGGTACGGCGATCAGAGCCAGGCATTGGAGACCTTTGCCGAGGCCATGGGATTTGATATTGTGCGGATTTAGCATATTGCCATGTGGCTTGCATTGGACTGCGCAGGGCTTCAGTTCTTGCTCAAGGACAGCCATTTGCGTCTTGTATTTGGGAAGAAGGTCAAGGAAGACGCATTTCACCAGGGTTCATGATTGGAGAGATGGATGGAATATCGACAGCTAGGGCGGACGGGGCTTAAGGTCTCGGAAATTTGCCTTGGAACGATGACCTTTGGTCACGGGACCGAGGAACAGGAGGCTGTGCGTATCGTCGACCTGGCGTTTGACGCTGGCGTCAACTTCTTTGATACGGCCAACGCTTATGCTGACAGCGCCTCAGAAACGATCCTAGGCAACGCACTAAAGGGACGGCGACGCAATGCAGTCGTGGCCACCAAGTTTTTCAACCCGATGGGCACAGATGTCAACAGCTCCGGTACCAGCAGATTTCATATTATGCACACGGTTGAAGACAGTTTGCGCCGATTGCAGATGGACTACATTGACGTTCTCTATATCCACCATGTGGATACGCAGACGCCGCTGGATGAGACATTGCGGGCGCTTGATGACCTGGTGCGGCAGGGAAAGGTCCGCTACACGGCTTGCAGCAACTTTGAGGCTTGGCGTCTGATGGAGGCAATGTGGCTCAGCGACCATAACGGCTGGGAGCGATTTGCCGCCTACCAGCCCCAGTACAGCCTAGTGGTGCGCGATATCGAGCAGGAGATCATCCCTGTTTGCGAATTGAAGGGTATTGGCGTGGTTGTGTGGAGCCCGTTGGGCGGGGGATTCCTGACGGGCAAGTACAAGCCAGGCGAACGCACACATGGCGGGACGCGCTCGGAGGAGGGCTGGGCCTTCCCTCAAACATATTTTGCGGCTAATGCTGATCAGACGCTGGCTACGTTACTGGATGTGGCAGCAGAGTTTGAACGAACACCAGCTCAAGTGGCAACACGCTGGGTATTGGAGCAGTCTGTCATTACCAGCGCTATCGTTGGCGCGCGTACATTAGGGCATGCACAAGACAATTTCATGGCAGGCGGCTGGACTCTGCCGGCGGAGGCACTCAGGAGGCTTAACGAAGTTTCCCACCTGCCGGATCGCTATCCCAAGTCGATGGAAGCCAATATGCACGAGCGGCGCAATGCCGCGGTTGAGATGGGGTCTTTGCAGGCGTGAGAGAGGTAAGCTGCACGCTGCCATTTGCTCTAGTCAAAATGCGAAGTGCAGTTGGATGAGGGGAAGGGTGGAAACTAAGTAAAAGTCAAGGACAGGCCGGTCAAAGATGTACAGTGTTCGGGAATTTCAGGGAAGCCGAGATGAATACGAAGCGATATTGGCTTTGAACAGAATCGTATCTCCCGACAGCCGGGGCGAGACTGTTGATGAGCTAATGGAGGAGGAAGCAAACTGGCCGGCCGACAAGCTATTTAAGCGATTTGTCGTTCAGACAGATGGCGAGGTCGTTGCGGCAGGGGTCTGTTTCGAGGCCTATTGGGAGTTCCAGGCTGGCACAGTGCATCTTCATTTTGAGATCAATCCGGAGCATTCAACTGAGCAGATACTGCCCGCTCTGTACGCTTCTATCATTGAATTTCTCAAGACGAGAGATGAGAAGGTTCTTTGCCTGGCATGCGGAACAAGCGAGGAAGACGGCGCCCGCGTGCAGTTCCTGAAGGAAAAAGGCTACGAGAAGGCGATGGGTTGGGTTTCTTCGGAGCTGCAAGTCGCCGAGCTTGACCTGGGCGGCTTTGGGCCAGTTACAGAGCAGGTTGCCTTAGCTGGGATTCGGATCGTCACATTGAGGCAACTAAAGGAATTGGAACCTGACTGGAAGCGAAAGTTGCGCGACTTGCGATACGCGTTGCATTGCGATGTGCCTTCGCCGGACCCTGCGTCAAAGCCATCGCTTTCCGAGTTTGAAGAGATGATTTTGCGAGATCCGGCGCTGGTTGAGGATGCATTTTTCGTGGCGCTTGCCAAGGACAGTTCCCTTGCAGGAATGAGCAACGTTTGGCGGAACGATGTAACTGGAAAGAGACTGGACGCGGGTTTGACCGGTGTAGAACGAAGTTTCCGGCGGAAAAGGATTGCCACTGCATTGAAGATGCATACCATCCGGTACGCTCAGGCCGCGGGGGCCGTGACTATTTCGACCAGGAACGAAGAAAAGAGCGCGATGTTCAAGCTCAATCTAGCGTTGGGATTTGAGCCGGGGCCGGCATGGCTGAGCCTTCGCAAGACAATAGATACCCACATTGGATTTTGATGCCAGGAAATCCAACGCCCTTCGAAGGAATTTCACCAAGTAAGCGCGGAGAGCGTTCCAACAAACCATTTGGCGAGGCAAGTTTGCTCTCGTCGCCAGAAGGGACAAATCGGTTCGATTTGTCCGGGAGAGAGTATCAGAATGAGTAACAACAGGACATGGGCCGCGCAACTAGAGGAATCGCTGCAACTCTCACTTCCGCCGGTGGCGCTCGCCTTCGCAGATGAGGTGCCGGCAGGAATTCGGCCGTATGAGGAAACGGCACCGGCTGGATGTTACTTCTGGCAAGAGGCAGCGCAACGGGTCTTTTCGACCTCCGCCAAGGATCATGAACTTTGTGCAATTGGCGTTCACACGCACAACCTTGCAGGCGCGTCTGCCTCGCAGCCGGTCGAACTGATGACGGCTCTGGAGGCGATGCAGGGGTTGGATTATGTGCGGGAGGAGGAGGTGGCTGGGATTCCGGTCCTGGCGGATTCAGTTCAGCACACCATTTACGGTCCGCTGGCGGACCTTCCGATGGCTGCCGATGTGGTCTTGTTGTTTGCCCAAGCGCAACAGAGTTTGATTCTGACCGAAGCAGTGGCGCGGGTCGATGAGGGTATCCCTCTTGCGATGGGCAGACCGGCCTGCGCAGTTGTACCACAGGTCGTAAACGGCAGTCGGGCGGCGATGAGCCTTGGTTGTTGCGGCGCCAGAGCTTACCTGGATGCGCTGTCTGATGAGGTCGCGCTGTGGGCAATCCCTGGAGACAAGCTGGACAGATATTGCAAAGAGATCATAGGACTTGCCAAGTCCAACGGGATTCTGACGGTTTTCCACCAGCGTCGGCGGGAGGATGTCGCCGCGGGCGGACGTCCCACGGTACAGGAATCGCTTGAGCGGCTTGCTGGTTAGAGCCAGGGAAGAGCTGGGGAGAGTAGGGCGATGCGCAGTAGATGGATTGAAGCAGAGGCGGCCAGATATTCGGGCGACCCGTTAGCGTTGCGCGTGTATACGTCGCGGCTGCTGGGCAGTGATCCCTCGCTTGTTTTGCATGGCGGGGGCAACACTTCGGTGAAAGCGACGGCGCCCGACATATTCGGTGACGAAGAAGAGGTGCTGTACGTCAAAGGGAGCGGCTGGGATCTGGCGACGATAGAGGCGCCGGGTTTCGCGCCAGTGCGGCTGGATGCGCTGCGGCGCATGGCTACGTTGGAGGACCTGAGCGACAGCGCAATGGTTACTGCCCAAAGGGCTGCATTGACAGATCCCTACGCGCCTAATCCTTCAGTAGAGGCGATTCTGCATGCCATTATCCCGTTTCGCTTTGTTGATCATTCCCACGCGGATGCAGTGGTAGCTCTAACCAACACGCCGGACGGCGAAGCCCTTGTACGCGACCTGTATGGCCCTCAGATGCTGATCGTACCTTATGTTATGCCTGGTTTCATTCTCGCCCGTAAGATTTACGAGATGACGCTGGACACGGATTGGGATGCGTTGTCGGGCATGATACTGCTCAACCACGGCGTTTTTACCTTCGACGACGACGCTCGCAAGAGCTACGAGCGTCATATCGAGATCGTCACCGCAGCCGAGGGTTATATTGGGACAAGACTCGAGGACATGGAGAAGGGAGGCGACGGGCATTCTGGCGGAAGCGTTCGCCTGCAGGATTTGGCGCGGTTGCGCAAGGCGGTTTCGGAAACCCGAGGACAAGCCACACTGGCTTCGCTTGACGACAGCGCGGCGGTGAGGGATTTCTCGGCGTTGCGTGGGGCAACTGAGTTAGCGACGCGCGGTCTGCTTACGCCCGATCATGTGATTCGGACTAAGCGCGTTCCGCTGGTCGTGTCCGGAGAAGGGGCGGAGAAGGACGCGGCTGACTATGCCAGCGCCTATTGCGATTATTTTGCCCGGCACACAGATGGCAGCCTGGCGCGACTCGACGCCGCGCCGCGCTGGGCGTTATGGCCAGGTCAAGGAAGCGTGGCTTTCGGCGCCAGTCCCAAAGAGATTGGCGTTATCGACGACATCAAACGGCATACACTGAGGGCAATCGGATGGGCCGAGGCACTGGGGGGTTGGCAGCCGCTTGGCGAGGAGGAGATCTTTGCTATCGAGTACTGGGAGCTCGAACAGGCAAAGCTGAAAAGTGCGGGGGAAGCGCCGCCTCTTCAGGGAAAGATTGCCCTGGTTACGGGCGGGGCCAGCGGGATTGGCAAGGCATGCGTGGAAGCGTTTCTAGGTCTGGGCGCTGTCGTCGCAGCTTTGGATATCAACCCTGCGGTTTCTGACCTGTTCGACGGGCAGAACGTACTTGGGATATGTTGCGACCTCGCGGATGACGAATCTCTGGAAGAGGCCGTTGAAACGTTGGTGCGGCACTGGGGAGGGTTGGATATAGTCGTCTGCAATGCCGGCGTTTTTCCAGCCAGCCAGTCGCTGGCAGAGATGGATTCCGAGCACTGGGACAGGAGTATCCGCGTTAACCTGACCAGCCAGCAGCGTCTTCTACAGGCATGTGTGCCGTTTCTCGAGTTGGGCTGCAACCCAGCAGTTGTCATCATCGGTTCGAAGAATGCGCCGGCGCCGGGGCCGGGAGCGGGGGCTTATTCGGTCGCGAAGGCCGGATTGACACAGTTGGCCCGTGTCGCCGCCCTGGAGTTAGCGGAAGCGGGCATTCGGGTAAACGTGCTACATCCCAATGCGGTCTTTGATACTGCGCTTTGGTCTGAGCAGCTGTTACAAGACCGGGCTGCCAGCTATGGGATCAGCGTAGAAGAATATAAGGCGAATAACCTGCTGGGGGTGGAGATTACGTCGGCTGATGTTGCTGAACTGGCATGCGCATTGGCGGGGCCGACATTTTTTAAGACTACCGGCGCGCAGATTCCGATTGACGGCGGCAACGAACGAGTGATATAGACTTGCTTGTTTAAGGCGCTGTGCGGGTCGGGTTGCGAAGGCCCCTTGTTTCCTAAGGTGCGGGCAAATTGCCTTGCTGGAACGGGACTTTTTCCCTATTCCACATTTAGAGTTGCATTTAACGGTGACAGAGGCAACTTTGCGCTGATCTTGGTGGATTGGTATACTGTTCAGGTTGCGCGGAGGAGCGGCAACCGGCCTTAGCGGCTGAAGCGACATTGTTGCGGCCGGCGTAACAGAAAGCAATATTCGGTACTGTTCTTCCCCCCACCGTAAAGATGAAGTTAGGCTCCGGAGAATCTGGATTCTTCAGAGGAGGCCATTATGTTAAGAACCTTTAGTCGAGTTGCGCCTTTTTTGCTCCTGATCGCCCTGATAGCAAGCGGCGTTGTACTGTTTCGTAGTGGGCAACTCACGGCCAATTTGGCGGCGAACGATGGGTCGGAGCCTTCCACCGGGGCGCAGCCGGGGGCGGTCGATGCCCAGGCAACTATTCCAACCTATTTCGGTTCTTTGGAGGTCACGAAGTCACGCGCCGTTACACCTGGGGTGGGCGGAGAGGTCTTGGAAGTGTTTGTCGAGGTGGGCGACCTGGTTGAGGAGGGGCAGGAGCTTTTCCAGGTAGATTCGACTCGATTGGAATGGAATGTTCAGCGAGCCGAGATTGGTTTGGAGCTGGCCCGGATCGCATTGCTGGAGATTAATGAGCAGTCTTCGGAAGCCGATCTTGCGGTTGCAATGGCGAGTCTGGAACTGGAGAAAACCAACTTGGCTAAGCTTGAAGGCGGAGGTGCGACCGAAGACGAAATCGCAGCGACGCGTGCAAGCGCGACTGCCGCTTGGGCTCGATACAATGAATTACAAGCCGGCCCCACTGCGGCCCGCCTTCAGCAACTGGGGGCCCACGTGGAGCGAGCCCAGCTGGCCGTAACGCAGGCGCAAAGGGCCTATAACGAGATCTCCTGGCGTGATGATGTTGGACGCACGCCGCAGGCTGCGAACTTGCAGCGCGTCACGATCGATCTCAATGTTGCGCAGGCGAGCTACAGTGAAGCTACGCAACCGCCGCGTGCTTCGGAATTACAGTCGGCGCTTGCCGCGGCACATAGAGCTCAGCACGCTTTAAACGAGTTGGAAAAGGGCGTATCTGAGGTGGAGTTGGCAGTTGGCAGAGCGAGGGTCGCGTCTGCGGAGGCAACCGTCCAGCGGATTATGGAGCTTACTGACAGCCAGAAGTCGGCCGAGCTTAGGGTGAGCCAGGCTTTGCTCAACCTGGAAGAATCGCAACAGATGCGAGACAAGGCCAGTGTACAGGCGCCGGTTACTGGAGTCGTGCTAGCTCTCAACGCCGAAGAAGGAGAGGTGATTGGGGCTACTTCGTCTGCGGTGGTCATTGGCGACCCTTCGGCATTAGAACTGATTGTCGGGATTCCTCAGGACCAAGTGCTGACAATGTCAGTCGGCGATCCGGTTCGGATCACCCGATACGGTAGCGAAGACATCTCGGTTCTTTCGACGATCGCCAAGATTTCGCCAATTAGCGTACCGGGCAAGGGCAACTCAACTTTCCCGGTGACAATCCGGCTGCCGGAGGAAGGTACTGCGCAGTTCAATCCTGGCATATTTGTATCGGCAACATTTGAGTAGTCTTCTTTTGGTCTTTGACAGCTTGTGCCCGCTTTGCAGGGGTGGTTGTCAAACATTCCCGGGTCATTTGCAGACAGCAGGCATGGTTTCGGCGTTGAAATTATAACGTGGCCCGGGCGGTAATGGAGGGCGGCATGGGGGCGTCCTGATTGCCTCGGTGCCTTTTTCCTTTTGAGACTTCGTCCTATGCACCCAAAGGAGAGCGCAATGACGAACCACATTCGAGTGTTCGGGAGAGAACGATGAAGATTCGACTCGTATTGGGGTTCGCATTGCTATTTATTGTTGCCACTGTCCAGCCTGGTTTAGTTCAAGGCGGGGAACTTGCAGAAGTGCTTGCGCAGTCAACGCGCAATACTCCAACCGTCCTGGCAGTCGTCCGCAACCAAGGGGCGACTCTTCACGACCGGCCTGATGGCGAGCCGATGCGGACGCTCGTAGGGGGTTCACTCGTAACGGCCCGGTTGCGCTCAACCGACCTGCAATGGGTGCTGGTCGAGACGCGAGATAAAACCGAGGGGTGGGTCGAAGTAGGGACACTGTTGGCGGCGGGACTAAGTCGTCTGCCGGTCGAAGTGCCGACGCCAACGCCGACATTATCGCCGACGCCGACGCTTACGCCCACACCAACACTTTCGCCAACACCAACATCGGCCATAGCTGCACAGGAGTCGATGGAAGTTACTGGGACGCCGACGCCAGTACCGCAAGAAGAAAGCACGCCAATGGCGGCAGCCGAGGGAACGCCGGACTCAAGCATGGCGGAGGCCACTTCAGCGCCGACGGAAGAGGCGATGCAGGAGCCGTCAACGCCGGAGCCTTCTGAAGAGGCGATGCCAGAAGCAACTCCGACGCCTTTTGTGCCGCCGGAGGGTCAGACGGCTTTGACCTTGGCCAGGATAGGCGGAGCAGTCTTGTGGGATGGCGAAGACGGGGCCTTTGTCGCTCATTTCAGGGCCGGCTCTCGCCTGACGGCCGCTTATCGCACTGAGGACAGCAGCTGGTATTTCGTTTACGACGACAACAACATTCACGGCTGGGCGATGGCGGAAGAGCTTCTTGTCGTGATGGGCGATTCATTGACTGTCGAACAATTCACCATTCCAGGGGAAGAAATCATTCCCATAGAAGAGGAAGAGACACCAACGCCCACACCTACGCCTACCGGTCCACCGGAGAAGGTTGTTGTTACTGTCAACAGTTTCGGCCAACGGTTGAACGTGCGCGGCGGCCCAGGAACCACGTACGACATCGTTGCCAAAGCGGTCGCAGGCGTGACCTTCAACGGGATTGGTCGGACGGAAGCGGGCGACTGGGTAAAGGTAGCCATCGCTGATCTTCCCAGCGGCTATGGTTGGGTTTCCGCTGCCTACGTTACAATCACCGGGTCGTTTGAGGAGTTGCCGGTGGAGGAGGCAATGGAGGAGGCAATGGAGGAGAGTGACGGGTGATTTGTGGGAGAAGAATGTTGCATAACATAACCTCTTAACC
>LXNI01001876.1_pt1 | contig 16317 bp, 11 predicted proteins | sample 809091 | NCBI WGS metagenome assembly LXNI01 (sample SAMN04870527, study PRJNA318959) | sponge metagenome | biome: 01000161; feature: marine sponge reef; material: water | host: Sarcotragus foetidus | place: Greece: Milos, Mediterranean Sea | collected 2013-05-29 | depth 5-7 m | reverse complement strand
TTACGGCGTGGAAGAGCTGCCGGTGAAGACGCACGCCAAAGTGTCGTTAATCGTCCGCCGCGAGCGCGATGGGCTGCGCCGTTACGTCCACCTGGGCACGGGCAATTACAACGCGACCACAGCGCGGCTTTATGCCGATATCGGTTTGTTCACCAGCAACGAACAGATCGCCGATGACGCCTCGCGGCTCTTCAATCGGCTGACCGGATACGCGCCTGAGACGACGTATCACCATCTGTTGGTCGCGCCGGAGTACCTGAAAGACAGCATCCTCGCCCTGATCGACAAGGAAATCGAGGCGGCGCGCCAGGGGCTGGACGCGCGGCTGATCTTCAAGATGAATCAACTGGAAGAAGATGACATTATCAAGCGGCTGTATCTGGCTTCGCAGGCCGGCGTGCGGATTGACCTGATCGTTCGCGGCTTGTGCTGCCTGCGGCCCGGCGTGCCCGGTTTGAGCGAGAACATCCGCGTCAAGAGCATTGTCGGCCGCTACCTGGAGCACAGTCGCATCTATTATTTCCGCAATGCGCCCGAGCGCCAGCAGCTGTACATGGGCAGCGCCGACTTGATGCGGCGCAACTTGCTCAACCGCGTAGAAGTCGTCTTCCCCGTGCTCGATCCCCGCATTCGCTGGCGAGCGCTGCGCATCTTGCAGACGGATCTGCAAGATATCAAGAATTCCTGGGAATTATGCAGCGACGCCAGCTACAAACGCTTGTGGGATACTAGCGACCAGAACGCCTTCGATTCCCACCTGGCCTTTATGAAGGACAGCTTCGGCGTCTGCGAAACGCCTGACTGAGACTGACCTCGATTACTGCGGCAGATTGCAACACGATAGCAGGGCGATCAAGCGGACCGCCCGCTACATGGCGCTATTGACGCTGTGACTCAGGCTCACTCGTCTTCTTCAGGGAAGCTGTACTGCACCGTATAGGTCAACACGGCTTCAGCGCCGGGCTCGACTGTCAAGGCGAATTCGATGCTGGATTGGTCGACCCTGGTAAAGGGCAGCGAGCTTTCGATGATCTGCCAATCGCGCCAGCGGTACAGCCGTTCTGGCACGGCAATCTCGACTGCATTGTGTTCCTTGCGGTTGCGCAGGCGAATCTCAAACTTCTCTTGAGCGACAAGGCGCGAGACGAAAGTGAAGTCGGTCTGAGTGCGTTCGCCGGTCAGATCAAATGCTGTGCCGATTTGCAGCGCGACGGCTTCACCTTTTGCTGTGTGCTGGACCTGACTTTCACCGATGAGCAGACGGGCGCCATCAACATCAGCTTTGTAGACGCGCGCGCGCCCGGCAGGGAGATCTGCGCCCAAGCTCTGCTCGTCGCCCGTTTCGAACGATAAGTACGTCCGGACATCGCCTCTTTCCGATTCGCGTCCATGCCAACGTGTAATCGGCGAGTAATAGCCCGTAGAGGATGGCGAACTGTCGAAGACATAAGAAACGTCGGCTGCGATGCCGCGGCCCGCGACGAATTCGAGCTGTTTGGTTTCCCCGTCCTCAACCGATACGGGACGCGGGATGTGGTAGAGCTTGTAGTCAGAAAAGTCTTGCGCTTCGATGCTTTCACTCTCGTAGTCGGCGGCGGCGCTTAGCGCCATCATGCGTGGTTCAGCAAATTCTTCTTGCTCAATGCGGCTGACTTCGCCCGCGATCAACTTTAGACTCGCATCGCGGTATCCGCGTCCGCTGCGGTTATTTAAGGTCACCAGACCACTCAGGTCGAGGGAAGTCTCGTCCGCTGCCAGGAACAGGCTGTAATCAGCCGTCCAGTTTATGCCGCCGGCGAGATAAGTCAGTTCGGCGTCGTGCTGTCCCGCGCTGGCGGCGTCAAACTTAATCCGCAGCCTGGCATCTGCGCGCAGGTCGTCGGGCAGCGCGGGAAGCTGGACGGCGCCGATATCATACAGGCTGATGAACGCGACCTGGCTGGACTCCGTACGTACAATGGCTTTGTCGTTGCTAATGCGAAGCAGCTCGCCGCTGTATGTCGTTCCGTTGTCTGCTGTAATGCTGACGGTCTCAGAGAGATAGCGCGAAAGTAAACTCCCGGCATTGAGTTGGTCGGGGATATAGCTTTGCTCGAGGACGGCGATGCCCGCCGGGTCGCTCAGCGACCGAAAGTTTATTGACGTGGGGTCGATCGTCGCCGCGACATCGCGCAGTTCGACAGTGTTAATGCCTTCATCAAGCGAGAGCGTTCGCTGATCGCGGATCAGAGCGGCGCCGGCGTTGTACACGGCAAGCGTGATATCGCTGCTGTCTTGAGCGGACACCATTGGCAATCCTCCAAGCATTAGCGCGGCAAAGCAAGTGAGTATGCGTAACCGCATAAGAGATCCTTTAGATTTCCAGAGTTTGCGAATGTGAATTAACGTTGATGGTGTAGCTGCCGGCTGTGAAGCTGCCGTCAAGCTGTATCGTCGCCTGGTAGGGCTGCAAGATCATCGGGCAGAAGACATCAGCCGGCACTTCGCGGTATATCTCCACATGCACGATATTGCCATCGCGGCGCTGATTGACCTGCACGGGATAGTCGCAACCGTCGGGGTGCTCTCCCTCGATGGCCAGGCTAATCCGCTCGCCGGCCACGGTCACATCGACTCTATTGATATTAGTCATGACTTTGTCAATATCGCTCACGTTCTGCGTCTCCGATTCGCTGATGAGAATGTCGTTCACCCTCAATAACGTATCGGCGGGCAGTTCGGTTGCGGGCAGGCTTACGGTTTCGACGATCTCGACTTCCACGGCCGGGCATACCCCCGCAGCATCCATGGCGTTGTACACGCCAATGAAGATGCCTTCGCTAGTCTCGCGCCAGGTGAAGAGCTCCGGCAGCAGGCAGCCGACGGCTTGGGCGCCGCGCACACGCAGCTGAAGTCCGCCGCTGTCAGCTTGAATCAACAGCGCCTGGTCAAGCCAAGCCGGGAAGAGGCTCGCCTCAAAATAAGCTGCTCGCTCGGCCAGCCACACTCGATCATTGATGATGACGGCGGACCGGTCCGTCTCTCGTTCTATAGGCAGGTCATATTCAAAGGGCGTCTCTTGCGGATCGCAGAAGACAGTGGAGGCGATGTCGCGATACAGTTGAATGTCCAAATTGTGCGGGAAGGCCTTGACGGCGCTTTGCAGCGGCGCGGCGCAGTCCTCAGCAAAGCGCCCCTTGATTTGCAGGCGCCTGCTACCGTCCGACCTAAGGAAGGCCACGCTGTCAATCTGCGGCAGCGCGCGCCGAATGCTGATTTCCTCGCGTTGTAGATGGCTCGCCAAGCCGCCGATAAGCAATGTCAAGACTAGTATGATGCCGGATATAGTCATCTTGCCTCCTTGTTGATTTGGTATACGCAGCAGAACTCAGGACGAGTCAATCCACTCGCCATCGTCCAGCCGCCAGACTTCCGGCTCTGCTTCGGCTGTATCCCAATCGGCGGGGTGCGGGATCAGCGCCAGGCCCGCTGCGCCTGGTATGGCGGCGAATGGCGCTTGGAGCGTCTCCAAGCTGGCTGCGCTGCCTCGGCCGGGAAGGGTTGCGACCAGGAGCTTCTCAGCTGCCGAGCCGCTAATCAGCCGATTGAGCGCTTGGACTTCACGCTGCCATTCGCGCGAGAGCTCGATTTCCACTTGCGCCAGCACTTCAGCCACAAACAGAAACTCCTGGCTTTGCCGCCCGCCCGTCTGCCCGGCGCCGACGCGACAGACGCAGATATCGCTCAGCAGCTGCTCCGCCCCAAAGTCGCGCCGATTACCGCGACCAAATTGAGAAAACACGCGGATATCGTCGCCGGCGTACTTGCTCGCAAGCAGCTCCGCCAAGGTCTTGACAAAGGCCCGTTCGCGCGCCCGCGCCAGCGCATCCGGCGATGTGCCCATGACCAAGGCCTTTTGGGCCCGGCCGTAGCTTTTGTTGATGATGTCATGCAGCCTCATAAGCCAATTATACTTAAATCTCGGCGCGGCAATGACAGCGAATTACACGCTATAATACGCTAATGAACAAAATGGATTCAGCGCGTTGTCGGGAGTAGTCGCTTGAAAAGCCTGCCGCCACAGGGTTTTCGTAATCAATCGATATTAAGGCCGCCCGCCAGCTATATCTGCGTGCTGCGCGATGTCTCTTATGGCGATCGCTATCAAATTGTCAGTCTCGAAAACCCCAAGGACATCGCTCCTCACCTGAACCAGACCTTTGATGTTGAGATCGCGCTGGTCTTTCAAGCGAGCGATGCAGGGCAAAGCATGCGCGAGCTCTTGGACTTCGTCGGCGCGGCGCGCGCAGGCGAGTGGTTCGACCTGGATCATGACCGATTCAAGAGCCTGCGCAGCTTGGGAACGGCTGGGCGAGAGCATAGGCGATTTTCACGCCCAAGCAACACGCTCGCCGACTTGCTGGCAAACAGCGAGTCTAGAGCCGCTCGGCAGCCTGCAACGCCACGTCGCCGAACAGAAGCGGCGGCCGCCCCCAGGAGCCGGCGAAGCTCCAACCCCGTCCGCGCTCCCGGGCGTCAGCAAAGATCCGACCCAGCTCCTGCCCCCGCTCAGCCGCGCCCCCGCAATCGTCTTGGTAAATTTATTGGCTTGCTGTTCGCCTTGCTGCTGCTGAGCCTGTTCTATCAGCCGCTCACAAAACGCGATCTTTTCGCGGATATGCGGAGTCTGATAGAGCCTGTTCAACCAACGGCTGTCGTCACTCAGCGGACGCAGGTCCCAAGTGGGGTTCCGTTGTCAAAACCGATTGCGCAGGTGGCGAGTAAAAGCCAGACGAGCGTCAATATTGGCTGGCGGGAGGCATCAGGTGTAGATAATTACCAGTATCGCTATAAGGTGAATGACGGCGGCTTCTCAGCTTGGCAAAGAACTACTAGGCAGAATCTCAGTCTATCGGATTTGGAAGCGGGCGATCGCGTGATGTTCGAGCTGCAAGCGCTGCGGGGCGGGGAGCGCTCGCCGGTGAAAAGACTCACGGTGAATACCTTGGCGGCGCCGACCGCAACCAAGGGTACGCTTAGTAGTCCAAATGCGCGCGTCGCCGACCGATCTGTGACCGCCATCCGCTTCGAGTGGAATGCCGCGCGGGGCGCTGAGGACTATCGGTATCGCTATAAGCTGAATGACGGCCGCTTCTCAGCTTGGCGAATAACAACCAAGCGGAACTTCAGTCTATCGGATTTGGAAGCGGGCGATCGCGTGACTTTCGAGCTGCGGGCGCAGAGTGCCGACGCGCGCTCGCTAGTGACGATGCTCACGGCGCGTACATTGGCGGCACCGACAGCAACTTCAACGCCGACCTTAGAACCTACAGTCACCTTTACCCTGAGCCCCGAACCAAGCGCAACGTCAACTGCCAGCCCTGAGCCGTCGGCGACGCACCCGCCCAGCGAAACACCCACGCGTGAGCCCGAGCCAAGCGCCACAGCGACATTACAAACAATGTTCGTCGAGACGCGCAACAATCTAGGCGCGAATGCCAGGACCTGCCCGCAAACCAACTGCGATATCCTCGTCACCTTGCGCCCGGACGCTGAAATCCAGGCTTTGGGGCGGGTCGAGGGCGAGGAAGTCTATGACAGCACGCTGTGGATTCAGTTTGAGTACAACGGCGAGTTGGCGTATATCCATAGCGAGCTGGTTGAAGTTTCATCGTCATCACAGCCTAGCAGCTCAAGCGCAAGCCTTGAGAGGTTCTCCTCGCCATCCCGTAGGTATTCGCGAAGCACGGTGAATGTGCGGGTGGGACCTGGTACTCATTTTCCTTTGTTAGGTTCTGTGCTAGCGGGAACAGAGCTTGAGATTACGGGGAAAAGTGGTGATTGGTATTTGATTCGCCGCGGCAGCCGCGAAGCATACATAGCGGGTTGGCTCACTTATGACACGCCAGACACGCCTTTGCCGGTTCCGCGTGAATCGCAAGACAGCGCAACTCAAAAGACTGTCGTTAACAGCCCTATTGGCCAGGAAGCGGTAGCAATTCAAGTGATTGATGGCGATACAGCCCAAACGAACCAACCCCAAGCAAGTGAGGCGGCAGTAGATAATTGTTGCTTTATTGGCTGGCAATGCAATTCCGACGACGACTGGGACCAAGGTTACTCCGCATTCCAGGAAAATCGGTGCGAGCGGTCTTCACAGCCGGCGAGGTCGTCTAGTCCTCAGCAAGCCCAACGAAATAACGAAATATATGGGAGTTGCCAAGCTTCGCACGTAAATAATTGCACACATGCACGCTCTCTTGGATGCAGCAGAATTCCCAGAGGGCATCCTGCGTACAGGTCAGCGCTAGATCGCGACGATGACGGAATCGCCTGCGAATAAGGAATCGGCTGCCTAAACATCCAGCGTCAAGCTAATCGGGCAGTGATCGCTGCCCAGCACATCGGCGTGAATCTCCGCCGCGGCCATCTTGGGCAGCAGATCCGGCGAGATGAAAAAGTAGTCAATCCGCCAGCCGACATTCTTGGCGCGCGCGCCGCTGCGCATCGACCACCAGGAGTAGGCGCCCTCTTGCTCTGGATTGAGATGGCGGTAGGAATCGATATAACCCTGTTCCACCACCTTGTCCATCCAGTCGCGCTCTTCGCGCAGGAAGCCCGAATACTTGGAATTCGGCTTGGGATGCGTCAGATCGATTTCGTTATGCGCCGTGTTGATGTCGCCACAGAATGCCACTGACTTGCCTGCAGCCTGCAAACTATTAGCATAATCGAGAAATGCTTCTTTGTACTCCATCTTGTAGCGTAAGCGTTCGGCGCTGGCTTTGCCATTGGGCAGGTAGGTGCTCATCAGCGTGAAGTCGCCGTAATCAGCGATAATGGTGCGGCCTTCGCTGTCGAACTTCTCGATGCCCAGGCCCAGCTTGACGTCGCGCGGCTCCGTCTTGCTGAACAGGCCTACGCCGCTGTAGCCCTTCTTTTCCGCGCTTACCCACCAGCTGTGGTAACCGTCCGGCTGCCGCAATTCATCGTCAAGTTGTTCGGGTCGCGCTTTGGTCTCCTGCACGGTCAAGACGTCCGGCTGCTCGGCATGCAGCCAGTCGAGGAAACCCTTTCTCTGCGCGGCGCGGATGCCGTTGACATTCCAGGAATAGAGTTTCATGCGCTTGTCCCTTGATTCGCTGCCATCGTGTGCCGCTCATTATAGTCGGGCGCTTGCGCTGGGATAAGGCGCAATCGTCTTCGGTATTTGTCATTTGTGACTCGCTGATTGTTGCGCTACGATTGCCGAATGCCCATCAAGCCAGGACAAATCACGATGCTCAGGATTAACGAAGACCGCTTGCTTAATGACTTGCGCGAACTGGCGCAGATCGGCGCGACCGACGATGGCGGCGTCGACCGGCAGGCGCTGACCGAGAACGATATCGCCGCGCGCGACTGGTATCAGCGCAAGATCGCCGCGGCCGGTTTGGACTATGCCATGGATGGCGCGGGCAATCAGTCCGCCATCTTGCTGAGCGGTCCGCCCAGCGAGAAGCGCATCCTGGCCGGCTCGCACCTCGACAGCGTCCCCAACGGCGGGCGTTACGATGGCTCGCTGGGTGTGCTGGTGGCATTTGAGGCGCTGCGCAGGCTCAAGGACGCGGGCATCACACCGCCGGTCACAATTGAGGCGGTCAACTTCACCGATGAAGAGAGCGCCATCATGGGGCTGATGGGCAGCAAGGCGGTGGTCGGTCAATTGACCATGGCCGACTTTGAGCGCAGCCGCGTGGATGTCGAGGAGTTGATAGGCCGCTTTTCGGCGGTGGGCATCAGCCGCGAGTCCATGTTGGCGGCGGCGCGTGATGATGTGCTGGCCTGGGTCGAGCTGCATATCGAGCAGGGCACGCGGCTGGAAGAGTCGGGCATCGACATCGGCGTCGTCAACGCCATCGTCGGCATACGCTCGATTCACGTGGTCTTCCGCGGCGAGGCGGCGCATGCTGGAACCAAGCCAATGGCGCTGCGGCGCGATGCGCTCTGGGGCGCGGCGACTTTCGCCTTGCGCGCGCGGGATCACGTGATGCGCCATTACAGCCCGGGCGTCTGCAATGTGGGGGTGATCAGCGCCAAGCCGGGCGCCTTTAACATCGTGCCGGCGGAAGTCTACTGCGCGCTGGAATTCCGGCATGGCTCCGAAGACGAAATGGACCGGATGCAAGCCGACTTGATTGGGCTGCTTGAAACCTGCGCCGCGGAATTCGGCCTGAGCGTGTCCTACGAGGCGACGCCGCCGGTGATTCCGGCGACCATGAGCGAGTCGGTGATGACCGCTATTGAACGCGCAGCCGACAAGCTGGAGCTGTCCCACGAACGGATGTTGAGCTTCGCCGGGCATGATACGCAAAATGTCGCGACCATCGCGCCGGCCGCCATGTATTTTGTGCCCTCGGTCAAGGGCATCAGCCACAACCCCAATGAACTCACCAGCGACGCCGATTGCGTCAAGGGCGCCAATTTGATGCTGCATACGCTGCTTGAATTGTGCCAGAGGCTGGCTTAAGCGCCGGTCGGCGCCCAGATATTCTTGACCTCAACCGACTCGCGCAGGAACTCGGCGCCGGCGCCCTGCCGCGCGTCAGTCCAATCGCGCGCCGCGCCGTAGCTGACCCAGGCGCGCTTGATATTGTGTACCGAGCGCGCTTCGACCTGGCGCCCTCCCTCGGCATCCCCGAAGTACCAGACGCCGTCCACGTCATCGTGCTCAACCAGGGTCTTGACCATGTGATCGCGTTCGCCGGTGATGATGTTGACCACGCCCGCCGGCAAATCCGATGTGTCAAAGACCTGATACAAATCAGTCGCGCTCAAGGGATAAAGCGGCGAGGGGATGCAGACAACGGTGTTGCCGCGCGAGATGGCGGCCGCCACCAGCGATACAAAGGCCAGCAAGGCCGGCGCGTCGGGGCAGGCGATGCCGATGACGCCGACCGGTTCGTTTACCGCAGCCACCAGCCCGCGCAGGGTTGTCTCCTGCACTGTGCCGCCGGCTTTGTCAGCGAGCGCCGCCCAATGGAAGAGCCGCTCGATGGAGGCGTCGACTTCGGACTTGGCGTTTGCGGGCGTCGCCTCGGTCATGTTTGCGATGCGCCGGGCGAATTCATCGCGCCGGGCTGACAAGTTTTCGGCGATGTAATACAAGATCTGCGCGCGATTGTGCGGCGCGTAATAAGCCCAATTCTTGGCTTTGTGGGCTGCCTCGACGGCATTGCGTATATCTTTGCGATTGCCATCGCCTACCTGACCCACCAGCTTGCCGGAGGGCGACAAGACCGGGCGTGTGTAGTTGCCGTCGGGGCGTTTCTGCCCGCCACCGATGTACAACTTGGCCGTGCGGTCGATTTCCGAGTTGCTCGCGGCGCTTTCCAGTCCCAGAGGCGCCGGCGGTACTTGCGCGCCCCAATCCGCTGGCGGATCGCCCAGCTGCGGCTTGATACGCGCCTGCCACTTGGGGCGCATATAGGCGTACAAACCTTCTCGTCCGCCTTCGCGCCCGTATCCGCTTTCGCGATAACCGCCGAATCCAGCCGCGGCGTCGAAGAGATTGCTGCTGTTGATCCAGACGCTGCCCGCTTTGACCTGCCGCGCCGTCTCCAGCGCCAGGCTGATATTCTCGCTCCAGACGGAAGCCGCCAGCCCGTAGCGCGTATTATTCGCCAGCTCGACCGCTTCGCTGGGCGTGCGGAAGCTCATCGCCACCAGCACCGGCCCAAAGATCTCCTGCTGCGCCACGGCGGCCGAAGCTTCCAGATTTGTCAGCAGGGTCGGCGGATAGAAGCAGCCCGAGGCAGGCAACTCGCACTCCGGCTGATAGACGTCCGCTCCTTCGCTGATGCCGCGCCGCACCCACTGGTCGATCATTTCGTATTGCGACGGGTCGATCACCGCGCCGATGTCGATGCCCTTGTCCAGCGCATCGCCCAGGCGCAAGCGCGACATGCGCGCCTTCAAACGAGCGAGGAACTCGTCCGCGATACTCTCTTGCACTAGCAGCCGCGATCCGGCGCAGCAGACCTCACCCTGATTGAAGAATATGGCGTCGATCAACCCTTCAATCGCGCCGTCCAGGTCGGCGTCGTCGTAAACGATGAAGGGCGACTTGCCGCCCAATTCCAGCGTCAGCTTGATGCCTTTGCCGGCGGTTGCCCCCCGGATGATGCGCCCTACAGCAGTTGAGCCGGTGAAAGCGACTTTGTCCAGGTCGTCATGCGCCACCAGTGCCGCCCCGGCTGCATCGCCGCCGGTGACGATGTTGACCACTCCCGGCGGCAAGCCGGCTTCGGCGATGATCTCGGCGAAGAGCAGGGCGGTCAGCGGCGTGTAAGGCGCCGGTTTGATGACGACTGTGTTGCCGGTTGCCAGCGCCGGCGCGATCTTCCAGGCCAGCATCAGCAGCGGGAAATTCCAGGGGATCACTTGGCCGACCACGCCCAGCGGCTGATAGTCGCCAAACTCGCTGTCGAGCAGCTGCGCCCAGCCGGCGTGGTGATAAAAGTGGCGGGCGACCAGCGGCACATCGATATCGCGCGATTCGCGGACGGGTTTGCCGTTGTCCAGGCTTTCGAGCACCGCCAGCAGCCGGGCGTGCTTCTGAACGTTGCGGGCGATGGCGTAGAGATGGCGCGCGCGCTGGTGCGGGCTGAGCGCGGACCAGGTCTCGTAAGCTTCACGGGCGGCGGAGACGGCGGCGTCGATATCGGGCGGGCCGGCGTCCGCGACCTGCGCCAGGTCTTCTCCGCGGGCCGGGTTGGACACGGCGAGGTAGCGGCCTTCGGCTGGCGCTGCCCAGCGGTTGTTGATGAAGAGGTCGAAACGGCGGTTGTGAGCGTCCAGCCAGGCGACTGCGGCGGCGTCGGATTCCGGCGCGGGTCCGTAGGTCATGGTGTGGAAGTGTTCGGCTATTTGGGACATGGGGCGGGGTCCTCAGGTGCTGTCTTCATGCGGAAACAGCGCAGACGGTATTAGTCACAACGGCAAATTGACTCGCATGGAATACCATCCTCGTCATAATCTCTATAGTTACAACCGCATTCGTTCAATTGAAAAAACGCCTCGGCGCAGGATATCATCTCCTTGCACTGCTTGGAACAATCGCACGTAAAAGTTGTCTCTTGCGGGGTAGAATTTCTTGCCGGGGTTTCCGAGAAATTCTTAGATGAGCAATCACGATCCCACAAGTAAGCCTTATCATCCTCGTAATTGACTTCAATCCACTCGGTGTTCTTGAAGTCTCTGCCAGAAACGCACTGGAGAAAGCGCATGTCCTCGATGGATGGGATTTGACCGATGACTTTGCAATCGTAACTTGGGCAAGCATACACGAATAAGCAGCTTGTTGGTTGCAATTTGTTGCCAATAGCTGCCGCGCGTGATGATTTTACGTTGTTTGCGGAAGGCAATGATGTCGGGTTAGTGCTTGCACGTGATGGTATGTCTCTTACTGAGTGCTGAGTTGAAGTGTGAATTACAGCCAACCTACCATCCGCCAGATCGAATTTACCAATAGCTACAGCAACTATTATGATACCAAGTGATAAGAACAAGCCAAGATTTCGTCTAACGCGGCTATTCTGTTGTGTGCGCGGTATTAATACTTTTGACGGCTTGGTGTCCGGACTTACTTGCGGTGAACTGTGTTCAATAGGTGAATGTGCGGCGGGAGTCTGTCGCGGTTGGTGATTCTGTTCGTATGATGTACTGCGTTGTGATGGCGTTTGGTTGGGTTGTCGCCGCTGACGCGCCAAATGTTGGATTTCCTGCAACTGCGCGTTATTTAGTCGAAACCATTCCCAGTCCTTGTGTGCTCGAGTTCGGAAAGAATCATATCGCTCATGCAGATATGTCTCGGTTTCCTCTGCTTGGTCACTTTGAAGGATGTGAATATATTCAACTTCGCCCGATGCTTTTTCCTCTAGCCACCTAATACGCTTACTTGGATGATTTGTATACCCAATTTTGTAGTTTTCAGTGTATAGATCTCTTACGACATATACGTAACCGGCTGGCAGGTGACGTTTTGGTAAATGCTTATAGAAATCGCCTGCAAAATACTTGAGATTCCAGCGCTCCAATTGCATTGCATTGGCAGCTAATTGCTTTGAATTCTGTTCAATGAAATCGTCAAGCTCGCGCAATTGAGCATTGTCAAATCTGAACCACCCTAGGTGTTGGCGAATCCATTTGTCTCTGTACCGCCGATGGAGCAATTTCTTTAGTTCGACGGCGTTGTCCGCTTTGACAATACGGACGAGGCGATAACGATTGGGTGCTCTGCGTCCCCAGTGCCTAACAAGGAATTCGGGATGGTCGCTGTCGCCGATAAAGTAGTTACCAGTGACGGAATCTTGGAAGAGGCAGACATAACCTTCAGGCCGTCTAAGTTGTGGCAACTTATCGTATCTGTCGACAGGAATATTCGATATATTCCAACGCGTAGGCAAGTTAGTTAGTCTTTCCAACTTTTGCACGACGACCAAATCTATCCCATTGACTTATGCAAATCAATGCCCGTTGCTGAAGCACACCCTCGCAAGTTCACGCCCAGCACTATCCCTGCCGGCTTATCTTTGCTACCCTCGCATCCTCAAAACCACCCACACCAACAGGAGACCACCACCATGCCCAAGCAATACAGCAGCCCGCCCGCCATGACCATCGACCCCAAGAAAACCTATAGCGCCGTCATGAACACCAGCAAAGGCGCCATCAACATCGACCTCTTCGCCGACCGCGCGCCGATTTCCGTGAACAACTTCGTCTTCCTGGCGCAAGACGGCTTCTACGACGGCGTGGTCTTCCACCGCGTGCTGGAGGGTTTCATGGCGCAGGGCGGCGACCCCACCGGCAGCGGCCGCGGCGGGCCCGGTTATCGCTGGGATGACGAGCCATCGGCGTTGCGTATCCGGCATGACGCGCCGGGAACGCTGAGCATGGCCAACGCCGGGCCCAATACCAATGGGTCGCAATTCTTCATCACCTTCGTGCCGACGCCGCACCTCGATGGCAATCACGCCGTGTTTGGGCGCGTTGCTGACGACGAGAGCCTGCAAGTGCTGGGCGCGCTGCAGCGCATCGATCCGCAGCGTCCCTCCGGCTCGATAGTCCCCGACAAAATCGTGTCGCTGACGATCGAAGCGAAGTAGCCCTACCCGGCGGCGGCGGGCCAGAAGTTTAGCGCATTCCGCCGCTCTACTCACAGCTTCATTTGCATACCTGTGCCAAGTCCCGGCTTCCGCGGAAGCCAGCGCTTGGTCGATCATTGCTTTGACCGCGTACACGCTGGCATGGCAGCGCATACCATGAAATTGACTAATGAATTGGTGGTAGCAACCGATAATGATATACTGTAATCGGTGTAAGCAAACAGATTTAAGAGGGTTCTTCTGGCGTAGCAGCCGGTCTGGTAATCACGCTTGGGCCAAACGGTTCTGGATACCAGCGCATATCGCCCTACGCGCAAAAATGCCTCATTTATGGTAAACTAATATAAAAGATGTACCGTATCTTATGCTATGGGTAAGGTTCGCTTAGTGGACGCGCCATAAGCATCGAAAGGTCCCCAGATGATTTTGCATGACGTCACCAATGTGTCTTTTGAATCATTCTTGTCCATCACCCAGGGCAAGAAGCTTGTCCTTCTTTATCCTTGGACAAATTATCGGAATGTTTTTCTGAGTTATTTTCTCACCGGTTTGTCGGATGGCTTGCTCTACTATCGCGTGCCCGATAGTGGCGGCACCACCGCGACATGGGTGCGTGGTCTTATGGAGAGTATTAAGCAGACGTCGGAAGGCTTTGGCGTGCAGCTTGCGGAAGCGCTCGATGAGGGCGCGCCGGCTGAGATTGGCGGGGCTCTGGCGGCCGATCTGGCAACTTTGGACAGCGATCGCGTCATCTTGTATCTGGATGAATTGGACCGAGTGCCACACGATGATGCTTTTCAGCAATTCATTGCGGGCTTGATAGAGAACTTGGCCGACGGCGCTCAATTGGCGGTCAATTCACGCCTTTTGACCTATGATCCCTGGATCGAATGGGTCAATCGGGACGAGGCTGTCGTTCTCGGCACCTCTAATCAGCGCAACCATTTGATATTCAACAAAGCGCGAGAATTGAAACCGCAGTTGGAGGTATACGCCTTCGGCCGCGGGCATGCCGTTTCCAACGGGCGCGAGATTCAGAGCTGGGACGGCGCGCTGCCGCGAAACCTGTTTTTCTACTTCATCGACAACCCCTTGGTCACGCGGGATCAGATTTTTGAGATTTTTTGGCCCAAACTCTCGATCCGGGATGCGACTAACGTATTCCATGTCACCAAGCGTAAAATAACCGAACGCATTTCAATGATGGTGAGTGGCGGCGGCAGTTATGAACTGACCACGTACTCGACCGGATTTTATGTGCCCGGCGACAAAATCGTCCGTCACTATGATGTGGCCGACTTTGAGCAAGCGATCGAAAGCGCGCTGCTGTCAACGGATCCGGCGGTGCGACAGACACTCTATAGAGAGGCGATTGATATGTATAAGGCGTCCTTCCTGTTCCCGCTCAACCTGCCCTGGGTAGAGGCGCGCCGCAAGCAACTTCAGGCGATGTATTCCGAAGCGCTAAATGGCATGGCGCGTCTGAAGGCTGAAGAGCAGGCTTGGGAGGAGTCGCTGGGGTTCTACGTGCGCGCATTAAAGGAATCGCCGCAGCGCGAGGACTTTCATCGCGGGGCGATGCAGATGTACATCAATCTGGGGCGTAATGCCGATGCCTGGCAGCACTATTCGCTGCTGGAGAAACAACTCAAACGGTCGCTGGGCGTCAAGCCATCGCGCGAGACGCAAGAGCTGTTATCCGGGCTGGAATAGAACCAGCGCGTGACAGCGCTTGCTGCTAAACTCAATGCTGTATCTTAACGCTGGCTGGCCGACTCGGGCGGAATTCCGGCGCTCAGCCAGGAGTAGGTGGGGGAAATGTTAGCCAGTCGACCCAATGCCGACAGAGGCAGCGGAGTTTCCAACCGAAGCGCAAGTGGCGAAGCGCGCGGCGTTCTGCTGGCGGCGCTGATCATGTTCGTCACGGGCTGGGGTGGTTTGGCATATTTGGTGGTTAATACGCGTCCGCGCATCGGCGGAGAAATCTGGCTGTTCTTCATCTTGCTGCAAATCGCAGTGACCGGCGCGGCTATTCCAATCATAGGCCTGGTCAGCCAGCGCCTGGCGCGGACGCAGGATGATGCGCCAATGACCGGCGTGGTCGTCCGCCGCAGCGTCTGGACCGGCATTATCGCGGTGACTTGCGCCTGGCTGCTGATCCCGCGCTACCTCACGCTGCCGATCTTCCTCATAGTCATTTTGCTATTTGTCGTGATTGAAATCTTCTTGCGCAATCGCGAGCTGGCGCATGAACGATAAAGAAGCTCGGCTGCGGAGCTTGCCCTCGGTTGATTCGCTGCTAGCGCAAAGCCCGATACAAACCCTGATTGACAGTCACAGCCGCGACTTGGTGATCGATTCGATCCGCCAGACCCTCGATTCGGCGCGCCAAGCGATCCTGGCGTCGCGGCCGATTGACACCGATGTTTGCGCTTTGATGCAGCTGATTGAGCAGCGTTTGCGCGATACGACGCGGCCCAGCCTGATGCCGGTGGTCAACGCGACCGGCGTCATCATCCACACCAATTTGGGGCGAGCGGTACTGTCCACAGCGGCGCGGCAAGCGATGCTGGCGGCGGCGCGCTCCTACAATAATCTCGAGTTTGACCTGGACACGGGCAAGCGCGGCAGCCGATTGACACACGCCGGGCAGCTTCTGCGCGAGTTGACGGGCGCCGAAGACGCCTTGGTCGTCAACAACAATGCCTCGGCCTTGATCTTGATCCTCAGCGCGCTGGCGAAGGACGGCGAGGTCGTCATCTCGCGCGGACAACTGGTCGAGATCGGCGGCGGATTCCGCATTCCGGCCATCATGCAAGAAAGCGGCGCGCATCTGGTTGAGGTAGGCACGACCAATCGCACCCGCATTGCCGACTTCGCCGCCGCGCTCAGTGAACGGACGGCTATGCTGCTGCGGGTCCACGCCTCGAACTTCAAGCAAGTCGGCTTTGTTGAGCAGCCGCCGCTCAGCGAATTGGCGGGGCTGGCGCAGGAGCGCGGCGTGCTCGCCGTCGACGACTTGGGCAGCGGCACGCTTCTGGACACAGCGCCCTTCGGTTTGGAGCGCGAGCCAACGATTCAAGAGAGCGTCGCCGCCGGCGCCGATCTGGTCTGCTTCAGCGGAGACAAGCTCTTGGGCGGCCCGCAAGCCGGCATCATCGTGGGACGGGCAGGCGCAATCGAAGGGCTC
>LXNI01001875.1_pt1 | contig 16323 bp, 8 predicted proteins | sample 809091 | NCBI WGS metagenome assembly LXNI01 (sample SAMN04870527, study PRJNA318959) | sponge metagenome | biome: 01000161; feature: marine sponge reef; material: water | host: Sarcotragus foetidus | place: Greece: Milos, Mediterranean Sea | collected 2013-05-29 | depth 5-7 m | reverse complement strand
CCGCAAGGCACAGGCCAACTGGATCGGCCGCAGCGAGGGCGCCCGGCTCGTCTTCCCGGTGGCCGGCTCGGACGAGGTCATCGAGGTCTTCACGACCCGCCCGGACACCATCTTCGGGGCGACCTACATGGTGCTCGCTCCCGAGCACCCGCTGGTGGACGGCATCACCGCCCCTTCCCATCGCGACGACGTGCGCGCGTACATCGACCGCGTGGCGGCCATGGACGTGGTCAGCCGCCAGAAGACGGCCGGCGAGAAGACCGGCGTCTTTACCGGAGGGCACTGCGTGAACCCCGCCACCGGCGCGGAAATCCCGGTCTGGGTCGCGGACTACGTGCTCGCCGGGTACGGCACCGGGGCGATCATGGCGGTGCCCGGCCACGACGAGCGCGACTTCGAGTTCGCGAACGAGTTCGGGCTGCCCGTGGTGCGGGTGGTGGCGGGGCCGGAAGACGGTGCCGACACCCCGCTCGAGGAGGCCTACACCGACAACGCCGCCGGGCGCATGGTCAACTCCGGGCGCTTCGACGGGCTGAGCGTGCCGGAGGGCAAAGCCGCCATCACCGCCGCCCTGGAAGAGCGGGGGCTGGGCGAGAAGCAGGTCAACTACCAGCTGCGCGACTGGTGCATCTCGCGCCAGCGCTACTGGGGCCCGCCCATCCCCATCGTGTACTGCCCGGACTGCGGCGCGGTCCCGGTGCCCGAGCGGGAGCTGCCGGTGATCCTGCCCCGCGTCGAGGACTTCAAGCCCGACGACGACGGCGTGAGCCCGCTCGCGCGCGTCGAGTCGTGGTACAGCGTGGACTGTCCGGCCTGCGGGGGCGCCGCGCGCCGCGAGACCGACGTCTCCGACACCTTCCTGGACAGCTCCTGGTACTTCCTGCGCTATCCGTCGGTGGGACGCGACGACATCGCCTTCGACCCGGGCATCACCCGGCGCTGGCTCCCGGTGGACAGCTACATCGGCGGCAACGAGCACGCGGTGCTGCACCTGATGTACGCGCGCTTCATCACCATGGCGCTGCACGACATCGAGCTGCTGGACTTCGAGGAACCCTTCAGCCGCTTCCGCGCCCACGGCATCATCGTCAAGGACGGGCGCAAGATGTCGAAGACCCGCGGCAACGTGGTCACGCCCGATCCGGTCATCGAGGAGTTCGGCGCCGACACCTTCCGCCTGTACCTGATGTTCCTGGGGCCCTTCACCGAGGGCGGGGACTACCGCGACGACGGCATCCGGGGACCGCTGGGCTTCCTGAGGAGGCTCTGGGACGCCGTGCTGCGCGCCGCGGACAACGACGCCGATCCCGATCCCCGGCTGGAAGGGCGGCTGCATCGCACCATCGAACAGGTGACGCGCCAGATCGCGGATCTCCAGTACAACACCTGCATCTCGGGGATGATGGAGTACCTGAACGCGGTGCGCGCGGGGGGACGGACGCCGGCGCGGGCCGAGATCGAGCCCGTCGTGCTCATGGTGGCGCCCTTCGCGCCGCACATCGCCGAGGAGCTGTGGGAGCGGCTCGGACACGAGGGCGGCCTGTTCGGGCGCGCCCGCTGGCCCGAATACGACCCGGAAAAGGCCAGGCGGCGCATCGCGAAGTTGGCGGTTCAGGTCAACGGCAAGGTGCGCGGCACCATCGAGGGTCCTTCGGAGATGAGCCAGGAGGATGCGGTGGCGCTCGCGCGCGAGCAGGAGAACGTCGCGCGCTTCCTCCGGAACGGGAGCGTGCGACGGGTGATCTACGTGCCGGGGCGGCTGATCAACCTGGTGGTCGGGTGAGGTTGGTTCCCCGGCACACCGCGCCGGCGTACTGCGCCCGCTCCAGCCCTGTTCTTTCCCGCCACGCAAGCCGTAGCCGCTGCTCCGCCCGGCCGCGCGCGCCACGCCCGCGTGCTGCGAACTGCATGCGCCGCCTTCACTTATCGCGGCGTCGGGATTCGCGATTACACAATTTACGTAATTTACGCATTTTGCGTATTTCCGTCGCTTGTCCCTGCCCGCCGCTTCGTCCCTGCCCCGCTCCCGCACCCTGAGGAAAGGCTGAAATGCCCGCTTCCCCGCTTCCGGACCCCGCACTTTCGCGCCTCGCCATCGACGCCGTGCGCGTGCTCTCGATGGATGCAGTTCAGAAGGCCAACTCCGGTCATCCGGGGGCTCCCATGGGGCTGGCGCCCGTGGGGTACCTGCTGTGGACCCGGCACCTGCGCCACAATCCGGCGAACCCGGAGTGGAGCAACCGGGACCGCTTCGTGCTGTCCGCGGGCCACGCCTCGATGCTCATCTACTCGCTCCTGCACCTGACCGGCTACGAGCTGCCGCTGGAGGAGATCCGGAGTTTCCGTCAGTGGGGGTCGCGCACGCCCGGGCATCCGGAGTACGGGCACACGGCGGGGGTGGAGACGACCACCGGCCCGCTGGGTCAGGGCGTCGCCAATTCCGTGGGGATGGCGCTGGCGGAGCGCTGGCTGGCGCACCGGTTCAACCGGCCTGGGCACGCGGTGGTGGACCATCACACCTGGGCGCTGTGCTCGGACGGCGACCTGATGGAGGGGATCTCGCACGAGGCGGCCGAGTTCGCCGGACATCAGCGGCTGGGCAAGCTGAACTGGGTGTTCGACGACAACCGCATCACCATCGACGGCGGGACGGATCTCTCGTGCTCCACGGACCACGAACAGCGCTTCCGGGCGTACGGGTGGGACGTGCGCCGCGTGGAGGACGGCACCGACCTGGCCGCCCTGGAGGCGGCGCTCGCGGGGGCGCGGGCGGAGGCGGACCGGCCCTCCCTGGTGGTCGTGCGCACCACCATCGGGTACGGGAGCCCGGCCAAGGCCGGGTCGTCGAGCGCGCATGGGGCGCCGCTGGGGGTGGAGGAGGTGGATGCCACCAAACGCAACTTGGGCTACCCCTCCCGCGACCCCTTCCACGTGGAGGCGGAAGCGCTGGCGCACTGGCGGGAGACGGCGGCGCGGGGGGCGGGGCTGGAGGAGGAGTGGGGGGGGCGGTGGGAGGCCTACCGGGCGGCGCACCCCACCGCGGCCGAAGAGCTGCGCGCAGCCCTCGCGGGCGAGCTGCCGGCCGGCTGGGACGCGGACATCCCCGACCTGAGCGCGCCGCCCAAGCCGCTCGCGACCCGGGTGTACTCCGGGCAGGTGCTGCAGGGGCTGGGCAGGCGCATCCCCAACCTGCTGGGCGGCTCGGCCGACTTGGCGGGATCGAACAAGACGACCTTGCCGTGGGAGGAGAACCTGCTGCCCGGGACGCCGGGCGGGCGCACGATGCATTTCGGCGTCCGCGAGCACGCCATGGGGGGCATCCTGAACGGGATGGCGCTGCACGGAGGCGTCCGCCCGTACGGAGGCACCTTCCTCATCTTCTCGGACTACATGCGCCCCTCGATCCGACTGGCGGCGCTCATGCATCTGGCGCCCACCTACGTGTTCACCCACGACAGCATCGGCGTCGGTGAGGACGGCCCCACCCACCAGCCCATCGAGCAGCTGGTGTCGCTGCGCGCCATCCCGGGCGTGTTGGACCTGCGCCCCGGCGACGGGCCCGAGACGGCGGAGGCATGGCGGGCGGCGCTCGCGTACACCGACGGGCCCAGCTTTCTGGCGCTCACCCGCCAGGCGGTGGCGATCATCGACCGGAGCGTGGCCGCCCTCGCGACCGGCCTGCACCGGGGCGGCTACGTCCTGCTGGAGGCCGACGGCGGCGACCCGGAAGTGATCCTTATCGCGAGCGGCTCGGAGGTCGGCGTGGCCGTGCAGGCGCGCGCCACGCTGGAGGCCGAGGGGGTGCCGACCCGGGTGGTCTCGCTTCCCAGCTGGTTCCTCTTCTCCCGCCAGCCGCAGGGCTACCGCGACGAGGTGCTACCGCCCGGCGTCACGGCGCGCGTGTCCGTGGAAGCCGGGACCACGGCCGGATGGACCCGCTGGACCGGCGACCGGGGCGCTTCCGTCGGCATCGACCACTTCGGGGCTTCTGCCCCGGGCGCGGTGCTGTTCGAGAAGTTCGGGATCACCGCGGAGGCGGTGGTGGCCAGGGCGCGCCCGCTGGCGAGGGTGCCGCAGCCGGTCCGGGGATAGCCGTCAGGGTCGCTCCGGCGGCCGACGAACTCGGGCGTCACGCGGTTCGGCTTCCGGACACGGTGCGCTGAGGCAGGGCTTTGCCTGAGGCCCGGTTTAGCTGGGAGTTGCCACCGCACCACGCCCATTCATGGTTTTGCAATGCCGACAGCCGTGGATTTGTAACGATCTTCAATCCTGGTCTTGCAATCCCCCGTCGGAGCGTAACCGAATCAGTCTTGCGCGCCCGAACGGTGTTCGATTTCGGCTATCATGGCCTCGCCGATCATATCCACGGTGCGATACGGTTCAGCACCATGCGTCAGTACCTCGGCGTAACGAGCACGTTCGACGATGACGCGCCTGCCGTCGATCCCGACCGAGAACAATACCCCTTCTTCGTCGATTTCCCAGATGAGAGAAAGCTCAAGCGAGAACGCCTTCCCTTCCCGACCCGTGTAGTGCCGCCAGAGAGATCTGCTCTCCAACTTGAGCCTTTGTTCGTTGGAGAGCCGAAATCCCGGCAGCACCACATAGCTCTCCTTTATGCTTTCCCACAGGCGACTCTCGAACGAGCCTACACCCTGGACGACGTCTCTCTGACCGTGCTTGACGAAGAATTGCCAGCTGCTAGCTGCAAACAATTGACCCAAGGGCTCAAGCTCTCTCTTGACACGGTTTAGCGTGGGACGAATCTGTTGGCTAACAACATCTTCCAGCAATTCGACATCGGATGCCTTCGGCTCGCCAGCTCTGTTGCGTCGGACGAAGAGAGCAATCTTCTTTCCGACATCGCCAGCCTCTCGAATCGACTCTCCCTTCGCGGCCCGTATCGCCAGCCCGAGCGACCACAGGACGTTTTCCAGCATGAACCCCGCGAGCGGCTCCAGTCGACCCACATCGGCGTTCTGAAGCGCCCCGATGTAGCGGTCCCGCTCGGCGGTCTTGATCGCCATCGGCGGCAATCCGTGCCTCAGCAGGACGTAGTTGGTGAGCAGCCGTGCCGTACGTCCGTTTCCATCATCGAACGGATGAATCCGGAGGAAGCTCCAATGCGACTTGGCCAGGAAGAGGGGTAGGGGATCTGCGGTGCGCGCGAGATCCCGCTGGAAGTCCCGCGTCCAACGTTCCATCAACGCCGGCGTTTCCTCCGGCTCCGCGAATCGATGTAGTTCTCCGGTCGCAGTTCGCACGTGGTTCGGCTGCGTCTTGTACTCTCCCGGAACGATCCGCTTCCGGGTCTGCTGCCCGTCCGGAGTCTGCGCGATGTGCCAGAATGGCTCCTTCAGAAGAATCTTGTTCAGATCCCGGATGTCGCCCTCGCCCAGAACGCGCTCGGCACTCGCCAGATTGCGGGTGTGGTCGACCGCAACATCGTGTGCCTTCATCTCCTCGTAGTGCCGCATCGGATGCCCGCCAGCCGTTCGGCCATGGATGAGCAGCAGTTCGGTCTCGTGGTAGGAAAGCGTATTCCCCTCGATGTGGTTGCTGTTGTAGTTCCACTCGAGGCGCAGCTTCCGCCACAGCCGCTCGTCATCTTCCTCACGCATGGTTGCCCGGCGTTCCCGCCATTCCGAGATCGCCGCCGCCAATGCCTCCGAGTCCATCATCCTCCCCTGCATGTTCCGCTGGCACCTGCCCGCCAGGCTCGTAGACCGTAGACCGTAAGGTATCGCAATGTCCCAACCTTGCCGCACGGGCTCCACGGCCTGCACCCCTTCACGGCCCCAATACCCCCACCGGTATGACCCCCACGCCATCGGGCCGCTGGTAGCCATATCCGCTGCCGACGATGACGGCGAGTGCTGCCGGTTCACTGCTACGGGTCGTGTCCACACGGTTCCCGAACTTGAGAAGCGCGGCTGCCGCTTCGTCGATTCGTCCCTGGCCCAGCTTCACTTCGAACGCGGCCCATCGGCCGGGACCGGCATCCACGATCGCGTCCACTTCGAGGCCCGTGTTGTCACGATAGTGGTATACGCGCCCGCCCATCGCCTGAGCGTACACGCGCAGGTCTCGAACGACCATGGACTCGAAGAGAAAACCGAACCACGGGATGTCTTTCATGAGGTTCCCGGGTCCGGCACTCAGCGCCGCCGTCGCGAGGGATGGATCCGTGAAGTGTCGCTTGGGGGAGCTTCGGAGGCGTGACCGAGACCGCAGATGAGGAGCCCACGGTGGCTGCTGCTCCACCACCATGAGGCGGTCGAGAGCGGCAAGATAGGAACCGGCAGTCTCTCTCGTGAGCGAATGGTCCCTGCCGCCTGCATCTCTCGCCATGGTCGCGACCGACGCGCAGGTAGCCGTGTTTCGCGCCAGCGTCTGGAGGAACCGGTCAACTCTCTCCGGATCCCTCACGATCCCGTCCACCCGCCTGATGTCCACCCGGCGGATTTCGTCCAGGTAGTCGCGGTTGGCCAGCAATGCGCCTCCCTCGGCCTTCCGGCGAAAATGCCCGGGCCAGCCACCGACGCAAATCAGCGTGGCCAGGTCCCGAAGGGGCAGGTCGTGAACCAGGCTGGGTACGGGCTCTCCGTCGAGGATTCGCTTCAAGGAGACCTGTCCCGTTGCGCGCCCGAGCTCGAACAGCGACATGGGACGGAGCCGAAGGCGGCTCATCCGGCCGGCTCCCGTGTGCCGCGTGATGTCATCGGGTGGAACGGCTGAGCCGGTGAGGATGAAGTGGCCCAGGCCCGGGCGATCATCGACGGCGCGTCGCACGTAGTTCCAGATGTCGGGCTCGACCTGCCACTCATCGATCAATCGCGGAGTCGCTCCTTCCAGGAGCAACCTCGGGTCGACAGCCATGGTCTGGGGCACGGCCGGATCGGCATCCATGAGCACTTCGCTCGCCGCCGCCTGACGGGCCATCGTGGTCTTGCCGCAGACCCTCGGCCCCTCGATGACGACAGCTCCCGCTGCCGCGAGCCTTTCGGTCAATTCACGGTCAGCAATACGGGGACGATAGCCTGACACGGATGTGGGATCGGGTGTCATATAGGGGAGTATGGCAGATCGAACGTGGTTTTGCAACGAAATCAGACGTCTGTTTGCAACCTATATGACGGTCTGTTTGCAACGCCCTTGATCGTGCTTTCGCAACTTCATCAGCCGTGGCTTTGCAATTCGCCTGTTGACGACCCCCCGTTGCCGCCTTGGCGATCGACCGCCATGCAGCTCCCGATCCACTCCGATCCCTCCGCGCGCTACCCGCCAGCGAGGCGCCCCGCTGCGGCCAGCGCGCGGCGGACGAGGTTTCGCTCGATGGCTGCGGTGGGGGAGGGATCACCGGCGAGCGAATCGGCGCGGGCGCGCAGTGAGGCGACCGCTTCAGCATCGGCAGAATCGGTGTCGGACCCACCGCTGGCGCCCGCCCCCACGACCCCGAGCAGGAACCGCACCAGCTGCTCGTCCGGATCGAAGGGACGGCCCTGACCGAGCGATTCCGGCCATTCGAGGGCGGTTTCCAGATGGCCGCGGGCGGCCGTGCGGCTCCCTTCATCGACTTCGTCGAGCGCGGCTCCGACATGCGCCAGCTCGTAGAGGCGGTGGCTCTCGCGGGCGTTCTCCGAGGGAAGGACGTGCGTGTCCGCCAGGATCCGGATCGCCTCGACGTGGTCGCCCGCCTGAAGAAGCGAGCGCACGTGCAGGAGATCGAGGTTGAAGTCGCCCGGGAAGAGCTCCCGGCCCCGGCCGGACGCTTCGAGCGCCTCCGCCCAGCGTCCCGCTTCCTGCAGGTGCCGGACGAGGGCAACGTGGAGCAGACGGCTGCCGGGAGCCACCGCGACCGCGCGCCGGAAGTCGGGCCCCGGGTCGCCGTCCATGATCTCAGCCAGGTGCGCGCGCGCCGCATAGGCGGGTCCGTAGTCGGGCTCGTCGCCGAGGGTGGCCAGCACCTCGTCCGCCTCGGCGTCGCGGTCGAGCGCCCACAGATTCAGGCCCAGCAGGTAGCGCCAGCCCCAATGGGGATCCTCGCCGGCTGCCCAGCGCAGGACCGGCAGGGTCTCGGCTCGGAAGGGAAAGGCGAAATCGGGATCCACCCCCGCGCTCAGCATGCCGGCATCGTCGACCAGGAAGGCGTGCCACGCCGCGGCCACGGGGCCGCCGTCCACCTCGTCCGCCAGCTCCAGCAGGTGCGCGGCATCGCTTGGCAGTCCCCGGTTCGCGTAGCTCACGGCGAGCTCCAGCAGCGTCTGCCCGGGGTACTCGCTCCGCATCGACGCGGTGAGGCGGGCAGCGGCGGACCCGCCCGCGGCCTCGGCGCCTCCGGATCCTTCGCCACGCGCCGCGAGATACCGCTCCGCCAGCGCGAAATGGTTGAGCGGGTCCAGCTCAAGCAGCTCCGTCAGCACGCCCGCCGCGTCGGCATCATCCCCCTCCAAGCGGGCCGCGATCGCCAGCACCTCGCGCGCCGGTATGCTCCCCCGGTCGTGGTCGAGCGCCAGCCCGGCGTGACGGCGCGCCTCCGCCAGGTCCCCGCCGTCGAGCGCCAGCTCCGCCAGCCGAACGCGCGCCGCGGCGCGGAAGGCCACCGACCGGGCGGCCCACCCGAACGCGTCGAGCGCGTCGGCGCGTCGGCCGAGGGCGCGATACAGGTTCCCCGCGAGGAAGTTGGCTTCCGGATCGTACGTGTCGAGCTGGAGCACGCCCCGCGCGTGGACGAGCCCCTCCTCGTAGCGGGCCGACCTCAGTGCCAGCGCGCCCAGGCCCAGCAGTGCCGCCCGGTTCCACGGTTCGGCCGCGAGCGCCTGGTCGTAGAGCGCCCGCGCCTCAGGGTAGCGGCGACCCCGCGCCAGCTCCCGCGCCTCGAACACGAGCCGATCCGTCTCCGGGAGCGCGTCCCACGCTTCGGCGCTCGTCGCAAATGGCCGGGACACGACGCGATCGCCATCGAGACCGCAAATGCCACCGAGGCCGGCCTCGCCCGGGTTGGAACATCCCTCCAGCCCCAGTCCGGGCACCGAAACCCGCCACGGGCTGTCGGGCGCCACATCAACCTCGACCACCACCGGCTCGAGCGGTTCGAGCGCCACCGTCCGCGCCGCGACCTGCTCACCGCCGGACCATGCCTTTACCGTGTCGGCACCAGCCCCGAACGCCTGGACCACCACCCGAAGGCGGCCATCCTCCTGTTCAACGTGCAAGGCGCCGTAGGGGGAGGCGTCGGTGAGACCGCCCGTGCCCTCGAGCGGGAACCACACCTCGGTCCAACGGCTGGCCGAGAGCGGGTCGAACGCGGCCTGAGAGATGGGGTTGCGGTCGGCCCCGGGCTGGTACTGCACGTGCAGTCGGCCCGCCTGGAACTCGACGTACTGCCCGTCGGTGTCGGTGAGCAGGTCCTCCCAGATGCCGCCTTCGCGCGACAGCGCCCACAGCCACATCTTGCGCCCGGGCATGTCCTCATGGCGGGCCCAATGTCCCCAGCCGTACTCCTCCTCGTGATAATAGCCGCCGAAGAAGTCGTTCAGCGCGCCCACCACGTGGTACGACTTGCTTCCCCCGAACGCGTTGTTGCGGTAGAGGGGCAGGAAGCGCCCATCCTCGTCCACGGGCCACGGGCGCACCCGACCGGAGTGCTCCAGGTAGGCGTTGCCGGGCACGAACAGCTCCAGGTCGTCCTGGGCGAAGGCCGCGGCCGTCATCCAGTTGTAGTAGGGCTGTTCCAGAGGGGTCGGGTTATGCCACAGAACACGCGTCTCGAAGGCGGCACGGTCCGCGGGCAGGCGTATCTCGACGCGCCACGGGGTGCGCGACGGGAGGTCCGTGGCGCCGACGATGGTGCTCACGCTGCCGTCCGCGTTCTCCCGCACCACGTAGTCGACGGGCGTGGCGGTGGCCGGCGTGTGCCCGATCACGCCGAAGTTGAACTCGATGCCGCCCGAGGTCCAGGGCCCGCGCAGGGCGATGTCCCGGAATTTCATCACTTCGTTCCGGTAGATGAACTCGTGGCCGGTCGCCTTCACCACTGCGCCCCACACCTTGCCGCCCACTTCGGGAAGGACGAAGACCTCGATGAGATCGTTCTCCATCCTCACGACCTTCCATTCCCGGGGCTCCGGCGTCGCCGCGTATCCCTCGAAGGAGTGGTACGGGTACAGCCTGCGGTCGGTGGCCAGCACCGGCACCGGATTCGGGTCCGAGAACGGGTAGGTATCGAGGACGCGCTCCTCCTCCGAGATGCGGGCGCGGGGCCCGGGGGCGCACGACGCGGCGGTCAGGATGGCGCAGAGAAACGCCGCTGAGACCAGCCCGCAAGATGTCGCGGCTGTTCGCTGATCGTGTGGCCTCATCTAGGCGACCGCGTGCCGAGGCGTGACCTGTTCGGCGATCTCGCGACCCGCCTCGATCTCCGTTCGGCGAAGCTCCCAGGTCTTCTGCAGGTTCAGCCAGAGTTGCGGAGTCGTCCCGAAATACCTCGCCAGCCGCAAGGCCGTGTCGGCGGTCACGCCCCGCTGCCCGTTCAGAATCATTGTCACCCGGTTGACCGGCACGCCGAGCGCCTTCGAAAGCGCATTGGCCGACAGCCCCAGTTCGTCGAGTTCCTCGCGCAGGACTTCGCCCGGATGTACCGGCCTCATGCCGTTCCTCGCATTCATGCCACGTTCCCTCAATGATAATCCACGATTCCTAACGTACCCGCCATGCGTGGAGAAAAACGACGGTCACCTCGCATCACCTACATGTTCCGCCGGTACTGCCCCCCGACTTCGTAGAGCACGGAGGTGATCTGCCCCAGCGTGCTCACCTTGCAGGCCTCCATGAGCGAGGCGAAGGTGTTGCCGCCCGCCAGCGCCACGCGCCTCAGTTCGTCTAGCGCGGCGTCGGCGCGGCCCTGGTTGCGCGCCCTGAAGGCCCGGTTTGACGCGATCGCGTAGTCCTTCTCTTCGGGGTTGGCGCGGATGACCTCCTCGGGCACCCGCGTGGGCGACCCTTCCGGCCCCAGGAAGGTGTTCACCCCCACGATCGGCAGTTCCCCGCTGTGTTTGCGCGACTCGTACTCGAGCGACTCGTCCTGGATGCGGCCGCGCTGGTACATGCGCTCCATCGCCCCGAGCACGCCCCCGCGCTCCGACAGCCGCAGGAACTCGCACATGACCGCTTCTTCCACGAGGTCCGTCAGCTCCTCGATGATGAACGAGCCCTGCAGCGGGTTCTCGTTCCTGGACAGCCCCAGCTCCCTGCTGATGACGAGCTGAATCGCCAGGGCCCGGCGCACGCTCTCCTCGGTGGGCGTGGTGATGGCTTCGTCGTAGGCGTTGGTGTGCAGCGAGTTGCAGTTGTCGCAGAGGGCGTAGAGGGCCTGCAGCGTGGTGCGGATGTCGTTGAAGGCGATCTCCTGCGCGTGCAGGCTGCGTCCCGACGTCTGGATGTGGTACTTGAGCCTCCGGGAGCGGGCATTGGCGCCGTACACGTGCTTCATCGCCTTCGCCCAGATGCGGCGCGCCACCCGCCCCAACACCACGTACTCCGGGTCCATGCCGTTGGAGAAGAAGAACGACAGGTTGGGCGCGAAGTCGTCGACGCGCATCCCGCGCGAGCGGTAGTACTCGACGTAGGTGAAGCCGTTCGCGAGGGTGAGCGCGAGCTGGGTGACGGGGTTGGCGCCGGCTTCCGCAATGTGGTATCCGGAGATCGACACCGAATAGAAGTTCCGCACCCCCTCGTCGATGAAGTACTGCTGGATGTCGCCCATCAGGCGAAGCGCCAGCTCGATGGAGAAGATGCAGGTGTTCTGGGCCTGGTCCTCCTTGAGGATGTCCGCCTGGACGGTGCCGCGGACCACGGCGAGAGTCTCGCGCCGGATGCGCTCGTAGACGTCGGCCGGAAGGACTTCGTCGCCGCTCACGCCCAGCAGCATGAGGCCGAGGCCGTCGTTGCCCTCCGGAAGCGCGCCCTGGTAGCGGGGACGCGCCACGCCGCGCTTGCGATAGAGGGCCTGGATGCGCTCATCTACCTCCGCTTCGAGCCCGTTCTCGCGGATGTGGAGCTCGCACTGCTGGTCGATGGCCGCGTTCAGAAAGAAGCCGAGAAGCATGGGCGCGGGCCCGTTGATGGTCATCGAGACGCTGGTGGACGGGTCCGCGAGGTTGAAGCCGGAGTAGAGCTTCTTGGCGTCGTCCACCGAGGCCACGCTCACGCCCGAGTTGCCGACCTTTCCGTAGATGTCCATGCGCTCGTCCGGGTCTTCGCCGTAGAGCGTCACCGAGTCGAAGGCGGTGGAGAGCCGGTTGGCCAGGCTGGCGCGGCTGAGGAAGTGGAAGCGCCGGTTGGTGCGCTCGGGGCCGCCCTCGCCGGCGAACATGCGCTGCGGATGCTCCTCGAGCCGCCGCAGGGGGAAGACTGCGGCGGTGTAGGGAAACGCCCCCGGGACGTTCTCGGTGAGCCGCCAGCGCAGCACGTCCCCCCAGTCCCGGAAGCGGGGGAGCACCACCCGGGGGATGCGCGAGCCGGCGAGCGACTCGCTGAACAGGCTCCGCTCCACCTTCCGGCCACGAACCTGGTAGGCGTAGGTGCCGGCCCGGTAGCGGCGCTTCACGGCCGGCCATTCCTCGAGCAGGGCCAGGCTGCGTTGGTCAAGCCGCGCGCGCGTCCGCCGGTAGAGGTCGACCAGGCGGGCGAGCGGTTCGTCTTCGCCGGCCGCGGCGGGGAGGTCGGGCGCGACCTCCTCCGGTTCGTCCCCAGCGGGCGCGCCCGACGCTCCGGGACCCGCCCCTCCCCCGCGCCAGCCGGAAGCCCGCGTGTCCGCGTTGGCGGGCCGGGGGCCGCTGCCGGCAGTCTCCCCTTCCCGCAGCAGCCGGATCGCTCCGTGCAGCTGGTACAGCTGGCGGGCCAGGGCAGCCTGCTCGTCGGCGCGCCGATCGTAGTCGCGGCCCGCCTCCACGATCTCCGCCAGGTAGCGGGTGCGTTCCGGCGGAATCGGCGTGTGTTCGGCACGGTCGTCGTCGACGGGATCGTGCTCGGTCGCGAGGGGCGCGCCGGTCTTGCGCCGCAGCTGGTCGAGGAGCGCCAGGTACAGACGGTTGACGCCGGCGTCGTTGAAGCGCGAGGCCACCGTGCCGTACACCGGAAGCGCCGCGTCGGGCGCGGTCCACATGCGGTGGTTGCGCCGGTACTGCTTGCGCACGTCCCGGAGCGCGTCCAGCGCCCCCGGGCGGTCGAACTTGTTGATGGCGACCACGTCCGCGTAGTCCAGCATGTCGATCTTCTCGAGCTGGCTGGCGGCGCCGTACTCGGCCGTCATCACGTACAGCGACACATCGGAGTGCCCGACCACTTCGGCGCCGAACTGACCGATCCCGGGCGTCTCGATGATCACCAGGTCGTAGCCGGCGGCCTTGCAGATGTCCACCGCGTGGCGCGCGTGCGGCGACAGGCCGAGGGTCGAGGCGCGGGTGGCCAGCGAGCGCATGTAGACCCGCGGGCTGGCGGCGGCATTGACCCGGATGCGGTCGCCCAGCAGCGCGCCCCCGGTGCGGCGTTTGGACGGATCCACCGAGACGATCGCGACCCGGCCGTCGGGGGTGCCGGACAGGTAGCGCCGCACCAGCTCGTCCACCAGCGACGACTTGCCCGAGCCGCCAGTGCCCGTGACGCCCAGCACCGGCACGCGCCGCGCGGTCGCCATCTCCGCCACCATCTCCATCGCTTCGGCCGCGCCAGGGTATCCGTTCTCGGCCGCCGAGATCAGGCGCGCGACCGCCCCCACGTCCGCCCGCCCGAGCGCGCGCACGTCGCCCTCCGGATCGTCGAGCGACGAGCGCACCGAACGGCGGGCACCCTCGAGCACTTCGTCGATCATCCCCTGGAGCCCCATCGCCCGCCCGTCGTCGGGAGAGAAGATCCGGTCGATGCCACGCCGGTGCAGCTCTTCGACTTCCGTGGGGAGGATGGTCCCGCCCCCGCCGCCGAAGACGCGGATGTCCGCGCCCCGCTCGCGCAGCAGGTCGCGCACATAGGTGAAGAACTCCATGTGCCCGCCCTGGTACGAGCTGATCGCGATGGCGTGCGCGTCCTCCTGGATCGCACACTCGACGATCTCGAGGGCGGAGCGGTTGTGCCCCAGGTGGATGACTTCCGCGCCGGAGTCCTGGAGGATCCGGCGCATCACGTTGATGGCGGCGTCGTGTCCGTCGAAGAGCGACGCCGCCGTGACTACCCGGATGGGCTGAGCGGTACGCGGCGGGGCGGCAGCAAGGCGATCCATCCAGCCTCCTTCACGGCACGATCACCGAGAGCGCCGAGGGGACGACATCCACGCGCACCTTGCCCGTGCGCGACTGATGCACGTCGCCGTCGACCTCGTAACGTACGCGCTCGCCGAACTGCACGGCAAAAGCGCGATGCTGGCGCAGAGAAACCTCCTTCGCGCCCACATGCCTGCCCTTCTCGGCGAGGCTGAACAGCCGGGCCCGTCCCAGCGGCGAGGAATCGGCGATCGCGCACGCGTCCAGCCGCCCATCCTCGAGGTCCGCGTCCGGGGCGATCGGGAATCCGCCCCCGAAGATGCGTCCGTTCGATATGGTGAGGATGAGGTGCCGTCCCTCGGTCCTCCAGCCACCGCCGTCCGACAGGCGCAGCCGCGAACTCCGGTACAGGAACAACTGCTGCAGGGCGGTGACCTTGTACAGGACCGCCCCCCGCAGGAAGCGGGCTCTCAGGCTGGCGTCGATGACGGCGATGTCGAAGCCGAAACCCACCAGGTTCAGGAAGTGGCGCGGGGTATCGCGCCAGGCTGTGCCGGATGCCACCTCCGGATAGGGTGCGGGACGCCACCCCGACACCACCCGCCCCACGTCGATACGGCGGGTCCGGCCCGCCGCCAGCGCCGCCACCGCCTCCTCCGGGTCGCCGTAGCTCAGCCCGAGGCTCCTGGCGAAGTCGTTCCCGGTTCCCGCAGCCAGCAGGCCCAGCGACACATCCGTGCGCCCGGATGCCACCACGCGGTCGGCCACCTGGCTGCAGGTGCCGTCGCCCCCCACGGCCACGATCAGCTCCGCCCCGTCGGCGATTGCCTTGCCCGCGAGTTCGGCTTCCTCGCCCGGCGCCGTGGTCGACGCCCACTCATAGGCATCGAGGTGCCTGTCGAGGAGCCCACGGTAGAGGGGGATGCGGCGCGCGCCCCGTCCGCGGCCGGAAGCCGGGTTGAAGACGACGAAGGTGCGCACCCCGTCGCTCAGATGTGCTCCAGTTCCTCGAATACCTGGACGCCGTTCCTCATCCACTGCTCGCGAAACGGATAAGTGGCCACCTGGTCCAGGGTCAGCTGGGAGGTCATCGGGTGCTCATGCAGCTTCAGCGACCCCAGCTCCTCCTCGTGCTCGCTGTGCGGCCCCTGCATGTGGATGTCCACCTTGAAGCGGTCGTCGCCGTTGACCATGAACGACTGGTAGAGGTGATCGACCTTCGCCGACCGGTGGTCCGCGATCTCGAAATCCAGGACGGGCTGGTCTCCGTCGCGCACCTCCACCCGCATGCGTCCGTCCGAGGGCTGGAGGCTGATGTCGAGATCCTTCATGTAGTGCGGAAGATGCCAGCGCTCGATGGCGTGCTCGCGCGACGCCTCCGTGCTCGTCCCGACGAGGTAGGGGTAGAATGCGGATTTCGCCATGCCCTGGCCCGGACTCACCAGGGGCGGGACGATGACCGAAAGCACGATCTCCTGATAGGGTCCGACCATGCTGTCGGTGAAGTCGAAGGCGGTGACCGCAAGGATGCTTGCCTCGTGCTGCACTTCGAGCGGCTGCAGGTGCGGGGGAAGGATGCGGCGGGCATCCGAGGTGGCGATTTCGAAGAAGGCGCTGACCGCCTCCGAATAGTGATACCGGGTCAGGGGCATTTTCCGTATTTCTTGAGAATGGAGACGATGATCTCGGCGCCCTCCTTCAACTCCGCTCGGGTGTGGGATGCCGAGATGGACATGCGGAAGCGCGACTTGTGCTTGCCCACCGCCGGAAAGCGGACGGGGTTGATGTAGACGCCCGCGTGCAGCAGATCCTCCGCGATCTGGAAGATGCCGGCATCGTCGCGGATCATGATGGAGATCACCTGCGAAGTGGAGTCCCCGACGTCCACGCCCGCCTCGCGCATGAGTGCGTGCATGTAGCGGGCGTTGTCCCACAGCCTCTCGCGGAGCTCCGGTTCGGACCGGGCGATCTCGAGCGCCTTCAGGAGCCCGGCCGTGACCGGGGGCGGAAGCGCGCAGGAAAAGACGCGGGAACGCGCGAAGCCGCGCAGATAGTAGATGAGCTCGGC
>LXNI01001874.1_pt1 | contig 16324 bp, 15 predicted proteins | sample 809091 | NCBI WGS metagenome assembly LXNI01 (sample SAMN04870527, study PRJNA318959) | sponge metagenome | biome: 01000161; feature: marine sponge reef; material: water | host: Sarcotragus foetidus | place: Greece: Milos, Mediterranean Sea | collected 2013-05-29 | depth 5-7 m | reverse complement strand
CGCGAAACGCGAAACCACCGGCACATCGGGATGAGCCAACAGCGCCTTGATCTCGCTGGCAAATGCGAACAGTCGCCTATCCTGATAAAAATAGAGCGGCTTCTGCCCGAAGCGATCCCGCGCCAGCAGCAGCCTGCCCCGCTTGGCGTCCCAAAGCGCCAACGCGAACATGCCGCGCAGATGCTCCACCGCGCCACTACCATACTCCTCGTATAAATGGACAATCGTCTCGCCATCGCCATCGGTCTTGAAGCGATGCCCGCGCTGTTCGAGACCTTGGCGCAGCGCGTGGTAGTTGTAGATTTCGCCGTTGAATACCAGCGCGACCGAGCCATCTTCGTTATAGAGCGGCTGATCGCTGCCGGCGATGTCGATGATCTTGAGGCGGCGCATGGCCAAGCCGACCGCGCCGTCGCTTAAGTAGCCGTCGCCATCGGGCCCGCGATGCGTCAGCCTTTCGTTCATCGCCGCCAGCAGCTGCTGTGTGACGGGCGCCCCGTCAAAATGAATTACGCCGCAGATTCCGCACATGCCGCGCCACCCCGCTTCAATGACCGTTTCATTCTAGCATTCTATACAGTCGAATAAGCCAGAATGCGCCGATGGGAGTGGAAAACATCAACGGGCGTGATTCTAGCGGCGAACACGACACAGGATAGTTAACCACAGAGACAATGAGGGCACAGGGGAGGCATAAGGCGATTTTCCGCCTGAGAGACGCAGACATGAAATCGCGTCCGCCCTGCGAAAGGTGATCTGTCGTGGCGGCGCAGACGGGCGACTCACAGAATCGCCTCTACAAAACACGCGTCGTAACGACGCTTATCCCAGCAAATCCGGCTTCCGCAGATGCCAGTCCGTCGCGCTCTGATAGGCATGCCCCAGTCGCAGCAGCCGCTCCTCGCTGAAGGGCGCGCCCAGCAGCTGCAGGCCGATGGGCAGTCCGTCCTCGTCAAAGCCGCAGGGCAGGCTAAGCCCGCAGATGCCGGCCAGATTGGCCGAAATCGTCAGCACATCGGCCAGGATCATGCGCATGGGATCCTGCGTCACTTCGCCGAAGGGGAAGGCCGTGGTCGGCGCGACCGGCGCCAGCAGCGCGTCGACCTGCTCGAACATGGCGTCGAATTCACTCCGGATCAGCGTGCGCACCGCTTGCGCCTTGCCGTAGTAAGCATCGTAGTAGCCGGCCGACAGCGTGTAGGTGCCCAGCATGATGCGCCGCTTGACCTCTTCGCCGAAGCCGGCGCCGCGCGTCTTCTTGTAGCTGTCGATCAGGTCAGCGCCATCGACCCGCGCGCCGAAGCGCAGGCCATCGTAGCGGGCCAGGTTGGCGCTGGCTTCCGCCATGGCGATGATGTAATAAGCGGGCAGGCAATAATCGGCGTGTTCAAAGCTGAGCTCAACCACCTCCGCGCCCAAGCTCTCCAGCTGAGCCGCCGCCGCCCGCGCCGCCGCCTCTACCTCCGGCTGCAGTCCCTCGGCGAAATATTCCCGCGGCAGGCCGATTCGCAGGCCGCGGATATCGCCGCGCAACCCAGCCACATAATCCGGCACGGGGGTCGGCATGCTGGTCGAGTCCAGCGGATCGTGCCCGGCGATGACGCCCAGCACCCGCGCCACATCTTCGGCAGTGCGCGCGAAGGGACCGGCCTGGTCCAGGGACGAGCCGTAAGCAATCAAGCCGTAGCGCGAGACGCGCCCATAGCTCGGTTTGATGGCGCTGACGCCGCAGAATGAAGCCGGCTGGCGGATGCTGCCGCCGGTATCAGTACCTAGCGCGGCCAGCGCCATATTCGCCGCGACCGCCGCCGAGCTGCCGCCGCTGCTGCCGCCGGGTACGCGCTCGAGATTCCACGGGTTGCGCGTGGGGAAGTAGGCGCTGTTCTCGGTAGACGAGCCCATGGCGAATTCGTCCATATTCAGCTTGCCCAGCAAAACCGCGCCCGCCTCGTACAGCCGCGAAACAACCGTGGCGTCAAATATCGGTTTATAGCCCTTGAGCATCTTGGAGCCGCAGGTGGTCTCGATGGATTTGGTGGAGAGCACGTCCTTGAGCGCGATGGGGATTCCCAGCAGCGGCTTGTCGTCGCCGGCAGCGCGCGCCTCGTCAGCGGCCGCCGCTTGCCGCCGCGCCAAATCGGCCGTGACCGCCAAATACGCGCCGATAGACGGATCGATGGCGTCGATGCGCTGCAGATGCGCCTCGGTCAATTCCCGCGCGGAGATGTCGCCGGCGCGCATAAGCTGCAGCGCCTGGCTGATGGTCAGACTCGTCAATTCGGTCATTCTTGCCGCCTAATATTGTCTTTGGTTGAGCGGTTATCTAGGAGCCAGTCCCCTCGTCGCTGGTCCGCCTTCGTCATTGGTCTACTTCTGGCAAAATATCTGTTACTATAGTTTTGTGAGTATCCATTTAACCTCAAGCAGAACAACGATGGTCAATAATGAACCGCAGAATGATAGCAGCCAACAAGGTGAATCGGTAGAATCGTTATCCTTGGCGCCTCTGCTCGAAGATCCTGACCCGGACTTTGACGTGGTAGTAGCAAGGCGCAGCAGAGACATGTTCGGTCGGATTGAGCGAGCCATAAACGGAGACGGTCCGGCGCCCCCCAAGCCCGAAAGCAAGCAATCCTAGCTGAAGCATGACCTAGTCGGATCCCTGGCGCTCGTGATATTTCAGATCTTGTGCTGGCCAGGTGGCGACTTGCAATTGCCTGTCTTGCAAGTCTGACACTACTCCCGCCGCAGCGACTCCGCCGGCTTGAGCCGCCCCAGCAGCAGCGCCGGATACAGACCCGCCAACAGCGCCGCCACCAGCGCCACCAGCAGCGCCTCAAGGAATTGGCTCGGCTGAGGCGCGAATTGCATCGACCAACCGAAGGAGCGCAGGTTGATGACGTGGGTCAGCACCAGCGACAGCAGCAAGCCGATGGGCAGGGCCAGCAGACCCGCGACTAAACCCATCAGCCCGGTCTGAATCACGGCGAATTTTGTGAGTTGCCGCGCCGTCATGCCAGTGGCGCGCATCACGCCGTATTCGCGCGCGTGCTCCAGCTGCAGCGCCATCAGCGCCGAGAGGATGCCGATGAAAGCGACCAGCGTGGTCAAAATGCGCAGCGCGATAGTGATGGCGAAGGTGCGGTCGAAGACTTCCAGCGCGCCGCCGCGCAGGCTGGCATTGTCTTGGACGCGCAGATCGTAATCGGCCAGTCGCGCGCGTAATTCCCCGATGACCGCGGCCGTATCCGCGCCGTCTTCGATGAAAAGGCCGAGCGAGCTGATGTAGGGGTCGTCAAAGTATTGATCATAGACCGACCGGGCAATGTAGACCGCGCCTTGATCGGTGCTGTAATCGTAATAGACGCCGAAGACCTCGAAGGTCCGCGCGCCGCGCTCGGTGTCCAGCGTGATGGCGTCGCGCTCCTGGTCAATGCCGCGGCGGGAGGCGAAGGCTTCGCTGACCATCACTTGGCCCGTTTCCAGCGCCGTCTGATGCGCCCCGGCCGCAACCGCGCTCCACTTGAATTGGCGCTTGTCGCCGGCGATGTCGAAGTCGCTGGCCAGCAGGTTGACCGGCGGCATATCGGGATAATCGGGCGCGCTGACGCTGACGTGCCGCGCTGACGATAGGGCTTTCACGCCGGGCACAGCCAGGGCGATGGCCTGGACACCGCGGTCGACATCGACAGTGGGATTGTTCGAGGCGAATAGCGGCGGCGAGATATAAATCTGCGCGCCTAACGAGCTCTCCAGCCAGTCGGCAACGGTCAGGCGAAAGCTGCCGATCATAGCGCTGACGCCGACGATGACGCTGACGGCCACGGTCAATGCGGCCACCGCCACCGCGGTGCGGCTCATCGAGCGGAGGACCGCGCGCGCCGCCAGCCGTCCGACCACGCCGAAGAGAGCCGCCGCGGGACGCTGCAGCAGGCGCATCGCCACAATCATGGCCGCCGGCGTGAAGAGCGCGCCGCCCACTACAATGCAGAGCAGGGCAGCGAAACCCAGCGCCAGGCGGTCTTCCGCGCCCAGCAAGGCGAATCCCAGCAGATTCAGGGCGACTGCGCCGAAGGTCATGGCGGGCAGCAGGCGCCGCGCCGTCTCTTCTTCGATCGAGCGCTTCATGATGCCAGCGGGCGGCGTGCGCGTGGCGTCCCAGGAAGGCAGCGCCGCCGCCAGCAGACTCGCCGCCACGCCAATTAGCGCGCCCTTCACCAGCGTCAGCGGCATAATACTGAAGCCTTTGACGTCCACGCTGAAATAGAGATCGCTGATGGTCTGCGAGACCAGGGCCACCGCGCCGCGCCCGAGTATGATGCCCAGCGCCAGACCCAGCGCCGTGCCGACCAAACCCAGGATGAAGGCTTCCAGCAGAATGAAGCGAAAGATCTGCCCGCGGGTTGTCCCCAGCGAGCGCATGATGCCCAGCACGCCGCGCCGCTGCACCACGCTGAAGGTCACCGTGTTGTAAATCAGGAAAAGCCCAACCACCAGCGCCAGCAAACTCATGGCTTGCAAATTCAGCTCGAAGGCGGCGATCATTTGGTCCAGCGAATTCTCTGCTTTGACATCGACCAGTCGGATGCCGGCCGGCAGCGCCGCGCTGAGCTTGTCGACCTCGTCCGCGTCCAGGATCAAGTCAATGCGGCTGACGCGTCCGTTCTTGCCGATCAGCTCTTGCGCCGTGGCGATATCGCTGATGATCAAGTCGTCCAGGGCTTGACGACTGGCGTTGTTATCCGGCTGCAAGATCCCGACCAGTTGCGCGCTGCTGAAGCGTCCGCCGGCGCTGATCTCAAGCTGGTCTTCCAGTTCCAACCCCAGCCGCTGCGCCAATGACGCGCTGATGACCACTGCGCCCGGCTCGACGATGAGGCGGTTGAGCGCATTCCAGTCGGATTCAGCGCCCGCGCCCGCCAGGTAGGAGCGAAAAGGCGGCTCCGCCAGCGGATCGACGCCCAGCAGGCGCAGCGTCTGTTCGCCGCCCGTGACGCGCGCAAATTCCGTCACCACCGGCGCGCTTTGCTTTATGCCCAGCTCCAGGCGCAGGCGGGTGTAGATTTCTGTGGGGAAGCCGTTGGGTCCGCCGACGACCTGGTGCGTGGCGCGGCCGACGATGCTCTCGCTACTCAGCGCGAAGGCGCGGCTGGCCGAGCTATTGGCGATGTCGATGGCGACCACCACGCCGACGCCCAAGGCGACGCCCAACACAAACATGGCGCTCTGGAAGAAGCGCCGGCTGATGTAGCGCAGCGCCAGCCGGACGATGATGGGGATCATGGCGCTTCAAACCCACCCTAAATCCCTCCCCGATGCTTCAGGGAGGGACTTGCCGTCGCTTGACGGCTCTGCCTGGATGATCGAGCGCATTGCTTAGACGCCGAACATGTCCTTGAAGCGCCGCAAGCGCTCCAGATAGTCGTCGAGTACCTCGCCGTGGGGATAGACGGCCAGTTCGGTAGCGCCGATGCCCTGCCAGCCAGCGATGAGCGCTTCCCATTCGCTTTCGGGCGTGAATTCGGTGCGCAAGCGCGTATGCAGGCCGACTTGGTCGGCGCGGCCGGCTTCGTCAGCATATGCCAGGAAGGCGTCGGTCATGGGCTTGGCGTCTGCGGCCGGGCCCTCCTGCGCCATATAGCCGTCGCTCAAACGCCCGGCGCGGCGCAAGACGACATCGGCATAACCGCCCATCCAAATCGGGATCGGCTGGGGCGGCAGCGGGTTGATGCCGGCTTCGTCGATAGTATCGAAGCGCCCGTCGTAGGTCACCAGCTCGTTCGTCCATAGCTGGCGCAAGACGGCGATCTGCTCTTCCATGCGCGCGCCGCGGGTCGTGAAGTCGCAGCCCAGCGAGCTGTACTCAACTTCGTTCCAGCCGATGCCGACGCCCATGCGGAAGCGCCCGCCGGAGACCAGATCAAGCTGGGTCGCCTGCTTGGCCACCAGCGCGGTCTGCCGCTGCGGCAGGATCAAGACGCCGGTCATGAAGCCGATGCTTTCGGTGAAACCCGCCATCCAGGAGAAGAGGGTGAAAGGCTCGTGGAACATATCGTTGTAATCGTAAGGCCGGCCGGATTCCCAGCCCGGACGCTCGGGATCCGCGCCCAGCACATGATCGTAAGCCAGCAGGTGATGGTAACCCATGCCCTCGGCAGCTTGTACAAAATCGCGCAGCACGACCGGGTCGGCGCCGATTTGCGTTTGGGGAAGAACGACTCCGAATTTCATTTTATTTTCCTTCCGCAGCTTGCTTTTGGCGCTCATGCTAGCCGAGTTGCGGCGAATATGCCAGATGGCGACATCACTGCGACTTGTAGGGGCGGCATACCATGCCGCCCGCGCGCAGCCGATGGCGGGCGACTCACAGAGTCGCCCCTACAAATTCCTTACCTGTCCCAGTCCTCGGCAACGGGTGGGCGAGCCAAGGCTCGCCCCTACAAATTCGTATGCGAGCGCGCGCTGTTTTTTGTGTACCCAGTGGTGAACGCCCAACACCGCCCGCCCAGCTTGCATCTGCGGCGCTTTATGTTAAGTTGGCAGCATCAGCGGCCAGCCGGAAGGACCGCGCGTGCCCGACCTGTCGGTCATCATCGTCAGCTACAATACCTGTGATCTGCTGCGCAATTGCCTGCTATCGCTGCGCGCGAGCGTCGGCCCATCGCTGGAGATCATCGTGGTCGACAACGCCTCGACCGACGGCAGCGCGGAAATGGTCAGGGACGAGTTTCCCGAGGCGCGGCTACTGGCGCAGACACTGAATACCTGGTATTGCGGCGGCAACAACATCGGGGCGCGCGCGGCAACCGCTGATTACGCGCTGCTGCTGAATCCAGATACGGAAGTGGCGCCGGGGGCCCTCGCCTTGATGCTGCGCTACCTGCGCGAGAATCCGGGCTATGTCGGCGTCACCGGGCAGTTGCGCTATCCTGACGGCCAGATCCAACAGACTTGCGCGCGCGTCCCGACATTCCAAAATCTGCTCATGAATTACACCATGCTGGGCTACCTGCTGCCTACGCTCAAGCGCAGCCTCCAGGCGCATACCACCTACGCCGATTGGGACCGGACGAGCGACCGCGATGTCGAGGCTATCCCCGGCGCCTGCACGATGATGCGGCGCGAAGACATCCTGCTGGATGACGATCTGCTGCTCTACTTCCCCGAGGAGGCGCTGGCGCGGCACCACCAGAAGCCGATGCGTTTCCTGGCCGCGGCGCGGGTCATGCACCACGAGAAATCGTCCACGCGCAACTGGTTCGCCACGCGCGTCTTTTTCCGCGATCTGCTGGTGTACTGCCGCAAGCATCACGGCGCGAAGCACATGCTGCTGCTCTGGCTGCTGAGCCGTCCGGTCTACTGGCTAATGTGGCTGTGGAATCGGTAGCATCCGGGAACGGTGGGTTAGAGTCGGGCGACCTGATAGCTCGCCCCTAGACATCGCCTATTCCCGAAATAGCGCCAGCGGCATATGGAAGGACACCACCCAGTTGGGCGCGTCCACGATCTCGCTGATCTTCAAGTCGCCCGCCACGCTGCACAGGATATAGGCTTGGCTGCGGCTCATGCTGTGATTCGCCTCCAGCCAGTCGATCATGTAGCGTAGCGCGTTCTTGGCGTTCTGCATCAAATCAGGTCCATGCGCCGTGGTGATATGCCAGCCGGCGCTGTCGAGCTTGTTCATGGGGCTGGGGCGCCGCAGCTGCACCTCGGGCAAGTTGACGTCCTTTAGCAGCTTGATGCGCATGGTGACGACCATGGGCGCTTCAATGCCGGTCACGCAGACCTCGCCCTGCCCTTGCGCGGCGTGGCAATCGCCCGTGGCGAAGAGCGCGCCCTCGACCAGCACCGGCAGCCACACTGTCGCGCCGATGGTCATATCACGCACGTCGAGGTTGCCGCCGTTCTCGCGCGGCGGAAAAGTGCTGAAGCGCCCGGCTTCACGCGGGGCCACGCCCACCACGCCCGTATGCGGCTCGAAGGGCAGGCTGATATGCTCCAGCTCAGTCGAAGTGCAGGTCTCGCCCTCTATGCGCCACTGATGAAAATAGCTGTAGTCGAAGTCTTCCGGCAGTAGGCCCATGCCCGGCCGATGCGCCGACCAGCCCCAGCCTTTGTGGCGCATATTGAGGATGTCAATCTCCAGCGCGTCGCCGGGCTGCGCGCCCTTGACCCAGACTGAGCCGTTCAAGGCGTGAATCTTGCTGCGGTCGACATTCATATAATCGTCGACAGTCCAGTCCGGCTGGATCTGCCCGTTGGCTTCCAGGCAATCGAAGACGACGGTATCGCCGCTGTCGATCTCCAGACGCGGCTCGACGGAGTTGTCCCAGTAGGGTTGGATGACGCTGTCGTCAAGAAAGTGCTCGCGCATAAATCCCTCCTCGAATCGTGCCCGGCAGGTGACGCCACGCCACTACTGCATGAAAGAGCGCGGCGTCGCTTTGAGAATAGTAACTTCAATACCGGCGCGGTCCATCAGGTCCGGCAGCTTTGGGCTGACTTCGTTCTGCCAATAGTCGTTATTGTACACGGCATCATATAAGGCTTCTTTTTCCGCTTCATCGGCGAAACGCCGAATCCAGACGTAGGTATCCTCCGCAGCGTTGAGGAAGGACGCTAGAACGGTCATGCCCTTGGACAGTTGATAGGGGATGATCTCTTCGTCCATATACCTGGCAAATTCCTGGGATTTTCCCGGTTTAAGCGGATAAACGCGCAGTTCAAAGAACATTCTCATCTTCCTTCTCTATGTTGAGTATGACAATCATAACATCATGCGATTTTCCAAATAAGCGTGTAGAAGTGAATTCGGTTGGAAAACTGCACTTAGCTGCACTGCAAGAATCCGAATAACCTATAGCGTAGACTGGAATCATCCGAGCCATCCGTATACCAGTCGGCGCCCTGCCGTCAGGCTGGCGTATATCGCCGCCCACCCTAAAGCATGGTAAGATGATCTTTGTCAACATAGCTTGAAACAGAGACCCATGCGCATCCTAGTCATCTCCGATATTCACGCCAATGACACCGCGTTTGAAGCCGTACTCAAACATAGCGAAGGCGAGTGGGATTTTGTCTGGTGCCTGGGCGATGTGGTCGGCTACGGACCGGACCCCAACGAATGCGTCGAGCGCCTCAAGACGCTGCCGCAGCTCTGCCTGGCGGGCAATCACGACTGGGCCGCGCTGAATCGGCTGGATGTCAAAACATTTAATCCCGATGCGCGGCGCGCGGTCGAATGGACGCAGGACACGCTGACGACAGAAAACACGGAATTCCTCGAACATCTGCCGGTCACCTTTGTCATCGGCGAATATACGCTGGTGCATGCCAGCCCGCGCGAGCCGATCTGGGAATATATCCTGGAGCCGTCAATCGCCGCGCTGAATTTCCCGCATTTTGAGACGCCTTATTGTTTCGTGGGGCATACGCATCAGCCGGTGATTTATACGATGGACGACGACGAGAGCAAGGCCCAATCGAGCCCGCCGCGATACAACGAATCACATACATTGAACGGCCGGCGCCAGATCATCAACCCGGGCAGCATCGGCCAACCGCGCGACCAAAACCCCGATGCCGCCTATGGCATTCTCGATCTGACGAGCGGCGTATTTGAGCATCGGCGCATCCCCTACAATATTCGGGCTGTACAACGGCGCATGCTGGACTATAACTTGCCTGAGCGATTGATCACGCGCCTCGAACACGGCTTGTAAGAGACGCGCTGATTCGACACTTAGCCGGCCCTGGGCAGCCCAATGACAGCCGACCTCAGCACTAAAATGCGCGCCTACCTGGCGGACATCTACCGTTTGATCGACCGGCAACTGGAGCCGGTGGAATACGTCAGCACATCGCAGCTGGCCGAAATGCTGGATGTTAGCCCGCCGGCGGTCAACCGCACGGTCAACCGGCTCAGCAAACACGGCTTGCTGCTCCATCAGCCCTATCATGGCATAGCCATCACCGAGTCGGGCCGCGTGGAAGCGCTGAAGCATATCCGAAAGCAACGCATAGCCGAAGTCTTTTTGGCGCAAATCATGCAGATGAGTTGGCTGGATGTCAGCGAAGAAGCGCGGCGGCTCAGCGACGGGCTGAGCGAAGCAGTCGTGCAACGCATGTATGACATGACCGACAATCCAGCGACCTGCCCGCACGGCGAGCCGATCCCGGGCGCGGAAGGCACGCTGCCGCCGGCGGGCGATGTCTACCTGTCGCAGGTGGGGGCGGGCGCGGCAGTCCGCGTCAGCCGGCTGATCACGCGCGATCCCGAACGCCTGCAGTACGTCGAAGCACTGGGATTGACACCGGGCCAAGTCTGCGATGTTATCCACGTAGCCCCTTTCGAGGGCCCGATGCAGCTCAAGCTGGGGCGCGAATTCCGCATCATCGGCCAGAGCCTGGCGCGTCTGATACGGGTTGATATATTGCCTTGAGCGGGGGCCCTGGCGGATTCTGCGATTGGCTGGAAACTTGAAATACTTGACGCCACTCGCTAGTCGAAGACTTCTTCCTCAAGAACTTGGAGTGTTAGGCTTAGTGGCAAGTCGTCAACCTGGGTTTTGGACCAGATCAAAAATAGCCATATCGAGTCGGCCCCGACGTAATATTCAACCCTGAAGCCGCCACTTTTCCCTTTGCCGGCCGAAGTATTTGGCAATCTAACTTTGTAGACTTCTTTGCCTGCAACGCCTTGGAGCCTGACACCGGGTTTTTTTACCGGATTCCAATTCATCAATTAGCTGCTCAACGTCATCAGCTGCTTTTCGGTAGGTTTTCCCCAGCTTCTTCAGCAAAGACCTAAATCTAGGCGTCAGTACGATTCGCATTGTCTTCTGCTTCTAGCTCCGCGCGCAGCTCGCGCAGAGCCTCACGCGCCGGAAGCGCTTCACCACGCCGAACCTGTCCAAGACTAACGCGCATATCGCTCAGCAATTCCTGTTGAGCAAGGGCAAGCTCATCCTGATCCGCAACTTGAGATTTTTCCCGAACTGGTGAGTTTCCGCGAACGGCATTTTTGCCCATCAATATCCTCAAACATCCGCACTAAGCAACAACATTATCTTATACTATAGTCGAGTGCGAATTCAAGTTTTCGAATCAATATCATCACTTGCGGGCCCGACTGCGCGCATCCAACAAGATATTGCAGGAGCGAAGATGAAAATCGGCGTACTCGCCTTGCAAGGCGCGTTCATTGAGCATGTGAAGATGCTGCGGCAGCTGAATGTGCAGGCGGTAGAAGTGCGCCTGCCGCATCAGTTGCAGGGCCTGGACGGCTTGATCATCCCGGGCGGCGAAAGCACGACCATCGGCAAGCTGGCGACCGAATACGGCTTGATCGAGCCGCTGCGGCGCTTTTCCGAATGCCGGCCGACCTGGGGCACCTGCGCCGGCATGATTTTTCTGGCGCGGGACATCGGCATTGAAGAGCAGCCCATCCTCGGCTCGATGGACATCACGGTCGATCGCAATGCCTTCGGCCGCCAGATCGACAGCTTCGAAACCGACCTGGATATCGCCGGTTTGGCGGGCGAGCCCTTCCACGCGGTCTTCATTCGCGCGCCGGTTGTCACCGCTGTCGATAGCGCTGTCGATGTGCTGGCGCGGCTGGACGACGGGCGCATTGTGGCGGTGCGGCAAGGGCGACTGCTGGCCACCGCCTTCCACCCCGAATTAACAAACGATTTGCGGCTACATGCGCTTTTTTGCGCTATAGTGAAAGAGACACTGGCTTGAGCCTGGCGAAGGGAGCCAAGTGATGCTGTCAGGCAATATGCCCAACGGAAATGATGGAGATCCACCGGGCGATAATGCGAGCGACGACAAGACCTCGCTGATCGACATGTTGCTGCAACTGGGGCGCGACAAGCTCGACCATATTGAGGAACCGACAGCAGCCGAGCTGGACGCGCTCGAGAACATGGACGACGATCTGGCCGACCCCTTGGTTGGCGATGTTGAGACGCTGCCGGAATCGGCGGAGGCCCAACCGGCGCTTGCCCTGCTGGCCGAACTGGAAGAGCCGGAATTACTGTCGCTTGAAGGCCTGGATGATGCCGAGCCGGACGTCGAAGCGGAGGGCGACGAGGTCGAGGACTTGCTGGACGAAGCGGAAAGCTTGATCGAGGACTATATCGACATCGATCTGGACGACGACGAACTGGACGACGAAGGCTACGATCTGGACGATGACGAATTCGGCAGCTACAGCGATCTCTACGGCGATGACGACACGATTATCCCCTCATTTCGCGAAGGTGAATTCGTCGAAGAAGAAGACGGCGACACCGATTACTACAATGAATTGCGCTGACCCGCCACGGACATGGATGGCATAATCCTGGCCGGGGGCGAAGGCACACGCATGCGCCCCCTGACGCTCACAAGGCCGAAGCCCCTGCTGCCGCTGCAAAACCGCTCGATCCTGGAATGGTCGCTGATGAGCCTGCGCGGCATCGTGGAGCGCGTGCTTGTCGTCGCGCACTACCTCAAAGCGCAGATCGCCGAGTTCATGGCGCGCCAATCGCTGTTCGCGGATTACGCCTTGGTCGAGCAGCTGCCGCGGCCGCTGGGCACCGGCCACGCGCTACAGTGCTGCCGCGACTTTCTACGCAGCGACGATTTTCTGGTAATCAACGGCGACGATCTCTTCAGCTGGTCGGCGCTTAGCGAGCTCAGCCGAGAAGGCTACGGCATCTTGTCTGCGCGGCGGCGCGATTATGAGCGCTACGGCGTGATCGTCAGGAACGCGGCGGGCGACTTCCATGCCATCGACGAGAAGCCTCCTCGCGGCCGCTATGCTGCGCCCGCGCCCTGCAGCATCGGCGCCTACAAATTTCGCGCCGACGTCTTTGACTACAGGCTGGAGAAGACCGCGCGCGGCGAATACGAAATCAGCGACTATATGACGGCGGCCGCCCGCGATCACGCCGTGACGGTGGTTGATTCGCCCTTCTGGCTGCCCATAGGCGACCCGGCTGCGCTGGAGGCGGCGCAAACTGTCGATGTGGCGCGCTGGATACCGATGCCTTAGCAGCCCAGAGCAATCGCATCAATTTATTTTAACCACAGAGACCACAGAGGGCACAGAGATTTGGGGGTTCGGACGACTATTCCAAGCACTTGGTGGGTTGGTATATGGCAAGTATCACCGAAATAACATCGAAAATCTGTCGTGGATTATGAATTGGGCTTTCATCATTGTTTTTCTCTGTGCTCTCTGTGGTCTCTGTGTTTGATTTTCCCGTCGAATCTGCGCCATTTCACTGACTATCGCTTTGCTGCGATTGCCTTTGTAACAGCGCCCATTTGCTCGCTCGCGAAACTGTACTAGGATATGCGCTAGTTTTGTGTCAAAATGGTTTGTACCATTTTTCACAAAAGCGAGATGACTCCACCCTGATGATCCGCATCACATACACCGAAGAACAGGCTGCCTTGGCCGAGCGCATTTGCGACGATCTGTCGGTCGCGATTGAGGCGCCACAGCCCCTGCTGATCGTGCTGGTATCGGCGGCGTCCAATGCCGACCCCGTGGTTCAAGCTGAGCTCGCGCAGGCGCTGGCAGCCGGGGAGCGCATTCTCCCCATCCTGACTGACGGGGCGAGTCCGCCGCCTGCCCTGGGCGAGCGACCGGCGCTGGACTTCAGCCGCGGCTACAGTCGCGAACGCTTGCTGGAGCAGGTCGCGCGCGTCAAAACTAAACGCGCCGAGCTGCGCCGCAGCAATCGCCGGGCACTGCTGGTCATCGGGCTGCTGGCGGCTTTGATGTTCGGCGTGGCGATTGTGACTATGGTGAGCGGGATCGTGGCCTTCCCGGTCGCTGAGTACAACGAAGAAGCGACCTTCCAAGCGCAGTGGATCGACGGCTTGATCCGCGAGACGTTAGAAGCTGTTCAGCCGCGCAGTACCGAGGACGCGCTAAATTTCGCCGCCACCCACGAAGCGGCGCCCACCCGTCTGTTTTATTACATCCGCGAAACGGCTACCGCGCTGGCGGCGCAGCAGGAGGGCTGATGCCTGCGGCAGATGTGCTGATTATCGGCGCGGGACCGGCCGGCATCAACGCCGCCTACGCGCTGAAAAAAGCCGGCATCGAGTACCGCATCATCGAGCGGACGCAGCAGCTGGCGCCAACCTGGAACAGCCTCTACCCCTCGCTGCGGCTGAATACATCGCGCTTCTTCAGCGAACTGCCCGGGCGGCGTTTCCCGCTGCATTGGGGCATCCACCCCACGGCCAAGCAATACTATCGCTACCTGGTCGACTGGGTGGGCGAACAGCAGTTGCCAATCGAGCATGGCATCGAAGTCTATCGCGTGGCGCCCTCGGGCGACGGCCTCTGGCAAGTCGCGACCAGCGCCGGTACCGACTGCTATCGCGCGGTCATCCCGGCCACCGGCGTCTTCGACAATCCGCAACTGCCGCAGATCGCCGGCATGGATCGCTTTGAGGGCGACATCCTGCACTCGCGCGATTTCCGCCATCCCGACCAGATTCGCGACAAGCGTACGCTGGTGGTGGGCAACGGGCCCAGCGGCACCGACATCGCCGTGGCTGCCGGTCAAATCGCGGCTGGGGGTTTCGCCTGGCTTTCCATCCGCAGCGGCGTCGACCTGCGCCCGCGCTATCCTTACGGGCTGCCGCGCCACGCCTGGATGATGTTAGGCGAGACGCTGCCCAAGCCCGCCTGCGAATGGCTGCAGCGGGTAACCGGCGCGGTAAAATACAATATGGGCGACTTCGGCGTTTGGCAGGCGCCGCCCAATACCGGGGCCGGGACCGGCTACCGCGGCCCCGAGCTGCTAAACGCGCTGCGACAGGGCCAGGTCCTGCCGGTTCGGCATCCCGTCAGCTTCGACGCGCGCGGCGTCGCCTTGGCCGACGGCAGCACTATCGAGGTTGATGTGGTGATCATGGCTACCGGTTTCCTGCCGGTTTTGCACCAGTATCTCGATATCGACATGCAATCCAGCAATGAAATGTTCTATCCGGAAACCGGCTGCGATTGGGACATCGGGCCCAATGGCATACGCGGCTGGCCGCTGCGCGATGTCAGCGAGCACCCCAACGGGCGGCAGGTGCTGGGCCACGAAGGGCTCTACCTGGTCGGCGTCTTCTACAAGGGCCGCGGCGCCTTCTACAATATGACAGCCGAAGCGCGCATCGCCGCCGAGCAGATCCAGACGCAGCTGGCGCGGCGGCGCGTTGTCGCGATGGCCGCCTGAGCCTCATGCGCCGCAGTCTGCTCGTTCTCTTCCCGCCGCTCTTCGCTCTCATACTGATTTTGCTCCTGCTGCGCCAACTGCTGGGCGCCGCCCTGCCGTCGACGATGGTCGCTTACATGACGCTGGAGACCGGCTTGCCGGTCGTCATCGTGGAAGACCTGGATCACGGGCTCAGGAAACGGCTGGATTTCGATTTCTTCACCGATCCTTCGTTCTCGCCCGATGGCGCGCGCCTGGCGCTGACCTCCTATCTGCGCTTCGGCAGCGATATCGTCGTGCACGACTTGACCAGCGGCGCGACTCAGCGACTGACGGAGTCCGTGGCCATCGCCGAGTCGCCGGCCTGGTCGCGCGACGGGGCGTGGATCGCCTTCGCCAGCAACCGCGAGGGTGACAACAACATCTATATCATCCGGCCCGACGGATCCGACAAGCAGCGCGTAACCGCCAGCAGCGCGGGGGACCGCGAGCCGGCCTGGTCGCCCGACGGCGCGTCGCTGGTCTTCAGCTCCAATCGCGGCGACGGCTGGGATCTCTATCGCATCGACTTGGCTAGTCGTGAGGTAAGCCAGCTGACGTCCCATCGCGCGCCGGATACCTCGCCCAACTGGTCGCCGGACGGCCGGCGGATCGTCTTCGCTTCGGGGCGGGACGGCGCTTCCGCGATCTACTTGCTGGCGCTGGAGACGAACGAAGTGACGCCGCTGGTGATAGACGCGCGCTATGACAGCCTGCCCAAGTGGACGCCCGATGGACGCGCCGTCACATTCGCGCGCTCGATCGACGGCGTCTCGCGTATCATGCGCGTCGATGTGGCGACGGGCGAATTGCGTCGGCTGGCGCTGGGAGAGGACGACGCCGATTCGCTGGCCTGGTGGCGGGGTTGATTAATTCACCACAGAGGTACAGAGACACAGAGATAAGTACCCGCGGTACCAACGCATGTAGGGCTTGTCCGCTACTGTGTCATGAAATCGCGCTTTTTCTACCCCATCCCCCGGCCCCTTCCCCAGCAAGCTAGGGAAGGGGAGCTTTTCATGGCGAATTCTGTAAAATGTTGTTGCCTTTCGCGAGAATCGCCCCCGTCA
>LXNI01001873.1_pt1 | contig 16337 bp, 16 predicted proteins | sample 809091 | NCBI WGS metagenome assembly LXNI01 (sample SAMN04870527, study PRJNA318959) | sponge metagenome | biome: 01000161; feature: marine sponge reef; material: water | host: Sarcotragus foetidus | place: Greece: Milos, Mediterranean Sea | collected 2013-05-29 | depth 5-7 m | reverse complement strand
TTCGATCAGCTCGCTCGTGACTTCTCCGAAGGGTGCTTCGCAGGCTTCGACGGCGACGACCTGGTCGCGATGGGCGTCGGGATCCGCTGCGACTTCGACTTGGCGAACCCGATTCACACGATCGCCGACCTCGTACCCGATGACCACAGCAGCAGCGGGCACATCCCCGACGGCCGCTGGTACTACGGCACCAGCATCGCCACCCGGCTCTCCCACCGTCGCCGGGGTGTCGGCGCTGAGCTCTACGTGCTGCGCAAGCAGGTTTGCGTCGCCCTCGGGCTCGACGGCATCGTGGCAGGCGGCGTCATCCCCGGCTATGCCGACCACAAGGCCGACATGACAGCCGACGAGTACATCGGCGAGGTACGGGAAGGCCGGCTGTATGACCGCACGCTGAGCTTCCAGATCGAGAACGGCTTCGAGGCCGTGTGCGGCCTGCCGAACTACATCACCGACCCGGCCACCGACAGCTGGGCGGCGCTGATCGTGTGGCACAACCCCGATCTCGCCCACCAGAGCACATGAGCGACGCCGACGAATCGCCTTCCGGCGGCGGGGGCCTCGTGGCCGGGGCCGACCCCGAGAACATCGGCGACCAGGCATTCCGTTCAGACCAGTGGCACGGCCGCCTGCCCGAGATGACCTACGGCGGGGCGCTGTCGTTCCTGCGCCGCCGCTACACCCGCGACATCGCCGACGCCGACATCGTGGTGTCGGGCATTCCCTTCGACATGGCCACCTCCAACCGGCCCGGCGCCCGGCTCGGCCCGCGTGCCATCCGGGCGGCGTCGACGGGGCTCGCCGAGCTCGACGCCTACCCGTTCGGATTCGACCCCTTCGACCATCTCGCCGTTGCCGACTACGGCGACTGCTTCATCGACTACGGCCACCCCACCGAAGCCGTCGAGCGCATCGAGAGCCACGCAGCAGAGATCCTCGCCCATGACGCGCAGATGGTGACCTTCGGCGGCGACCACTTCGTCACCTACCCGCTGCTGCGCGCCCACGCCGCCAAGCACGGCCCGCTCGCGCTCATCCACTTCGACGCGCACCCCGACACGTGGCCCGACGACGAAGGACGTCTCGATCACGGCTCGATGTTCCTGCGGGCACTGCGCGAGGGCATCATCGACCCCTCGATCTCGGTGCAGATCGGCATCCGCACTCACAACGACGACTGCGGCTTCACGGTGCTGGGTGCGCCGTGGGTGCATCGCAACGGCCCCGCGGGCGTGCTGGAAGTGGTGCGCGAGCAAGTGGGCGACCACCGGGCGTACGTCACCTTCGACATCGACTGCATCGATCCTGCGTTTGCCCCGGGCACCGGCACACCCGTGGCGGGCGGGCTGAGCACGGCACAGGCGCTCGAGATCGTGCGCGGGCTCGCGCCGTTCGACATCGTCGGGATGGATGTGGTGGAGGTTGCGCCCGCCTACGACATGTCCGAAATCACGGCGCTCGCCGCGGCCACCATCGCCCACGACTTCATCTGCACCCAGGCAGTGCGTGCCGGGGCGCCATCCAACCCGGTGGGACTCACATGAGCGCCGGAGTGCCCGCCGTGGAGATGCACGGCATCTCCAAGCGCTTCGGCGACGTGGCGGCCGTGGACGGCGTCGACCTGCAGATCGGCGACGGCGAGTTCTTCGCACTGCTGGGTCCGTCGGGCTGCGGCAAGACCACCACGCTGCGGATGATCGCCGGCCTCGACATCCCCAGCGAGGGCCGCCTGGCGATCTTCGGCGAGGAAGTCGCCTCGTGGCCCCCAGACCGCCGCCCGGTCAACACGGTGTTCCAGGCCTATGCGCTGTTCCCGCACATGACCGTGGCCCAGAACATCGCCTTCGGCCTGCAGATGCGTGGCATCCGCGGCCCCGACGCCGACCGGCAGGTAGCTGAGGCGACGGCGCTGGTGCAGCTCGAAGGCATGGAGCACCGCCGGCCGTCGCAGCTCTCGGGCGGCCAGCAGCAACGCGTCGCGCTGGCCCGCGCGCTGGTGAACCACCCCAAGGTGCTGCTGCTTGACGAGCCCCTGGGCGCGCTCGACCTCAAGCTGCGCCAGGAGATGCAGGTGGAGCTGAAGGCGCTGCAGCGCGAGGTGGGCATCACCTTCGTGTTCGTGACCCACGACCAGGAGGAAGCCCTGGCCATGAGCGACCGGGTGGGCGTCATGTCCGAAGGCCGGCTGCTGCAGGTGGGCACGCCGGTGGAGGTGTACGAGCATCCCGCCAGCCGCTTCGTGGCGGACTTCATCGGGCGTACCAACCTGCTCGAAGGCGTCACCGAGAGCCGCTCGTCCATGCGCCTGAACGCCGGCGCAGTGGTGGCTGCTGCGAACGAACTGCCGCCGGGCTCTCCCGCGGCTCTGAGCGTGCGCCCCGAGCAAGTGCGGCTGCATCGCCGGGGCGAAGCGCCGGAAGGCACCCCCTGCCTCGATGGCGTCATCTCCGACGCCACCTACCTCGGTCACGCGTTCGTGTACACGGTTGCCATCGGCCCCAGCGCACACGCTGGCGGGTCGGGCGCCGGCGACCCGGCCGCCACCATCACTGCAAGGTCCGAGACGGGCTCCACCGCACTCGCCGCGGGCGAACCGGTCACCGTGAGCTGGTTGCCGGCCGCGACCACCGTGGTCGCGGACTGATGTCCCCGCTGCGCCGTGCCAAACCAGCCGCGGCGCAGCCGCCAACAAGCCCCGAACCCATTGTGCCGGCGCCCATGACGCAGGCTGAGATCGCTGCTCAGCGCAGGAAGCGGCGCACGGGCATGCTCATCGCCTCGCCCGGGGCGCTGTACCTGCTGATCCTCTTCATGGTGCCGCTGGGCCTCATCACGGTGTATTCGTTCGCCACGCGCACCTCCACGGGCCGCACGTCGCTAAGCGGCTGGAACCTCAATTCCTACGAACGCATCGCCGACGACGTGATCGTGGGCATCATCGCCCGCTCGGCGTGGCTGGCGTTGCTCACCACGGTGCTGTGCTTGGTGGTCGCCTACCCATTCGCTTACTACCTGGCCACCCGCCCGCCCCGGCTGCGGGCCCGGCTGCTCGTGCTGGTGATGATCCCGTTCTGGACCAACGGGCTCGTGCGCATCTTCGCCATCCGCTTCCTGCTGGGCTCGAACGGCCCCGCCTCCGCGCTCAGCGAGGCCATGGGCTTTGGCACCTTCCGGATCCTGTTCACCCCCACCGCCGTGGTGCTGGGCATGGTGTACGGCTTTTTGACCTTCATGGTGTTGCCGCTGTACGTGGCGCTCGAACGCATGGACTGGCGCCTGGTGGAGGCCGCCCGTGACCTTTATGCGAGCGGGTCGAAGGCGTTCTGGCGGGTGACCGTGCCGCTCACCCGCTCAGGCATCGTGGCGGGCTGCGTGCTGGTGTTCGTGCCCAGCTTCGGCTCCTATGTGGTGCCCGAGATCCTGGGCGGCGCCAAGACGCTGCTCATCGGCTCCTATGTGGCACGCCAGTTCCAGGCCGCCCGCAACTGGCCGCTGGGCGCCGCGCTGAGCGTGCTGGTGATCGTGGCCATGCTCGTGGCGGTCGCCATCAACCAGCGCAACTCTGCAAATGCCGAGCGAACACCGGCGGGCATGCCATGACGGGCCGCCGGTCATGAGCAATCTGGGCACGGCCGGGGCCAAGCGCTCGTCGAGGCACCTGCTGCGGGCCAACGCCTGGTTCGTGTTCGCGTTCTTGTACGTGCCGATCGTGGTGCTCGTGATCTTCTCGTTCAACGACTCCGAGCGGGTCAACGTCTGGCAAGGGCTCTCGCCGCGCTGGTACGGCGAGGCGCTCGGCAACACCCAGGTCGTCAGCGCCCTGCGGGTGTCGCTCATCGTGGCAGTGACCTCGACCGTCGTGTCCACGGTGCTCGGCACCGCGGTGGCGCTGGCGCTCGACCGCTACCGCTTCAAGGGCCGGCGGGCGCTCGACGGCACCGTGTACCTGCCCATCGTCATCCCCGACATCACCATGGCCGTCATGCTGCTGGTGTTCTTCGCCGAGGCCTTCAAGCTCATCGACGTCATCGGCCCCAGGCTTACCTTGGGCGTCACGACGATCACGCTCAGCCACATCGCGTTCAACATCTCGTTCGTCGCGGTGGTGGTGCGCGCACGCCTCGATCAGTTCGACCGCACCCTCGAGGAGGCGGCGCGTGATCTGTATGCCACGCCGTGGCGTACGTTCAGGAGCGTGACGCTGCCGCTGATTGCGCCAGGCATCGCCGCGGGCGCCCTGCTGGCGCTGACGCTGTCGCTCGACGACGTCGTCATCTCGGCGTTCACCGCAGGGCCGGGAGCGACGACGCTGCCGGTGTACGTGTTCAGCTCGATCCGCCAGGGCGTGACGCCAGAGCTGAACGCCATCTCCACGCTCATGCTGGCTGCGTCGATCACGCTGGTGGTGGCCTCGCTGGCTCTCCAGCGCCCCAGGAGCACCACGCCATGAACACGATCCAAGCAATACAGCGACGCAATTCCGGAGCGTCCGCAAGGGAGGAAACATGACCAACTCATTCAGCACGACGCGGCGACCGCGCCGAGCACGCTGGCTAGCAGTCGCTGCAGCCGCCGCGCTGGTGGTCGCCGCATGCGCCGGCGGGGGCAGCGACAACGCCGCCGACGACTGCGAGCCCGGCGAAACCGACGGCGATCTCGCCTTCTACAACTGGGCCGACTACATGGACGAGGAGCTGCTCGCAGCCTTCGAGGACGAGACCGGCGTCAGCGTCGACTACACGGTCTACGAATCGAACGAGCAGATGCTCAGCCAAGTCGAGTCTGAGGCGGCGATCTACGACCTGGTCGTGCCGTCGGACTACATGGTGGCGCTGATGATCGAGGAAGAACTGCTGCTGGCGCTCAACTACGACGCGCTGCCGAACGTCTCCAACATCGACGACGCGTGGGACAACCCGCCGTTCGATCCCGAGCATCAGTACCACGTGGCCTACCAGTGGGGCACTACTGGCATCGGCATGACCTACGACGCGCTGGACGCCATCGGCGGCGAGTCGACATGGGCGGTCATCTTCGACGCCGACACCGCAGCGCAGGTGCCCGGCGGCATCTCGATGCTCGACGACGCTCCCGAGACGGTGTCCGCAGCACTCAAGTACCTGGGCTACAGCATCACCGAGACCATCGAGTCAGGCGATGAGGACGCCATCCGTGAAGCGGGTGCCCTGCTCAAGGCCACCAACGACCGGCTGGTCAAGTACGACTCGGTGACCTTCGGCGACGACCTGGTCAACGGCGAGGTCGACGTGGCGCACGGCTGGAGCGGCGGCTTCGCCCAGGCGTTCTTCGAGACCGACGCGTACGAGACCCACGTGTACACGATCCCCGCCGAGGGCGGCGTGCGCTGGGTGGACACCATGGCCATCCCGCACAACGCCGACAACGTCTGCTCGGCCCACGCCATGATCAATTTCCTGCTCGAAGCAGAGAACGGCGCTGCGCTGACCAACTACACCTACTACGGCAGCCCGAACGAGGCCGCAACGCCGTACATCCTCGACGAGATCCTGGAGGATCCGGGCATCTACCCGCCGCCCGATGTGTATGCGCGGCTCGAGCTGATCCCCCAGATGGGCGACCTGGGCCTGATCGTGCAAGACATGCTCACCGAGGCCAAGAGCTGACCCTGTGACCCGATGGGTCGGGGTGTCTTAGTTGCGAGGCACCTCGACCCAGGGGACGTCTTTGTCGATGCGGGGCTCGCCAGGAAGGCCGAGGACCTGTTCGCCCAGGATGTTCCGCATGATCTCTGAGGTGCCGCCCTCGATGGAGTTGGCGCGTACCCGCAGGAAGCCGTGCTGCACGCCACCGTCGGAGCCGTCCACCGACAGGTCTCCCGGGCGGCGGAACGTGTAGTCGTAGCCGATGAGCCCGTCGGGCCCCATCATGTCGACCGCACAGGTCATGAGGGCCTGGTTGAGTTCGGCGAAGGCCAGCTTGGCGATCGACATCTCGGGCCCCGGGTTGCCCTTGCGCCGGTTGGCGCCGGCTCGCATGTTGGTAAGGCGCAGCACTTCAGCTCGGGTCCACAGTTGGGTCAGGCGGTCCTTGGTGACATCGTCGCGGTCGGCTTCCTCGCGTTGGTTCCACAGCTTCACGAGCACCGAGATCGGCCCGGAGCCCCGCTTGGGCGGGCCGGCTCCCCCGGCGCCGATGGCGTTGCGCTCGTTCATCAACGTGGTCAGCGACACCCGCCAGCCATCGCCCACGTCGCCGACGCGGTTCGCGTCGGGCACGCGTACGTCGGTCATGTAGACCTCGTTGAACTCGGCCTCGCCGGTGATCTGGCGCAGCGGACGCACCTCCACGCCGGGCGCTTTCATGTCGAGCGCGAAGTAGGTGAGCCCCCGGTGCTTGGGCACCTCGGGATTGGTGCGGGTGACGAGCATGCCGAAGTCGCCGAGGTGCGCGAGCGTGTTCCAGACCTTCTGGCCGTTCACCACCCACTCTTCCCCGTCGGCCACTGCCTTGGTCGCCAGACCGGCGAAATCGCTGCCCGCTCCCGGCTCGCTGAAGAGCTGGCACCACAGCTCTTCACCGGTGAACATCGGCCGCAAGAAACGCCGCTTGACCTCTTCGCTGCCGTGGGTGTGGATGGTCGGCCCGGCGAGGTGCATGAAGAACGTGACGGGCTTCTGGGGCCGCGCACCCGCCGCTCGCAGCCGTTCTTCCACCCGTCGCTGCAGCTTGGGGCTCACGCCCAGGCCGCCGTGGCCCTCGTCGAAATGCACCCACGCCAGCCCGGCATCGAACTGTGCGCCGCGGAACTCGACGTAGCTCAGCTGCTGAGGATCGTGCGAGGCCAGCAGCCCGTCAATCGCTGCATCAACCCTCGCAGCAGCGGGGTCGGCAGTTGTCGGAGCGTCGAGCGTGTCGGTCATCGCGCCAGTCTGCCAGCACTGCGCCTGGGCGCAGACGGGTCAGTAGCGCTCGCCCGGGAATGACGGGTCGGTCTTGGCCAGGAACGCCTCTGCGCCGTGGGACATGTTGCGAGGAATGAGCACCGCTTGGTGGCCCATCTCGACATCAAGCTGATCGGCGAGGTCGCGTTGGGACGCACCGTCGATGGCAGAGCGAATGCGTGCCATTGCCGCCGGCGAGCTGCGCCGGAGCACGTCGATCACCTCGGCCACCGCTGCGTCGAGCTCGTCATCGTCGACGGTCTTCCACACCAGGCCCCACTCGGCCGCCTGATCGGCGGTGACGCGCTCACCCAGCAGCGACATGCCCAACGCCCTGGCCCGGCCGATGCGCATCGGTAGCTGCCATGTGGTGCCCAAGTCGGGCACGATCCCGAGCCGGGGCCCGAAGGTGGCCACGAAGAAGGCCGACCGGGCAGCGATGGCGACATCGCACGACATCGACAGACCGATGCCCCCGCCCGCGGCCACGCCGTTGATGCGGGCGACGGTCGGCACGGGGCACTCGGCCACCGCCCGGATCGCCGGATGGAACGCGTTGTCCATGGAGTCGGTGGTGGCCTCGCCGGCAGCGTCGGCGTCGACGCCCTCGGCGCCGTCGGCGGCCGCATTCCGCAGGTCAGCGCCCGAGCAGAATCCGCGCCCGGCGCCCGTGAGCACTACCGCCCGCACCGAGTCGTCGGCCGCCACCATGGCGAACGCCTCGGTGATGTCGTTCATGAACTCGTCGTTCATGGAGTTCAGCGTCTCGGGGCGGTTGAGGGTGACCGTCGCCACGTCGCCCGCGTGGTCCCGTTCCACGCTGTAGGCCACCGTGCCGTTGGACGGCTGTGCTGCGTTGCTCATGTCGATCCCCTAGCTGGTGCGGTCAGGCTCGTCTGCGGAGCGTAGAGCGCGCAGGAGGCCGTGCGCGGGGCGACGGCCCCATCGGGACCGTTCGGGATCGTCGCGATCTACTTGTAGCGGTAGGTGATGCGGCCGCGGCTGAGGTCGTAGGCCGAGACTTCTACCTGAACCCGGTCGCCGGGAAGGATGCGGATGTGGTGCTTGCGCATCTTGCCGCTCAGGTGCCCCAACACCTCGTGCCCGTTGTCGAGCTCAATGCGGAAGTGGCCGCCCTTGAGTGCTTCGACGGTCTTCCCCTCGAGCAAGATGGCGTCGTCTTTGACTTTCGGCACGTGGTTTCCCTGGTCGGCGGCATGGTCTGCATCTCCGCCACAGCGAAGCACGCAAGGCGTCCCATGGTAGTCGGACGGGCTCGAAGCCGCCCGCGGCAGACCTCCTGAGGCCCCATTCAGAGGCCCCAATCAGTGCCGCTTGACGCCGCCGTACTTCATGCGGGTGTCCGACATCGATGCCAGGCGGACTTCGTCGTTGTTGATGCCCGCCGCCACGAGCTCGCCCATGAACAGCGTGTGGGTGCCGAGGTCGACGCTGTGGCGCACCTCGCAGTCCATCCAGGCTGCGGCGTCGACGAATACGGGCGCTCCGGTGGCGGCTTCATAGATCGACCAGCCGTTCAGCGTCCCGGTCGCCGATCCGCCGTCGCCGCCTGCCTCGTAGGCAGCAGGCTTGGAGAACTTGACAAATGGCCGGGTGTTCTCCGCATCCCACAGGTTCACCGAGAACGAGCCGCCCGCCGAGATCAGCCGGTGGGTGACGGCGGTGTTCTCGACACTGATGCCGATGATCACCGGTTCCATCGAGAGTTGGGTGATCCAGCTCGTGGTCATGGCATTGCGCTCGTCGCCGGCTCTCGACCCCACCAGCGCCAGGGCATTGGGAATCTTCCAGGTCACCCGGTTGACCAACTCGTCGGGCAGGTCCGCTGTGCTCATGGCTGCACCCTATGCAGCGCTGCGCTGCGTGCCGACACGACAGCCCTCAGGGACCGGTGAGAGGTGCGCGGCTAGCGTGGGCGTCGCAGCCTCGGGCCGAACATCCTGCGGACACGAGGCGCGTACACAACAAGCACGGGGGCCGAGACATGGCGTATGACCTGAAGATCATGGGCGGGACGATCATCGACGGGACGGGAGCCCCTCGCTACGTCGGCGATGTGGGCATCAGCGACGGCAAGGTGGTGGCGCTCGGAAGCGCTCCTGCCGAAGCGAACCAGACCATCGACGCCACCGGGCGCATCGTGTGCCCCGGTTTCGTAGACATCCACACCCACTACGACGCCCAGGTTATGTGGGACCGCCTGGTGAGCTGCTCGCCGTGGCACGGCGTCACCACCATCGTGATGGGCAACTGCGGCTTCTCGGTGGCGCCCACCCTGCCCGACCACCGCGACCTCATCATGCGCACGCTCGAGAACGTCGAGGGCATGAGCGTGGACGCGCTGCGGGCCGGCCTGGGCGACTGGGGCTTCGAGACCTTCCCGCAGTATCTCGATGCACTCGAATCGAACGGTGCCGCGGTGAACATGGCGGCGCTCGTCGGTCACACAGCGGTGCGCATGTACGTGATGGGCGAAGAATCCACCGAGCGGGAAGGCACACCCGAAGAGATCGCCGCGCAGCGAGACCTGGTGGCCGAGGCGCTGCGGGCCGGCGCGCTCGGCTTCGCCACCTCCAAAGCGGCCACTCATGTCGGCTACGAGGGGCGTCCGGTTCCCAGCCGGGCTGCCACTACCGACGAGATCGTCGAGATCGCCCAGGCGCTCGGCGACGCCGGCGGCGTGATGCAGGCAACGGTCGGCCGGGGCCTCAGCCACGACGAGTTCGCCCGCATCGCCGAGACCACCGGCGCACACGTGAGCTGGACAGCGCTGCTGGGCTCGGCACGCGGTCCAGGCAGCCACCGCGCCGAGCTGGAGCGAGCCCATGAGATCGCCGAGCGGGGCCTGCCGGTGTTCCCCCAGGTTGCGGTGCAGCCCATCCAGTTCGAGATGAGCTGGAAGGCGCCGTTCATCTATGAGGCCCTGCGCTGCTTCACCCCGGTGTCCCAGAGCGACCTCGAGGGCCGCAAGCGCTACTACGCCGACGCCGACTGGCGGGCCGAGTTCAAGGAGAAGGCCGGCAATGGCGGCAAGATCGGCGACCGCTGGGCTCGAACCGAAGTCAGCTACCTGCCCCACAATCCCGAGCTCGAGGGCTGCAACGTGCAGCAGATGGCCGACGAAGCCGGCCAAGACCCGGTGGACTGGGTGCTCGACATGGCGCTCGACGCCGACCTCGACATGCGCATCGTCCAGGACGTGATCAACCACGACCCCGACGACATCGACGAGCTGCTCCATGACCCGACAACGGTGATCGGGCTGTCCGATGCCGGGGCGCACGCCAGCCAGCTCTGCGATGCCAAGTACTCCACGGAGTTCCTGCAGACGTTCGTGCGGAGTCGGGGCAGTTTCGATCTCGAAACCGGCATCCACATGCTCACCCAGCGTCCCGCCGAGGTGTTCGGCATCACCGACCGGGGCACGCTGGCCGAAGGCAAGCCCGCCGATGTGGTGGTGTTCGATGCCGACGAGGTGGGCCACTTGGGCAAGCGGCGGGTGTACGACCTGCCCGCCGGCGCCGATCGGCTGATCTCCGATGCGAAGGGCATCGACGCGGTGGTGGTGAACGGCACCGTCATCCGCCGGGACGGCGCCGATGCTGTCGACCCGCACGGCCCGCTGCCGGGCAAGCTGTTGCGCAACGGCAAGGCCTGAGCCGCTCCCCTGCCGTTCAACGCACGCCGCATGGCAGGCTTGCGGCCGTGATCGATCTTCGCTCAGACACTGTTTCCCGCCCCACGCCGGCCATGCGGGCCGCCATGGCCAAGGCTGAGGTCGGCGACGACGTCTGGGGCGACGACCCCACGGTCAATGAGCTCGAGCACTACACGGCCGAGCTGCTGGGCAAGGCCGCAGCGCTGTATGTGCCCAGCGGCACACAATCCAACTTGTGCGGGCTGTTGGCGCATTGCGAGCGGGGCGACGAGTACATCGTCGGCCACCACGCTCACACCTACATGTACGAGGGCGGCGGCGCAGCCGTGCTGGGCAGCATTCAGCCCCAGCCGGTGCCCACTGACGACACGGGAATGCTCAATCTCGCAGCCGCGGAGGAGGCCGTGAAGCCCGATAACAGCCACTTCGCCCGCACTCGCCTGCTGTGCCTCGAGAACACCATCGACGGCAAGGTGCTGACGCCCCGCCAGCACCAGGAAGCCCGCGACTTCGCCGACCGTCACGGCCTCGGGCTGCACCTCGACGGCGCCCGGCTGTGGAACGCAGCGGTGTCGCTGGGCCAGTCCCCCGCCGAGGTCGCCGCTCCGTTCGACACCGTGTCGGTGTGCTTGTCCAAGGGTTTGGGCGCACCTGTCGGCTCGGTGCTGTGCGGCAGTGACGATCTGGTGGGCAAAGCGCGCCGCTGGCGCAAAGTGTTGGGCGGCGGGATGCGTCAGGCCGGCATCATCGCTGCAGGCGGGCTGTACGCCCTGCAGCACCACATCGACCGGCTGGCCGACGACCACGCTAACGCGCAGCGACTCGCGGCAGGGCTCGCGGCCATCGAGGGCATCACGGTCACCGGCTGCAACTCCAACATGGTGTTCTCACAGCTCGACCGGGACGACTCCACACTCGCCAAGCGAGTCGAGGGCCGGGGCGTGCTGGCCGACTGGCGCTTCGGCCGCTCCCGGATGGTGCTGCACCTCGACGTCAGCGAGGCCGACATCGACACCGCGCTGGAGGCCATAGCCGCCGAGCTGGCGGCCTCATCCCTGTCAGCAGATAACAAAGCATCATGATATTTCAGTAGATCTCATTGCACGCGAGTTCGCTAGTCTGCGCGACAGGGCCAGCCTCTCCGAGTGCGAGCTACACAAGCCTGCTCTGACCACACTCGGCTGAGGCTGGCCTCAGTGGCGAGTATAGGCACCCACCAGATATCTCCCGGCGAGCAATTTCAGTCTGCGACGAGTTCCCGATCCGCCGCCCGGAGCTCACACACGTAGTCGTCGAGATCGGCTTCTTTGGTCATGTCGAAGTAGTCGACGTTGCGCCACGGCGAATTGACCACGATGCGGCCAGATTCGTTGCGGTAGTAGCTGGTCATGCCGGGGTGCATCCAAACCATGTTCTCGTGTGCCTCGTCGACGCGGCTCCGGTAGTCAGCGTGCACCTCGGGGCGCACTTCGACCGCTCCGAGGCCGCCAGCACACATCTTGCCGATCATGTCCATGATGTAGCGGACCTGCATCTCCACCACGAAGATGAGGCTGCCGCCGTGGCCTGGCTGCAGGTTCGGGCCATAGAGGGTGAAGAAGTTCGGGAAGTCGGGCGTGACCGTGCCCAGGTAGGCGCTCGCGTCGTCGTCGCCCCACGATTCGCGCAGCGTCCTGCCCGAACGACCCGCTGCCTCATAGGTGGTGATAAAGCGCAGCACGTCAAAGCCCGTGGCGAGCACCAGCACGTCGGCCTCGCGCTCGGCGCCGTCGGCCGTGCGGATGGTCTGGCCCGAGATCTCGGCAATGGGATCGTCGACGAGCTCGACGCTGGGATTGCGCAGCATCCGATACCAACCGTTGTCCATCAGCATCCGCTTGCCGAACGGCGGGTAGGTGGGCAGCACCTTGTCCAGCAGCTCATCGGCCCGGTCGCCGAGCTCGTCGGTGACGTAGCGCGTGAAGTACTTGCGGTGGGCGTCGTTCTGAGCGTTGAGCGAACGTTCGGGGTGCTCCCAGTTTGGATCCTTCTGCAGGGCAGTGTGAATGCGGTCGTTGAACGTCCACCCCAGCCGCACCCGGTACCACGCCCGGTACAGCGGCACCGCCTCGAACAGCGTGCGCATCGCATCGGGAACGGGCTTTCGGAACTGGTCGAACGGCGCAGCCCAGTGGTTGGAGCGCTGGTAGATCGTCAGCGACTCCACGTCGTCCTGAATCTCAGGAGCGGTCTGCATGCAGCTCGCGCCATTGCCGACGATCGCCACGCTCTTGCCAGCCAGATCGGCATCGGCAGGCCAGCGCGCTGTGTGCCAGGTCTCGCCGCTCCACGTTTCCAGACCGTCGATATTGGGCCGGATCGGCGGATTGAAGATGCCGGCAGCGCTGATGACGACGTTGGCCTCGATGATCTGCGTGGAACCGTCGACGCCCTGGGCGTGCCCGTTGGCACCCGGTGCTGTGGCCGCACCGTCGTCCCGACGGCGCAGACCTGTCTCGTCGGGCGTAGCGCTGAGGCCGAGCCTGCCCGTCTCCCAGCGGCCCTCGTTGTCGGTCACATGGCGCACCTCGGCACGCCAGACCTGCCGCTCGGCGTTGTAGCTGATGCGCTCGACTGACGTGTTGAACCGGATGCTGCGCCGCACGTCGAAGTCGTCGGCGACCTTCTCGAGATAGCCGTGCAGCTCCTCACGCAGGCAGAAGTACATCTTCCAGTCATGCGGGGCGAACGAGTACGAGTACAGGTGGTTCGGGGTGTCCACGCCGGCACCGGGATAGCGGTTCTCCCACCAGACCCCGCCGACCGTGCCGTTGCGCTCGATGACCTCGTAGGGCACACCGGCCTGCTTGAGATTGATGGCGGCGCACAGCCCCGAAGCACCTGCACCGATCACCAGCACCTTGAAGCCGGACGGGACCTCGATGGGGTCGTGGTCCAAGAACTTGGCGAGCCCGAGCTGGGCGGCCGTGAAAGCGCCGTACTCGTCGGGCACGTGCTCGCCCATGGCGGCGCTGAGCATCCGGGTGATGAGCGCGTCGTCGGGCTCGGGAATTGCCATCGGGCGGCCGTCACGCCATGCCGCAATGGCTTCCAGCGCCGCCTCGCGTACCTCTTGCTGGTGCTGGGGGGCGAGGCCGCCGGTGTCGTTGTCACCCAGGCCGGGCTGGCGCTTGGGCCGGTACGGCTCGTCCAGCCAATGCAGCTCGCCGGTCATCTGGACCAGCACCATCAGCAGCGTCGGGATGTTCGCCACCGCGACTGCTGCGGTGAGCGTCAAGTCGTCCACGTCGGGCCGGCCCGCAGCCGTCGGCGCGCCGTAGGCAACCCCATTGGCACCATTTGCTGCATTCGCCTGAGACACCTGTGACATCGCTCCCCCTCTGCCGAGTCCAGCGTAGGGGTGATGCGGTACCGATTCCGATTCGGTGCTGCCCTGGGCGTCCAAAGCACTGGACAGCTCAGTATCGCCGCGCGGTACGATGGTGGCTCGGATCCGACAGGTGAGACGGGGGCTGCGCTTCCCTGCTATGGATGTGGTGACAGCCCCCGCCTCACGGATCACAGTAGGGCTGACCAGCGCTCTGGACGCCTTGTTTTTTGACGATGGCGAAGCGGCTCAGTCCTGCTTGGTGAGTTCGCCTCGCAGGTGATGCAGCAGGTCGCCGTGGCCGACGGCAGCCATCCACAGCTCGGAGATCAGCATTCCGTCTTCGATCGTCAGCTCCCGCCGCACCGAGGTCACTTCCTTCGCCGTCGGGGTCATGCCCACTGCTTCGCTTCGCAGCTCGATCACGAGACCGTCGTCGGTGGCTCGCACCACGCCCAGATGGATCTCGGTGACGCCAGACGGCTGCGCCAAAGTGAGTTCCAAGGTCGCATCAGGCAGAGCCCGGATATATCCCGCCTCTGAGTGAAGCGGCTCGTCGGTGGCGCCGTGACGGGTGCGCTGGATCATGGACACGAACGGCTTGCCGACGTGGCCGAACACCAGTTCCTCGGTGTAGGAGAAGTCGTCGATCGTCGGGTATTGGCCGGTGCCGCCGCCTTGCCAGGTGCCCAGCAAGGGAGCAAGCGGTTCGCACTGCGGATGCAACTCAGGCATTCCCGCAACCTAGTGGGCGCACCTGTCCAGGCGGCCTCTAAGGTCTGCCGCCATGAGCGGAGCCATCGAAGTCGGATTTACCACCAGCGAGACCCACCGGGTGACGGACGAGATGTCCCCGCCGCACCTGCCGAACAAGGTGCTGTCCACGCCCGACATGGTGCGCCTCATCGAGGGCACCTGCCTGTTCGGCGTGCAGCCCCTGCTGGAGGAGAACCAGACCACGGTGGGGATTCACATTTGCGTGAGTCACCAAGCAGCGGTGTCCTCAGGTGAGGACGTTCTCGTGACCGGCGAGATCAACGAAGTCGACCGCCGACGCCTGGTCTTCGACATCAAAGTCACCCACGGCGACACCCTCATCTCCGAAGGCACGCACCAGCGGTTCATCGTGGGCGGCTAAGGAGCCGCGCGGGCAGGTGCACCCGCGGTGGAGGCGGCAGAACCCTCTGCTCCAGCGATCCAGCAGGTCGCAACGTCGCAGAGTCTCCTGCCGCCTCCACTGCTATGGCATTTGTGCCTGCCGGCTCGAGTCCTCAGCGCCGGGTTGTTATCGCTGTTGCTGGCGCTGGACGAAGCGAATGATCCGCATGGTGTCCTGAGCCGTGATTCGACCGATGGGGCCAGTGGAGTAACAGGCTTGGGCAACCTTGCCTCCCGGCGCCAAGACGAACCCGGTGGCGTGCAGGATGCCGCGCTTGGCCTCGGTGAAGGCCCCCGTCAGCGCAGACACCTCGTCGGCGTCGGCGCTGTGCAGCATCCGCACAGGGCCGAGTTGCAGGTTGTCGGCAAGGCGTTGGGTGGTGTCCTTGTCGTCAATCGACAGCGCCACCACGCTGGCGCCCAGCATCTTCAGCAGTGATGCGGTGCCGTTGAAGTCAACCAACTGTTGACGGCAGTACGGTCACCAGTGGCCCCGGTACATCAGCACGACGCCCCAGCCGTCGCCGAAGACCTCGGGAATGGTGACCTCTTGGTCGTCCAGATCGCTCAGGGTGATCTGGGGGAACGCATCTCCGGTGTCGAGTTTCATGAGTTACCGCACCTTCCTGTCGGCGGCGGCAATAATCGTAAGCGGCCACGTCATCGAAGACTCGAATGACGGGAAGGGCGTTCTCACATGATCGATTGGCTCGGCATCGACCACCTGTTCAAGTTGTCCGCTGGCGAGGCGGTGATGGGCTTCCTGACGCCGCTGATCGTCTGCGCTGCGGTGTTCGTTGCGCACATGATCCTGCCCGCCCGGCGGGTGACCGGCTACGCCACCAACCGCGAGACCGGCGAGCCCCGCAGCTACCGGCTCAACGGCGTGCTGGTGTTCGCCCTGGCGCACATCGTGTGGGCATTCGAGCTCACCGGCATGCCGCGCGACTGGTTCTACCGGTCGACCATGTACGCCATCTTGGGCGGGCTGATCACCGCCGTCATCGCGACGACCATCGTGGTGTTCAGCCAGCCCGAGGGCTCCCAGAAGAACCCCTTCTTGGCATGGTGGTTTGGTCGTGCGCAAGAGATGCAGTTCTTCAACAACCGCTTCGACCTCAAGATGTACTTCTACATCGTCGGCGGCACGATGCTGTCGCTCAACGCGTGGTCCGGGGCGGCGTGGCACATCGACGCAGTCGACGATGTC
>LXNI01001872.1_pt1 | contig 16343 bp, 18 predicted proteins | sample 809091 | NCBI WGS metagenome assembly LXNI01 (sample SAMN04870527, study PRJNA318959) | sponge metagenome | biome: 01000161; feature: marine sponge reef; material: water | host: Sarcotragus foetidus | place: Greece: Milos, Mediterranean Sea | collected 2013-05-29 | depth 5-7 m | reverse complement strand
AGGATCGAGTCGTGGAAGCTCTCCGGCAGGCGGGCCCAGTCACGGGCTTCGACGATGAACGGAATGGTGGACATCTCGACGGCCTCGTTGAAGTCGCCGAGTTGGCCAATATCGATCTCTTCGCAATTCGGGCCTCGGAGTACGAGATCCAGATCGCTCCCGTCGTGACTCTCGCCGGTCACGCGGCTGCCGTAGGCCCATACCTCCACGTCGGGCAGGTGCTCCTGGAGCAGGGCCTCTAGCTTGGCCCGGTGCCGCGGCAGGAGATGTATGTCATTACTCATCGTCGGATGCCTCGATCACGTCGGCCAGAACCATTGCGTCGGCGATGAATGTCGGCAACAGCGTCAAAGTCGTCTCGGCGAAGTCCTCACCGTAATTGTGAGCGGTGTCGTTGCGATTGTCCCGATACGCCAGCCAGCGCTCGGAGGCGTTCGCGGTGAGCAGTCCGTGCTTGGCGGCATGACGGAACACATCGCGGAAGGTCAGCCTGTCAGCTTGGCGATTACTGGCGAGCCAGGGACGGAGGCGCTTGCGCAACAGCCTGCCGCCCTGCTCCAGGATCAACTCGAAGTACTTGACGCAGGCCGCGCGCATGGCGTCGAGTAGCCAGTCAGGTTGCGTGTCGTTGTTCAGCGTGCTGAACGAGTGCTCCAGTCTGTCGATACAACGGCGCAAATGGTCGGCGTTTAGGCGCATGGTTCAGTCCCCGAAATGAGGCATCGGGAGGCTCACATCGATGGCGGCGTCCAGTCGTGCGGCCTCGGCCTGCTGCTCGCGCCACTGGGCGCTGAGGCAGGTCATCCTCTCCTCAAACGGTTCGCCGACGTGTGAGTCGCGCTCGGTCGTACGCGGCTGCCTACGCAGCGGGGGCTGCGGCGACTTCCACGACGGCGGCGGTGCTGCGAGGTTCCGGGACCGGCTCGCCGTGTTCGCGCAGGCTTTCCACGTGGAGGCCGATGGCCTCGCGGATCTCCGCCAACAGGTCCTCTTGGCTCTTGGCGGTAGCCACACAGCCGGGCAGGTCGGGTACCCAGGCGGCGTAGTTCTGCGGTGCCCGCTCGATGACAACGGTGTACTCCACAGCTTCGCGCTACTCCTCCAAGCCGGACTGTCTCATGATACTCGCCCATGTGCCGGGTGGCAGGTCGTTGCCCGGCTTGCCCGCGATGGTGACGGTGCCCGACTTGTGGGGGTGGCGGTACTGGCGATGGCTCCCCCTAGTTCGCACGAGCCGCCAGCCGTCGCGCTCCAGCAGACGCATAGCCGCCCGGACCGTCGGCACTCCCGGTACCTACAGTCCCAAGGGCGTATCAGTGCCCACCGGCGACAGGTTGCGTGGAGTGATCAGAACCCCAGTGTGCGCAGGTTCTCCTCGATCACTGCGTCCAGTCGCGCGGCCTCGGCTTGCTGCTCGCGCCACTGGGCGCTGAGGCGAGCCATCTTCTCGGCGAAGGGTTGCCGTCGTCGGGGGTCGGCTCGGCGCCCACGTAGCGGCCGGGCGTGAGCACATGGCCATGGCGTGGTTCTTCGGCAGCACGTCCTCGAGCGCCGGGTTCGCCTCCTCGACGGCGTCCATGGCGTCGTCGACCGCCTGACCGATGGTGGGTTGGCGGGCTTGCGCCTGCAGGCGGCCCCAACGCGCCTCGCGCGGCACCCAGAGGATGTTCCGGGCCCGATACTCGTCGGGATGCTCGGGATCGGCACCGTCGTCCCGCTCGGCCTCCAGCTGGGTCCGGGTCTCCTCGAAGGCGTCGGAGACGTACTTGAGGAAGATCAGGCCCAGGACGACGTGCTTGTACTCGGCGGCGTCCATGTTGCCGCGCAGCGCGTCGGCCATCTCCCAAAGCTCGGCCTCGTAGCCGGTGATGGCGCTGTTCGTGATGCTCATCGACGCGTCCGTCTCAGGCCGTTGCCCGCTCCGCCATCAGCGCAGGCTAGCCCCGCAGCCTCCGCCGATGGTCGGGGATTGGTACAAGCCGTAACTCTTATGTCACGCTAGGCTGAAGCTATGTCCGAACTCACCGGGGCTGAGCGATACCTCAGGGATCGACGAGAGGATCCGGGCTACGACCGCGCCTATACGGCAGCGCGACGACGCATCGATCAGATTGATGCCATCATTCGCGCGCTTGACCAGCGTCGATGCCATTTGAATCTGATCAAGGCGGAACTCGCCCGTCGGGCAGATCTTCGCCCTGAGGTGATTCGGCGGCTGTTCTCGGCAGAAAGCCCCAATCCGACCCTGTCGACCGTCGTTGCCCTTGCCGGCGCATTGGAACTTGCACTGACAGCCGAGCCATTCGAGGAAAGCCGCGCTAACTGAGGACCTTGCGGTGCCTCTCGAATCTCGTTGGCCGTGCGTGCTGCGGATGGTGTTCCGCTGGATCCGGTTCTTGGTCCCCTCGGAGGTGGGGCGTAGGATCGGAGCGTGCTGGGGGAGCCCATCGTCAAGTCGGTGCCGGTTAGGCCGGTTCCTGATCTGGATGTTCTCGACAACGTCCAGCGGCGGCTGCTGTGGCTGGCGACTCGGATCGTGGACGTGGCCAACCGGCGGGAGGGGCTCGAGATCAAGGTCGGGGGGCATCAGGCCTCGTGCGCCTCGATGGTGTCGATCATGACGGCGCTGTGGTTCGCCCACATCGACGGCGACGACAAGGTGGCCATCAAGCCGCACGCCTCGCCCGTGTACCACGCCATCAAATACCTCACCGGCGAGCTGGACCGCTCCTACCTCACCACGCTGCGCAAGCGGGGCGGCCTGCAGGCCTATCCCTCCCGCACCAAAGACCCCGACGTGGCGGACTTCTCCACCGGGTCGGTGGGCCTGGGGGCGGTGGCGCCGCTGTTCTCCGCCCTGGTGCGGCGCTACACCGACGCCCACTTCGAACCGTCGCCGCCGGCGCGCTTCATCGCCACCGTCGGCGACGCCGAACTAGACGAGGGCAACGTGTGGGAGGCCATCGCCGATCCGGTCACCCACGGGCTCGGCAACTTCACGATGGTGGTGGACCTCAACCGCCAGAGCCTCGACCGGGTCATCCCCGACATCGCCGCCATCCGGCTCAAGAGCTTCTTCAGCCACGCCGGCTGGCACGTGGCCGAGGCCAAGTACGGGTCGCGCCTGCGCCGACTGTTCTCCGAGCCGGGCGGCGACGCCCTGCGGGCCCACATCGACGGCATGTCCAACGAGGCCTACCAGGCGCTGTTCACCTTCGGCGGCGCCGAGCGGCGGCGCAAGTTCCTCGAGGGCGCCGACGCCGCGGTGCGCCGCCTCACCGACGACTTCGACGACGACGAACTCTTCGCCCACGTCACCGACCTCGGCGGCCACGACCTCGGCCAGCTCATCGACTGCTTCAAGGCCTGCGACATCGAGTCCGACCGCCCCAGCGTGGTGTTCGCCTACACCATCAAGGGCTGGGGGCTGCCCATGGCGGGCGACCCGCTGAACCACGCCGTGCTGCTGAACCCCACCGAGATCGACTCCCTGCGCGACGCGACGGGGCTCACCGCCGCCACCGAGTTCGACCGCTTCGACCCCGACAGCCCCGAAGGGCGGCTCTGCGCCTCGGTCGGCTCGGACATCAACAACCCGCCGCCGAAGCCGCGCCCCACCCTGGGTGTGCCCGCCTCCGCCGGCCCGCCCACGGTGCGCGGCAAGGTCTCCACCCAGGAGGCCTTCGGGCGCACCCTCACCCGCCTCGCCGACGTGCCCGATGTCGGCGAGCGGATCGTGACCACCGCCCCCGACGTGTCGATCTCCACCAACCTGGGCGGCTGGGTGAACAAGGCGGGCGTCTACTGGCACGAGCCCCGCGACGACCACGGCGGCGCCGAGCGGATGCTGCGCTGGGCGCCCTCGCCGGACGGGCAGCACATCGAGCTGGGCCTCTCGGAGATGAACATGTTCATGCTGCTGGGCCAGCTCGGCCTGTCGCACGACCACCACGGGCAGCACCTGCTGCCGGTGGGCACCGTGTACGACCCGTTCGTGCTGCGGGGCCTCGACGCCTTCATCTACTCCCTCTACAACGACGCCCGCTTCGTGGTGGCCGGCACACCGTCGGGCATCAGCCTGGCCCCTGAGGGCGGCGCCCACCAGTCCACGATCACCGCCGGTGTGGGGGCCGAACTGCCGGCGCTCACCTACTTCGAGCCCGCCTACGCCACCGAAGTGGACTGGCTGCTGTGCGCCGCCCTGGACGACCTCAGCCGCCCCGACGGCGAGAGCGCCTACTTCCGCCTCAGCACCCGGCCCCTCGATCAGGCGCCGTTCGCCGCGGCCGCCGAGCGGTTGGGCGCCGACGAACTGCGCCGGCAGGTGCTCACCGGCGGCTATCAACTGCGTCCCGCGCCGGTGACCGACCGCCCTGGCGTCACGATCGTCACGACGGGGGCGATGGCCCCCGAGGCTCTGGCCTCCGCAGACGCCCTCGGTGAAGAGGGCGTGGATGCAGCCGTCGTGCATCTCACGAGCCCCGATCTGGTCTACCGCAGCTGGCAGGGCACCTACCGGGCCGCCGCCGCTGCGGCCACCGTCGTGCGCCGCCCCAGCCGGATGCACCAGCTGATCCCTCCCGAGGAGCGCCACCGCCCCGTCGTCAGCGTGCACGACGCCGCCAGCCACGCCCTCGCCTGGCTGGGCGCGGCGGTGGGCTCGCGGCACATCCCGCTGGGGGTGGACCGCTTCGGGGAGTCCGGCACGATCGCCGACCTGCACGCCATCGCCGGGATCTCCGCCGGCGACATCGTCAACGCCGCCCTCATCGCCGTCTACGAGAGCACCGAAGCCGGCTGAGTCACCGCGCGTGGCGGGTTGCGACCGGCGGCATCCGCGACGCGGCTCGAACGGCTGAATCCCCGCGTGGGAGGTTGCGACCGACAGCGCGGCTCGTCGTCGTCCAGAGAGCACCGGCGCCGGTTTGAGGGCTCGCCTCCGGCCCCGCCGCGGGCTGTCGCAGATGGGGTATCCTCCGGCTGTCACAGAGGGTGGTTATTCTGCTGGCCGGCGGCCTTGGTCCCGCGGGCTCGGCGGCTCACCTGGCTCTCGGCTCACTTGGCTCTCGTTGCCTCGCCCGTTGCCTCGCTCGGAACGGAATGCTCCGTCCACCCCCCGGGCCTCTCGCCCCCCGGGGCCTTGATTCCGTCGTGGACCCGCGGGCGCTCCGCGGACGCTGCGGCGGACTCCGATCCAGCACCGAACCGCCGGAGCGCGCCGGCGAGGCGCGCCCGCTCCGCCCGAAGGGGGAAACGAATGAGAACCACCGCCGAGCACCGCCGGATATCGAGCAACAGCACGCGGCCCGCGGCCGCCGGTCTGTTCGACGGCGGCTGTGAGCCGCTGCCCGACGAGGAGGCCCCCGGCGAGGAGGCCCCCGCCGAGGCGCCCCCGGCCCTGCAGCCGCTGCGCGTCGAGGTCATCCGCAGCGCCAACCGGCACAAGACCATCGGCGCGCGCCTCGCCGGCGGCACCCTCGAGATCCGCATCCCGGCCTGGATGTCCGACGCGGATGAGGCCGAGGCGGTCGAGAAGTTCCGGCGGCGGTTCGACGAGCGGCGGCGCTGCTGGGAGGTGGACCTCGGCGCTCGCGCACGGGAACTGGCAGCGCGCCACGACCTGCCGCAGGCCCGATCCATCCGCTGGTCCACGCGGCAGCGCCGGCGCTGGGGATCGTGCAACACGGCGACGGGCGAGATACTGCTCTCGCACCGGCTGACCGACGTGCCGCCGTGGGTGCTCGACTACGTCATCGTCCACGAGTTGGCACATCTCCGCGAGGCCGACCACTCAGCCGCCTTCGACTCCCTCGTCGCTCGCTACCCGCTGACCGAGCGGGCCAAGGGCTACCTGGAGGCGTTCGAGGCCTGGGCGGGGGAGGGCTCGGACCCGCGGGCCACTGGTTGGTCGGCGTCGCGACCTGGGGGTCCGGACCCCGGCCCGGGGGGTTGACTCGCCGCCTCCGGTGTCGGTGCAGGCGCTGTCGCCCCCGATTGACCGCTCTCGGAGCCTCCTTTAGAGTTCGCCGAACCGGCAGGTGAGGAGCGCCATGGCTATCAAGTCACTCGACCACTACAACATCCAGACGTCCCGCCTGGAGGAGACCGTGGTGTTCTACACCGACGTGCTGGGCTTCTCCGCCGGCTACCGGCCGGGGGTCAGGGGCACCGGCGCGTGGCTCTACGCCGGCGGGTACCCGTACGTGCACATCAACGCGGTCGATGACGACATGGCGGGCCCCACCGGCCCCATCAACCACGTCGCCTTCGAGACCGCCAACGAGCCGGGCGACTACGAGGCCATGCAGGAACAACTGGCCAACCGGGGGCTGCCCTTCGAGGTGAACGACAGCAGGCCGCGGGTGCCGCTGCGGCAGATCTTCCTACACGACCCCAACGGCATCCGCCTCGAGCTCAACTACCGCGACGCCCCGCTGGTCCCCGAGACCGAAGGCGTCTGAGACCCGCCATGACCTGGACTCCGGAAAGCGCGCTCGTGACCGGCGCGACCAGCGGCATCGGCGAGGCCGCCGCGCTGGCCCTCGTCGAGGCGGGCGTGGGCACCATCATCGCGGTGGGGCGCAACGCCGAGCGGGCCGAGGAGTTGAGCGCCCGCATCGCCGAGATGGGGGCGTCGGCGGAGGTCGTCCTGGCCGACCTGTCCGAGGCCGGGGCGGCCGACGCGGTCTTCGCCGCGATCGACGAGCGGGGACTGCTGGCCGACACGCTCATCAACGCCGCCGGGCTGACCACGCGTACCGAGATCCTGGACATCGACCTGGCGGACTACGACGACCTCTTCGCCGTGAACGTGCGCTCGCCGGTGCTGCTGTGCGGGAGGTTCGCGAAGCGGCTGCTGCGGGCCAGCCGGCCGGGCACTGTCGTGGACATCCTCAGCAATGCCATGCACGGTGGCGCCCCGGACATCAGCATCTACTCCATGACCAAGGCGGCGCTCGGGATCCACACCCGCAACGCCGCCTACGCCCTGCAGGGCGACGGGATCAGGGTCAACGGCTTGGCCATGGGTTGGACGCTCACCCCCGGCGAGGACTCGGTGATGCGCACCACCCACGGCGCCTCCGACGGCTGGGAGACGGTGTACGCCCGAACGAGACCGCTGGGGCGCCTGATGCGCTCGGAGGAGGTGGCCCGCGCCGTCCGCTTCCTGGCCACCGGCGAGTCGGCGCCGATGACCGGATCGATCGTGACCTTCGACCAGGTGGCCACCGGCATCACCGACCTGCACCTGCACTGAGCCGCCGCAGCCGGCGGGACAGATCAGCCCAGGGGCCAGAGGCGCCGGGCCGAGCGCCCGAGCACGGCGCCGGTGAGGGCGCCGCCGGCCACATCGGAGGCATGGTGGATGCGTACGTGGATGCGGCTGAGCGCCACGGCGGCCGCCAGCACCCACAGCAGCCTGCGCCAGCTGCGACCGCCCGACTCGCCCAGCAGCAGCGCGGCGACCACGGCGCTGGAAGCGTGGCCGCTGGGGAACGCCGTGGTCATGGGTTGACGCAGGTACAAGGGCCGTTCGCCGTCGTCGGCGACCGGTCGGGAGCGCCCCACGAGCGATTTCAGCAGGCCGTTCACGAACAGCGAGTCCAGCCCCAGAACGGCGGCCAGCCGCCACATGTTTCGCTCGGCGCGCCGCGAACCCCCGAGCGCGGCCAGCGCCGCCAGCAGGTGCCAGATCAGCCCGTAGTCGCCGAGCTGCGACGCGGTGTAGAATACCCTGTCCGCCCAGCGCCATCCCCGCAGCTTCTCAAACAGCAGGTCGACGCGGTCGTCGAAGCGTGCCACGGCTGCTAAGACTCGGTCGACGTCGACGCCGCTCACGCCCTCAATGGTACGGGGCGCCCCCCGCTGGCACGAGTCGGAGGTTGCACGCAGGGGGCGGGCAGGGAGCGGGTCGCGTCAGTGCGACGGCTCGACGTCGCCTTGGATCGTTGGTCCCGCCATGAGCGGCTGCTAGAAGTAACTCCGTGGCCACCGAAGCGGACGCAGCTTCCACAGGGGCTGCCACCGAGACCGGGGGCGGCGCGCCGGCTGATCCCGCCGCCGAGGAGACCGGCCGCGCCAGGCCCATGGACTTCATCCGCAAGCAGGTCGTCGCCGACGGCACCGCCGGGACGTTCGGCGGGCGGGTGCAGACCCGGTTCCCGCCCGAACCCAACGGCTTCCTGCACATCGGCCACGCCAAGTCGGTTTGCCTGAACTTCGGCGTGGCCGCCGAAGGGGGCGGAACCTGCCGGCTGCGTTTCGACGACACCAATCCTGCCGGCGAGGATGCCGCCTACGCCCGGGGCATCGCCGAGGACATCGCCTGGCTGGGCTTCGACCCCGGGGTTCCCCTGCACACCTCGGAGTACTTCGAGCAGCTCTACGAGTGGGCCGAGCACCTAGTGGGCCGGGGTTTGGCGTACGTGGACGACCAGGATGCCGAGACGATCTCGGCCACCCGCGGCGACTTCACAACCCCCGGAGTGGCCAGCCCGTGGCGGGACCGCAGCGCCGGCGAGAACCTCGCGCTGCTGCGGGACATGCGGGCGGGGCGCTTCGGCGACGGCGAGAAGGTGCTGCGGGCCCGCATCGACATGACACACCCCAACATGCTGATGCGCGACCCGGTCATGTACCGGATCCGCCACGCCCTCCATTTCCGCGCCGGCGACGCCTGGTGCATCTATCCCACCTACGACTGGGCGCACGGCCAGAGTGACGCCATCGAGGGCGTCACGCACTCGCTGTGCACCCTGGAGTTCGAAGGCAACCGCCAGCTCTACGACTGGTACCTGGACAAGCTGCCGCTACCGGGCGACCGGCCTCGCCAGACCGAGTTCGCCCGGCTGAACCTCACCCACACCGTCATGTCCAAGCGGGCGCTCGGCGCCCTCATCGACGGTGGCCTCGTGGAGGGCTGGGACGATCCGCGCCTGCCCACGCTGCGGGGCTTGCGCCGCCGCGGCTATCCGCCCGAGGCTATCCGGGCCTTCTGCGCGCACATCGGCGTGGCCCGCGTCAACGGCACGCATGAGATCGAGTTGCTGGAGTCGTTCGTGCGGGCGCACCACAACCGCTTCGCCCAGCGCCGCATGGCGGTGCTGCGGCCCCTGGAGGTGGTGATCGACAACTGGCCTGCCGGGCGCGTGGAGCTCCGCCGGGCGCCCAACAACCCCGAGAATCCCGCCGACGGCACCAGGGAGGTGCCGTTCTCGGGGCGGCTGTGGATCGAGCGGGACGACTTCATGGTCGACCCGCCCCGGAAGTTCTACCGGCTGGCGCCCGGCCGCGAGGTGCGCCTGCGGGCCGGCTACTTCCTGCGTTGCGACGACGTGGAGACCGGCCCCGACGGCGACGTGCTGCGGCTGCGCTGCAGCTACGACCCCGCCACCGGCGGCGGTCAGGCCCCCGACGGGCGCAAGGTGCGCGCCACTGTCCACTGGGTGTCGGCCGAGCACGCCGCCGACGCCGCCGTGGCCCTCTACGGTCGGCTCTTCGCTGATCCGGTCCCGGGCGCCGACGGCCGAGATCCGCTGGAGTCCTATAACCCTGACTCGCGCGAGCTAATCACCGCCGCCAAGATCGAGCCGGCGTTGCTGGAGACGCCGCCCGGAGAGGTGGTGCAGTTCGAGCGGCTCGGCTACTTCGCCCGGGACAGCGACGCAGGCTCGCCGCTGCTGTTCCACCGCACCGTCGGCCTGCGCGACGAGTGGGCCAACATCCAAAAGCGCCGCGCGCAAGACTCCTAGCACGCTGCGGCACTCCCGGGAGCGGTGACGCCCGCCCCATTCAGGCGGGTTCGATCTATCGTTGCTGGCGCCAGGACTCATCGGAGGGGCGAGGACGTGGACATGGATCTTGCTGAAGCACTCGAGTGGGCGGCCGAGCGGAGCCTCGGCGTGCTCATCACGATCCGCTCCGACGGCCGGCCGCAGTCCTCGGACATCGTCTACGACCTCGACGACGGCTCCTTCGTGGTCTCGGTCACCGAGGGGCGAGCCAAGACCGCCAACCTGCGCCGCGACCCGCGGGCGGTGCTGCACATCTCCGACGCCGCCTCGTGGTCCTACGTGTCCTTCGACGGCACCGTGGAGTTGGCGCCGGTGGCGACCGACCCGGACGACGCCACCTGCGACGCCCTGGTGCGGTACTACGAGCGGGTGACCGGCAAGCCGCACCCGGACTGGGCGGAGTACCGCCGGGCCATGGTCGACGAACGCCGGCTCGTCGTGCGCTTCACGCCCCAGGCGGCCACAGGAATGATCCGCGGCTAGACGCTGGCGGCGTAGCAGATTGAACGATAAGAGCGGCTATTGCCACTTGAGGTGGTGTGCCGCGCAATATGGGTTTCGGACTCGCGACGCGGGAGGTTCGGTGTGATGCGTGTCATGGAGCGGGAGTCACGAATGGGCAGAACGGTGGTCGCCGTCGTCGCCGTCGCACTGATCGGCGGCCTCCTGACGGTCGCCGCCACGAGTGGCGCCTCGGGGCAGGAAACGTCCCCAGGGCACGACCCGGCGGGCTGCCCGGTCACGAGTCTGGGGACTCTCGGCTCGGGCACCGACCGGGTGCTGCAGGCGGAGGGGCGCTGGACAACTGGGGACTGCGACTCGCGCTTCCGCGCCGACAGTGATGCCCACACCTTCCGCTTCGAGGTCCGCAGCGGCGGGCGGATCAGGATCGAACTGTCCTCCGCGGAGGCGGACGGCTATCTCTACCTGCTCAGCGCCGACGGCGAGCGGATCGCCGACAACGATGACGGCGGCGCGGGGCTCGATGCCCGCGTCGAGCGGGACCTCGAACCGGGCGGCTACCTGATCGAAGCCACCACGCTCGGGGGGCGCGGGCGCGGTCCGGCCGATTTCACGCTCACCGTCGGTCGGGTGGCGGGCTGCGAGCCCACCCAGCTCGGCTCGCTCCAGCCGGGCGTCGACCTGACAGCGTCGGGTTCGTGGACACTGGACACCTGCGGATCCCGGGTCGAGGTGGAGCACCCCGCCCACAACTACCTGTTCAGCCTGCCGAGCGCCGGTCGGGTACGGATCGACCTCACGTCGGAGCACGGCGATCCTGTTCTGTACTTCTCCTCTGTGGACCTTCCAACGCTCGAGGGGGGCGAGGTTGCCACCGACGACGACGACGGCGGCGACCGCAACTCGCGGATCGAGCGCTACCTCCCCGCCGGCAACTACTTCATTGAGGCCACCACCTACCTGGCGCGCGACCAGCAGCCCCTGCACGCCGACTTCACACTCACGGTGCGCCTCGTGGATGAGGCCGAACAGCAGCGGGACTTCAATCTCAAGGTCGAACGGGTTCACATCCCGCAGGAGGTGATCGCGGGCGATCCGCTGGCGGTGAACTACCGGGTGGGCAACGCCGGAGGCGGCGATCTGCCCGGTGGGAACGCCACGTTCGTCTACGTCGTGGGACGCGGTGAGGGAGGGCGCCACGTCACCGACGTCAACGCGCCGATCTCCGAACGCTGGCCGGGTGGCGTCTCCTACCATTCCAGTGCCGCCGCGGCGAGCGCGACCAGCGTGCCGAACCCCGGCGCGTCGCCCTTGGAGATCACCTTCGGCACGTCCGGGCCGGCCTGGCTGTTCGTCGGCGCGGTCACGGAGGACGCGGAGGAGAACGAGATCGGTTTCCACGGCTCCTGGCACAATCTCATGGTGCTCAGCGGTCCGACCTTCGATCCGGTGGCGGTGGAGGTAGATGGCGTGGCCTACACGGTCGCGGCGGACGCGGACGACGAGGGAACGGTGACGGCGGCAGTGACCTCGACCGCCGATCCCGAAGCGGAGGTCGACGAGGCCACCCAGGCGATGGCGATCTACACCGCAGGGGTGCGGACGCAGCTGCTGGACGGCCTCTTGGAGCGGCCGGCGCCCGCAGCGCTGGAGCGGGCCGCCGACCCGGACGCAGCGCAGCGGACCGTGGCATTGAAGAACCCGTCGTCCAGCAGCCTCCTCGACGCCTTCGGCGCCCGTTACGCCGACGCCGTCGCGGCATCCGGGTTGGCTGAAGTGGCCGCAGCCGGCGAGGCGATCAACCCGGTGGCGCTCGAGGGCCTCGCACTGGCGTTCGCCGGCGGCGCCTCGGCGGAGTACGCCTACCTGGCCGCTTCCTGGAGCGCGTTGACGGAGCGGATCGGAAGCGGCGAGGCGTTGTCGTTCGACGAGGCGTTCGCCCTGCACTCCCAACTCGCCTACGCCGAGAGCGTCCTGGCTCCGGCGGCCGCCGCCGGTAGGGTCGTGACGGCGGCCCGGGAGGCGAGCCTCGGTTGGGATGACGACACGGTCCAGGAGATGGCCACCGACCTGGCGGTCTGTTCCCCCGGAGAGTCGGCGCTGCAGGGGGCCCTGGAAGCCGCGGGAGTCGGGGCCGACATCGACGAGTTGCTGGTGTTGGACTCCGAGCTGCGCGCCGTGCTGCCGCTGTGGGGCCAAGCCGCCGACAACGCGCTCTGCGCAGCGCAGGACGTCGACGTCGAGACGATCAGGTTCCTCGAGCGGCTGCCGCTCGAGGACAGCGAGGAGTTGCGCGAGCTGCTGATTCCCGAGGAGCAGGCGTCAGAGGCGGACCCGCCCGCCCACCGTCTGCGCATCATCGCCCGCCCGGGCGACGACGGGCGCATCGAGTTCGGCGCCGAACTCCTCAGCGGCATCCAGATCCTGCCGGACGTCCGCTACCTGCGGGTCGACGCTCCGGCGGGCGCCTGGCGGGCCACCAGCGAGATGGAGCTGGGCGAGGGCCTGTTCGGGAGGATCCTGGCCCGGCGCCTGCCGGACGGCCGCACCGAGATGGGCTTCGAATCCGGCGGCGAGGAGGTCCTGCCCGACATCCGCTACCTGCCCGCCGACCTCCCCGAGGGCATCTGGTTCCGCAGCGGCGAGATCGAGGTGACGCTGGCCCCCATGACGTACGGGTAGCCGGGGGCCAGCGAGCCCGGCCGCAGGCTCGGGCCATGACTACGATCACCGCTGATCTGCGAAAACTCACCGGGCCGATCCTACGGCTCGCCCCGGCGCGGGGGTTCGCTGGCGCGGCGCGGCGGCAACGGTACGAATGCGCTGGTGCGTCGAACGTAGTCGGCGTAGCCGGGGCGGCGATCGGCGATGGCTCTCTCCAGCATCCGCACCCCCGAGACCCGCACCAGCAGGACCGACATCACCACGGGGCCGGCGACCGTCCAGGCGCCGCCGTCCGCCGCGGCCAGGAGGTAGATGCCCCACCAGACGCAGAAATCGCCGAAGTAGTTGGGGTGGCGGGTGTACCGCCAGAGCCCGCGGTCCAAGACAGCGGAGCGGTTCGCGGGATCGGACTTGAAGCGCCGGAGTTGCTCGTCGCCGACCGTCTCGAACGCCAGCCCCACGGCCCAGACCGCGCAGCCCAGCCAGTCGAGCGGTCCCAGCCCCGGAGGATCGCCCGAAGCGCCCACGACCGCTTGCACGGGCAGCGACACCACGACGATCAGGGCACCTTGCAGGCCGAAGATCATCACGAGGCTCCACCAGGTGAAGGTCCGCCGGCGCCGCCGGCGCATGGCCGCGTAGCGGTGGTCCTCGGATTCGCCTCGCTTGCGAGCCGTCAGGTGCCCGCCCAGGCGAATCCCCCAGACGGTCACCATCGCCAGCATGAGCCAGGTGCGGGCCGTCACCGTCACCGAGGCGTCCCAGAGCCAGATCGCCCAGCCGGCCGCAACGAAGGTCATGCCCCAGAGCGGATCCACGATCGAAGCGTCCCGCAGCCGCAGGCTCGCCAGCCAGCCGGTGGCCATGATCGCCCCCGCGGTCGCCGCCGTCACGGCCAGCGCGCTCACAGGCCCGACGCTACGGCCAGCGCTGGCGAAAGCCCGCCCTAAACGCTGGTCAAGGTCTCGGGTCCGGCCACCTCATGCCGGCGACGCCGCCATGAGTCCGATCTCCGTTCCCATTACGGCGAAGGAGGCCACGACCGACGGCTTTCGACCGTAGAGGTCGGCCATCACACCCGTCGGGGCTTCCGCCACAAGGATCGTGAGCACCAGCGCGGTCCCCAGGAGCGCCAACTGCAGCGGTGGGAGCTGCAACTCCACGACCCACCACACGACCATCGGCAACCCGCCGACCAGGTGAACCCCTGCGCTCCGCCAGTCAGGAGGAACAAGCGGTCGGGCCGTCGACGCACCACCAGGAAACGGCCCCCTCGCAGCCTCCTTACGCGAGATCTACGCCGATGTAGTGAACCAGTGGACCGCGCTCGGTCTCGCTCCACAGGATCAGCCAGTCGCTTCCTGCATCACGAGAGAAAACGACGACACCCCATACGGGAGGCTGCTGGTAGCGCCGCCGGCGGAGTCGAGGGTTGCCGGGATCGTCCTCGATGAGGTCAAGGACGTCGTTGACGTGGTTGTACAGCTCGTGGCGACCCGCGTCTGCCGCGAGCGCTGTCAGACGCCGATCCGCGTCGACGCTGAACAGCAGCGACGCCATGTGGGGTATTATACCTGTTGGGCATCAGGGTTTCAGGGCTGCCCTGTTCAGGGTACTACCCCATTGCGTCTAGGGTGTACCCTGTGGGGTACGACACGGCACGCGCGGACATGGAAGGGTCGGCTAGCGCCGCCGCCGCATCGCCCAAGGGAACGAATCATGCAGCACCTCGTCGAACTCGATTCGCGACGACGCATCACGTTGGGACGCCTCGGGAAGCCCGAACACGACCGCTACCTCGTAAATGAGGAACCTGATGGAACCCTCGTTCTTACCCCGGCGGTCGTGATGTCGGCCCACGAGGCAGCTCTTCTGCGTCGCCCTGAACTCGTCGAGCAGATCACAGCCGATCTGGCAGATCCGTCGGCGGCCCTCTCCTCCTCGGCTGGCCGGCGCGAGCGCTGACCCGGATCGAATCGCACACGGTCACCCGGCGAACGCGCGTCCGTCGCTGGTAGAGGCGAGACCCGGCCCGCCCCTCGATCCCGAGCACCGCCCGCCGAGGACGCCCCGGCGCGCCCGTTCCAGGCCCCACAGCACATCGCCCCGCCGCCGATTATTGAGGGACAAAGACCAAGACGCCGAGAGCAGGTATCGTGCCGGCATCGCCGCCCCGCCCGCCGACGAGCAGCCGGCCGCATGACCGGCACGGAGGCGACGAGGCTCGCCGCGCTCGCCCTCGCCGCCTTCGCCGCCCTCGCCGCGGCGTGCGCCCCCGGTGCCCCCGCAGCCGCCCCCAGTTACTGCGCCCCCTACGCCGACCTCGAACAGGCCCGCCGCGACATCGCCCGCATCGAGGTCCGCTACGAATCCACCGGCGACCTGACCGGCCTGGAGGAGGCGATGGGCCGACAAGCGGCGGCAGCGGGCAAGGTCTGGGAGACCGCCCCCGAGCACTACAACTGGGCCGATGTCGCCGCGCGCTGCGGCGGCCCCGCACCGGCCCCGCCGCCCACCGCCGCGCCGGCCCCGCCGCCCACCGCCGAGGCGATAGCGGAATGCGGGCGCGCCACCGCGGCGGTCGCCGCCCAGACCGAGGCCCACGAAGCGCACATCGAGCGCTTCGGAGCGTTCCTCGACGCGGGCGGCACGGCCGAGAACCCGGCCGGGTTGCAGCGGCTATGGGACGAGAGCGCCCGGTTTTTCGAAGAGATCATCGACGTGGCAGCCGGCGGCGAGAGCGCTTGCGCCGCGGCCGAGATGTGGGCCGACGCTGTGGCGATGCGGGTTCGGCGCGACGCCGCGGCCGAGGGGTGGGCCGACGCACTGGCGACCTGCCGCCGCGACCTGGCGACGATCCTCGACTGCTGACGCGTCCCGCGACGACGACGGCCGCCGCGCCCAACGCTCCAACGTCTCCCGCTTGGACAAAACTGCGGATCAGCCTCTGTGTGGATTCATCGCTCGCCACAATGTTCGATGAGCGCTTGACAACGAGAGCAAGAACCAACGACGCCTCGAACGCGTCGAGGTGACCCCGAAGGTGCCAGACCAGTCCGCAACGACGCCGGAAAAGCGGCGATCCGCGAGATCAGAGTCGCGACCGAGTTTGCTGACCAGAGGGCGCTGAGCACCGAGTTGGCTTCGGCAGTGAACATGGATCAGTTCTGCGGCATCGAGTTGGGCGAGTTCTCGGCGCGGATTGCGGAGACCGCCATGTGGGTGATGGAGCACATCATGAACAACCGGCTGAGCCGCGAACTCGGGGAACTGTTCGTCCGCATTCCGTTGCGCGCGTCGCTACTCACCTGACTCCGGGATCTCCGCGGGCCGTTGTGGCTGCTGAGTCGCGGCTCTTCTGGGGGGCGCCGCCCGACGGCCGAGTGCCCCAGCGAGTGTTTCGCAGCGCCGCGCCCGGTCGCT
>LXNI01001871.1_pt1 | contig 16344 bp, 12 predicted proteins | sample 809091 | NCBI WGS metagenome assembly LXNI01 (sample SAMN04870527, study PRJNA318959) | sponge metagenome | biome: 01000161; feature: marine sponge reef; material: water | host: Sarcotragus foetidus | place: Greece: Milos, Mediterranean Sea | collected 2013-05-29 | depth 5-7 m | reverse complement strand
TCCTACTCGATGATGGAGGTAACGACGCCGGCGCCCACGGTGCGGCCGCCTTCCCGGATCGCGAAGCGAAGCTCTTCGTCCATCGCGATCGGCGTGATCAACTCCACCTCCATTTGTACATTGTCTCCCGGCATCACCATCTCCACCCCCTCGGGCAGCATCGCCGAGCCCGTCACGTCCGTCGTGCGGAAGTAGAACTGCGGACGGTATCCGTTGAAGAACGGCGTGTGTCTGCCGCCCTCCTCCTTCGTCAGCACGTACACCTCCGCCTTGAACTTCGTGTGCGGCGTGATCGACCCCGGAATCGCCAGCACCTGGCCCCGCGATATCTCCGTCTTCCCCACGCCCCGCAGCAGCAGCCCCGCGTTGTCTCCCGCCTGGCCCTGCTCCAGCAGCTTGCGGAACATCTCCACCCCCGTCACCACCGTCTTGCGGTCCTCGCCCATCCCCACGATCTCCACCGTGTCACCCTTGTGGATCACCCCGCGCTCGATCCGGCCCGTCGCTACCGTCCCGCGGCCCGTGATCGAGAACACGTCCTCCACAGGCATCAGGAACGGCTTGTCGATGTCTCGCTCCGGCTGCGGGATGTAGCTGTCGATCGCGTCCATCAGCTCCTCGATGCACGTCCCCGCGTCGCCCTCGCCACCGGCCTCCAGGGCCTCCAGCGCGCTGCCCATCACCACCGGCAGATCGTCGCCCGGGAACCCCTGCTCGCTCAGCAGCTCGCGCACTTCGAGCTCCACCAGCTCCAGGAGCTCCTCGTCGTCCACCATGTCCACCTTGTTCATGAACACCACGATGTGAGGCACGTTCACCTGACGCGCCAGAAGCACGTGCTCGCGCGTCTGGGGCATCGGGCCGTCCGCCGCGCTCACCACCAGGATCGCGCCGTCCATCTGCGCCGCCCCCGTGATCATGTTCTTCACGTAGTCCGCGTGTCCCGGACAGTCCACGTGCGCGTAGTGCCGGTTCGCCGTCTCGTACTCCACGTGCGCCGTCGCGATCGTGATCCCCCGCTCCCGCTCCTCGGGTGCCTTGTCGATCTCGTCGAACGCGATCGCGTCCCCGCCGAACTTCTTCGCCTGCGCCAGGGTAATCGCCGCCGTCAACGTCGTCTTCCCGTGGTCCACGTGACCGATCGTTCCCACGTTTACATGCGGCTTCGTTCGCTCGAAGGTCTCCTTCGCCATTCTTTCCTCGTCCGAGTTTGCGTGGTTGGCGGCAGGGCGTCAGACGCCTGCCAGGACTTTCTTGCCGGCCTTTTTCCGGGCGGCTTCTTCGTAATGCGAGAACTGCATGGTGTACACGGCGCGTCCCTGGCTGAGGGAGCGCAACGCCGTGGAATATCCGAACATCTCGCCCAGCGGCACGCTCGCGCCGATGACCTGGGCATCACCCCTGTCTGTCATGCCGCCCACCTTGCCGCGGCGCGCCGAAAGGTCGCCGATGAGGTCGCCCATGTACTCCGAGGGCGTCACGATTTCGACGTCCATGACGGGCTCGAGGAGAACGGGGCTCGACCTCCTCAATCCTTCCTTGAGCGCCATGCTCCCGGCGATCCGGAAGGCCATCTCGCTGGAGTCCACATCGTGGTAGGAACCATCGACGAGGGTGGCCTTGAGGTCGACCACGGGGTATCCCTCCACCACCCCGGAATTGAGGGCGTCACGGAGCCCGCGCTCCACCGACGCGATGTATTCCCGCGGAACGCTGCCGCCCTTGATCCGATCCTCGAAGACGAAGCCGGATCCCGTTTCTCCCGGCTCGACGTCGATCACGACATGACCGTACTGTCCGCGTCCGCCGGTCTGCCGGACGAATCTGCCCTGAACACCGGACGCCGCTTTCCGAATGGTCTCACGGTAGGCAACCTGCGGACGCCCGATGTTGGCCGAGACCGAAAACTCGCGGCGCAGCCGGTCCACGATGATCTCCAGGTGGAGTTCGCCCATGCCGCTGATGATCGTTTGACCGGTCTCGGGATCGGTATGGACGCGGAACGTCGGGTCTTCCTCGGCCAGCTTGGCGAGACCCGTGCCCAGCTTGTCCTGATCCGCCTTCGTTTTCGGCTCGATGGCAACCGCGATCACCGGCTCCGGGAAGTTCATCGCTTCCAGGATGATCGGGGCATCGGGCGCGCAGATCGTATCGCCGGTACGAACGTTCTTGAGGCCGATGACCGCCACGATGTCGCCCGCGAACACTTCCTGGCGTTCCTCGCGCTTGTTCGCGTGCATCTGCAGCAGGCGGCCGGCCCGCTCCTTCTTGTCCCGGGTGGCGTTGAGCACGCGGCTGCCTCTGGGCAGCGACCCGGAGTATACCCGCAGATACGTCAGTTTTCCGACGAACGGGTCCGTCATGATCTTGAAGGCCAGCGAGGAGAACGGCGCGTTGTCCGCGGCCTCGCGCGTTTGCTGTTCATCCCCGTATGGGGGACGGCCGTCGATCGCGGGTACGTCCAGCGGTGAGGGGAGGTAGTCGATTACGCCGTCCAGGAGTCGCTGAACGCCCTTGTTCTTGAAGGCGGACCCGCAAAAGACCGGGAACAGGGTGCCCGTGGTCGTAGCCGCGCGAATCGCCTGCCGCACGTCGTCCTCGGTGAGTTCTTCGCCGAGCAGATAGCGCTCGAGCAGATCGTCGTCGTGCTCCACCGCGGCCTCAACCAGCTCGTGGCGGAGTGTTGCGGCCTTCTCACGGAGCGAGTCCGGAATAGCCACCTCGACGATGGTCGCGCCAAGCTCGTCGTCCCACACGAACGCCTTCATCGCGACGATGTCGATCACGCCCGTAAACAGGTCCGCCTCACCTAGCGGATACTGCACCGCGAATGCGTTCGCTCCGAGGCGTTCGCGCATCATGGTGATCACGTGCTCGAAATCGGCGCCCGTGCGATCCATCTTGTTGACAAACGCGACGCGGGGCACGCCGTACCGATCGGCTTGCCGCCACACGGTTTCGGACTGGGGCTCCACCCCGCCTACAGCGCAAAACACAGCGACCGCTCCGTCCAGTACTCGAAGCGATCGCTCGACCTCGGCCGTGAAGTCCACATGGCCGGGCGTGTCGATGATGTTGATGCGGTATTCCGAGTCGTTGCGCAGCCAGTAGGCGGTCGTGGCCGCCGAGGTGATGGTGATCCCCCGTTCCTGCTCCTGCTCCATCCAGTCCATCGTGGCCGCCCCCTCATGGACCTCGCCCATGCGGTGAAGGCGACCCGTATAAAACAGGATACGCTCAGTCGTCGTCGTCTTCCCGGCGTCGATATGGGCCATGATGCCGATATTGCGAAGCTTGGGAAGTGGTGTTTTCCTGGACATTATCTATTCTTCAACTCAGTTGTCGTCGCGCGTGTCAAACAGCGTTCCCGCCGGGGATTCCTCCCTGCCCCCCGGGACCCGCGGGCCCGGCGGCGGCGGGGCGGACGGCCTACCAGCGGTAGTGCGCGAAGGCTTTGTTGGCTTCGGCCATCCGATGTGTGTCATCCTTCTTCTTTACCGTCGCGCCCTCTCCCCGGCTCGCCGCGAGAATCTCGTTGGCGAGCCGCTGGGCCATCGTACGTTCTCCCCGCGTCCGTGAGAAATCGATCAACCACTTGATCGCGAGGGCCTGACGGCGCTCCGGTCTCACTTCGATGGGGACCTGGTAGGTCGCGCCCCCGACGCGCCGGCTCTTGACCTCCAGAGCCGGTTTCGAGTTGGTCAGCGCCTGCTGAAAGACGTTCATGGGGGGCTGTCCGGCCCTGGTCTCCACGATGGTCATTGCTTCGTAGAAGATCGCCTCGGCCAGGGACTTCTTTCCATCGAGCATCAGGCCATTGATGAACTTCTGGACTACGGCGGACCCGTAGCGCGGGTCCTCCGGGATCAGTCGGCGAATTGCCCGTGATCGACGGCTCATGAGGCGGCTCCGGATACGGCCTACTTCGGCCGTTTCGCTCCGTACTTGGACCGACCCTGCCTGCGGTCGGAAACGCCCGAGGTATCCAGCGTCCCCCGGACGATATGGTACCGGACGCCGGGCAGATCTCTCACCCGGCCTCCACGAATCAGGACAATGGAGTGCTCCTGGAGGTTGTGGCCTTCGCCGCCGATGTACGCCGTGACTTCGTATCCGTTTGTGAGCCGCACGCGCGCGACCTTCCGCAGAGCCGAATTGGGCTTCTTGGGCGTGGTCGTGTACACGCGGGTACAGACCCCCCGCTTCTGGGGGTTCTTCTGGAGCGCGGGCGACTTGTTCTTCTTGGCGAGCCGCGCGCGACCCTTGCGCACCAGTTGGTTCAGCGTAGGCATGACAGCCGAGCTTTTCCTCGTCGGTTCGTGTAGTCGGAACGAAGCATCAGCAGGGGGCGAACAAAAGCGCGCTTGGGAAATCAAGCGCGCCGATTCACCCGGAGAGCTGAGCCTCCAGGCCACTTCCTGGACAGCCTGGAAAAGGTAGGGAAACTACCCGGTGGTGTCAACTCTTGGTCGCACCGTCCAGGTGGGGGTGCGAGCGGTCGGCCAGGAGAGCACGGGCGGAGCTGAATCCACGGGGAGAGATCCAGGTCTGGAGGCCTGAATCTCCCCCCGCGGCAGCCGCTACTCGGCCGGTACTTCCTCGACTGCGCTCAGGCCGGGCAACAGTTCGTCCGGAGCGGTCAGCGGCAGGATCTCTTCGTCGTAGTACGACTGCTCCACAACGAATTCGACATCGTGCCAGCGATGGACCCCCGTTCCAGCGGGGATCAGGTGGCCGATGATGATATTCTCCTTCAGACCCTTGAGGTCGTCGCGCGCGCCGCGCACGGCAGCATCCGTCAGCACCCTGGTCGTTTCCTGGAAGGAAGCGGCCGAGATGAATGAATCGGTCGTCAGGCTGGCCTTCGTGATCCCGAGCAGCAACGGCTCCTGGACTGCGTGCCTCTTCCCTTCCCGCTGCGCTCGCTCGTTGATCTCGCGGAACTCGATGCGATCCACATGGTCGCCTTCCAACAGGTCCGTTCCGCCGGGATCCACGACCCTGACCTTCTGCAGCATCTGTCGCACGATCACACCGATGTGCTTGTCGTTGATCGTAACGCCCTGAAGCCGATACACCTCCTGGATCTCGTTGAGGAGGTACTCCTGGACGGCCCGGGGGCCCAGAATCCTCAGGATGTCATGCGGATTCACTGGTCCCTCGGACAGGCGGTCGCCTGCGCGAACCTGGTCGCCCTGATGGACTCGCATGTGCTTCCCGACAGGCACGTCGTACTTCCGGCGCTGGCCGGCTTTGGGGGCCACGAAGACCTCGCGCTTGCCGCGCTTGATGTCACCGAACGAAACCAGTCCGTCGATCTCGGTGATCACTGCCGGATCCTTGGGGCTACGCGCCTCGAAGAGCTCCGCCACGCGGGGAAGTCCGCCGGTGATGTCACGGGTCTTGTACACCTCGCGGCTGATCTTGGCGATCCTGTCGCCGGGTTGCACCTCGTCGCCGTGGGAACACATCAACTGCGCGCCCACCGGAATGATGAACTCCTTGTGCAACTCGCTCGACGGCGCCTCTCCCGCCTGGACCTGAATGGTCGGATGCAGCTTCTTGTCTCGATCCTCGATGACCATCATCTGACGGCGGCCGGTCGATTCGTCGAGTTCCTCGCGCACGGTCTGCTCCTCTACGAGGTCGACAAAACGCAGGTAGCCCTTTACATCCGCCACGATGGGCTCCGAATAGGGATCCCAGCTGAACAGGAGGTCTCCCGCCTTGATGTGCGTCCCCTCATCGACATGAATCGTCGCACCGTAGGGGACCGATAGCTTGCTGCGTACCTGTCCCTCCTTGGTCTGGATGACGATCTTGCCTTCGCGCGAAGTGACGATCCGGTTCTCTTCCCGATCCGTCACGGTCGTCACCCGCTCAAGCGCCGCCACTCCGGAGATCTTCGACTTGCGCTGATTCTGGGCCGCAATGCGAGCCGCGGTACCGCCGATGTGGAAGGTCCTGAGCGTAAGCTGGGTCCCCGGCTCCCCGATCGACTGCGCTGCGATGATTCCCACGGCCTCGCCAATGTCGACCTGACCCATGGTGGCGAGGTTGCGGCCGTAGCACTTCCGGCAGATGCCCCGCTTCGTCTCGCAAGTAAGCACCGAGCGGATCCTGACAGACTGGATGCCTGCATCCTCGACCCCCGTTGCCGCGTCCTCGCTGATGAGCTCGTTGGCGGTGAGGATCAATTCGCCATCGATGGGATCATAGACGCTTTCGAGCGCCACGTTCCCCACGATTCGGTCCGCCAGCGGCTCGACGATGTCCTCGCCCTCCTTGAGCGCGCTCATCTCGAGGCCCTGAATCGTGTAGCAGTCGTCCTCCGAGATGGTCACGTCCTGGGCCACGTCCACCAGTCGGCGCGTCAGGTATCCGGCGTCGGCCGTCTTGAGCGCCGTGTCCGCCAGCCCCTTGCGCGCGCCGTGGGTGGAGATGAAGTACTCCACCACGCTGAGTCCCTCGCGGAAGTTGGACCTGATCGGACTCTCGATGATCTCGCCGATTCCGCCAGTCAGCTTCTTCTGCGGCTTGGCCATCAGGCCCCGCATACCGGCGAGCTGACGCATCTGGTCGCGGTTACCCCGCGCTCCCGAGGTCATCATCATGTAGACCGGGTTGAAGCCGCCCTTGGATCGCTCGAGGTGCTGCACCATCGCATCGGCCACGTCATTGTTGGCGTGCGTCCAGGTGTCGATGATCTTGTTGTAGCGCTCGCCGTTCGAGATGAATCCGGACTCGTAGGCGTTCTGGAACCTGGTCACCTGCTCCGTGGCTTCGCCCAGCAGTTCGCCCTTCTCCGGCGGAACCTCGAGATCGTCGATCCCGACGGACACACCGCCGAGAGTCGCGTAGCGGAATCCGAAGTCCTTGAGGTTGTCGAGGAACTTCGTCGTATCGGAAAGCCCCGCTTCGGTGAAGCACTCGAAGACGAGGTCGCCGAGCTGCTTCTTGCCGAATGTCCTGTTGAGGAAGCCGATGTGTTCGGGGATGATCGAGTTGAAGAGTACGCGACCGACCGTGGTCCGCTCCCATCGTGACTCGCGCGCCGATCCGCCGTTGCTCGCGACGGAGCTCGACACCCAATACCAGCAGGGAGTCGAGAACTCGACATGGCCGTGCGCAAGTGCCATCTCCACCTCTCCGTACCTGGAGAAGCGGGGAGCACCGGCGTAGAACTCGTCAAGCTTGGCGTTGGCTTCGGCGCGCTGCGCTTCGGGCACATTGGAGTTGTCGACCACGGTCTCGTAACTCGCCACCTCGAGCGGCGGCTTGGTCAGGTAGTACGAACCGATCACCATGTCCTGACTGGGCGACGCCACGGGGCGTCCATTCGACGGCAGCAGCACGTTGCTGCTCGAAAGCATCAGCACGCGGGCCTCGAGCTGCGCCTCGTAGGAAAGCGGCAGATGGACCGCCATCTGGTCCCCGTCGAAGTCGGCGTTGAACGCCGTGCAAACCAGGGGGTGGATGCGGATCGCCTTGCCCTCGACCAGGACCGGCTCGAAGGCCTGGATCCCTATGCGGTGCAGCGTCGGCGCCCGGTTGAGGAGCACGGGATGGTCCCGGATAATGTCCTCGAGCACCTCATACACCTTCGGGTCGTCCTGCTCGACGATCTTCTTGGCCCGCTTCACCGTCTCCGCTTCACCGCGCTTTTCGAGCTCGTGGATGATGAAGGGCTTGAACAGCTCCACCGCCATCGCCTTGGGGAGCCCGCACTGGTGCAGCTTGAGTTCAGGGCCGACGACAATGACGGAGCGACCCGAATAGTCCACGCGCTTGCCGAGCAGGTTCTGCCGGAAACGGCCCTGTTTCCCCTTGAGCATGTCGGAGAGCGACTTCAGCGGCCGCTTGCCCCGCCCGCGGATCGCCTTCGACCGGCGACCGTTGTCGAAGAGCGCGTCGACCGACTCTTGCAGCATCCGCTTTTCGTTTCTCAGGATGACCTCGGGCGCCCGCATCTCGATCAGCTTCTTGAGCCGGTTGTTGCGGTTGATGACCCGGCGGTAGAGGTCGTTGAGATCGGATGTCGCGAACCGCCCGCCGTCGAGCGGAACCAGAGGCCGGAGGTCGGGCGGAATCACGGGGATGACGTCGAGGACCATCCACTCGGGTTTGTTGCGCTTGTCGGGAGTGTCTCCGGATTTGCGCAGCGCGTCCACCACCTTGAGGCGGCGGAGCTTCTTCTTCTTGCGATGCTGTGAGGTTTCGGTCGCAATCTCATGACGCAGCCACGTGGAGAGGCGGTCGAGCCCCTTGCCGTCGCGGTTCTGGTTGGCGATCGGCATCTCGGGCGAGTCCAGCCGCTTCAGCAGCGTACGGGCCGCCTCTGCACCTATCTCGGCCTTGAACTTGTCGTCGCCCTCCTCGCGGGCCTTCACCCGGAGGTCGTAGTACTCGTCTTCGTCGAGCAGATCGAGGAACTCGACATCCTGGTTCCCGGGATTCGTTACGACGTAGGCCGCGTAGTAGATGACCTGTTCAAGGTCCTTGAGGGTCATTCCCAGGAGGTAGCCGAGTTGGCTGGGCAGTGTCTTGAAGAACCAGATATGGCACACCGGCACCGCCAGCTCGATGTGGCCCATCCGCTCGCGGCGCACCTTGGACAGCGTAACCTCGACACCGCACCGGTCACAGACGATTCCGCGGAAGCGAATGCGCTTGTACTTGCCGCAGGCGCACTCCCAGTCCTTTACGGGCCCGAAGATGCGCTGGCAGAAAAGCCCCATGGGTTCGGGCTTGAACGAGCGGTAGTTGATGGTTTCCGGCTTGGTAACCTCGCCGTGCGACCACTCGCGAATGTCCTCGGGGGAGGCGATCCTGATCCGGATAAAGTCAAAATCCGACGACCGGGTCTCTTTCGCGCGGGGAAAGTCGATCATGTTTCGTCCTCCGTCCTTTCGTTTACTGTTCCTCGCCGAGTTCCACCGTGAGCCCAAGGGCCTGGAGTTCCTTCACCAGGACGTTGAATGACTCGGGGATTCCCGGCATCGGGAGGTTGTCGCCCTTGACCACCGCTTCGTAGACCTTCGAACGGCCCGTCACGTCGTCCGACTTGACGGTCAGGATCTCCTGGAGCGTGTGCGCCGCGCCGTAGGCCTCGAGCGCCCACACCTCCATCTCGCCGAAGCGCTGCCCGCCGAACTGCGCCTTGCCGGCCAGCGGCTGCTGGGTGACCAGCGAATAGGGTCCGATGCTCCGGGCGTGGATCTTGTCGTCCACGAGATGGGACAGCTTGAGCATGTAGATCGCGCCGACCGTGATCGGGAACTTGAAGCGCTCCCCGCTCCGGCCGTCCCTGAGCCATACCTTCCCGTTCGAGAGGATCTCCGCGGCAGCCAGCAACTCCTGCAACGCGGCCTCCAGTCCGGAACCCACGGGCCCCTTGTCGGAAAGCGCCGCGATCGCCGGGAAGTCCTGCTCGACCACCTGGCGCCGGTCCGCGGCCACGCGGACACCCGCGGCCGCGAGGAAGTCGCGGAGTTTGCCGAACAGATCATGCGCCGGTGTGCCCCTCGAGGCCTCGACGTAGTGGTCCAGGCTTCTTCCGATCGTGACGACACCGGTCGAACCCGCGTCGGCACCGCTTCCATTCCCGCTGACGGGTACCGGATTGGGCCCGTCTTCGTGATGCGCCCGCACCATTTCCAGGAATTCCTGGCAGTCACCTGTATCGAACGGCCAGGCGACTCCGCCAGCGAGGTGTTCGCCCGCCCACTTCGCCCCGGCCAGCCTGAGCAACAGAGCGATTTCTTCCTCGGAGGCCCCGTGGAAGACAGGTGTCTTCGCCCCGAAGCCCAGATTCAACGCCGCCCATCCCAGATGCGTCTCGAGTACCTGGCCCACGTTCATGCGCGAAGGCACTCCGAGGGGATTCAGCACGATATCGACCGGCTTGCCGTCGGGAAGATAGGGCATGTCCTCGGCCGGTGCGATCCGGGCGATGATGCCCTTGTTCCCGTGCCGCCCCGCCATCTTGTCGCCCACCGAAATCTTGCGTTTCTCGGCAATGCACACCTTCACGAGCTGGACCACGCCGGGGGGCAGTTCGTCAGGCTGGAACACCTTGTCGATCTGCTCTTCCGTGCGCTCCCGAACGCGTTCGATTCGACGTCTGGCTTCGTCGATAACCCGCCGCAACTCCTTGTTCGCCTGCTGGTTCTGGACCTTCAGCTTGGTGAGGTCCACTTCCTTGAGGGACATCTGACCGAGTCGCTTCTTGGTCAGCTTCGTACCCTCGTCATGGTAGGGCTCCACGGTGCCCTTCTTGAGGCAGAGTGCGATCACCTGGTTGTGGAGCCGGGCGAGCAGTTCCTCGTCGCGCGCCTCGCTCACACGCAGGATTTCTTCGCGTTCGCGCTGCCGCAGTTCGCCGATCCGCGCCCCGTGCTCGCGCTCCAGAAGCGGGTCGTCGATCCGGCGGGAGAAGATTTTCACGTCGATCACGGTTCCGACCATCCCCGGGGAGACTCGCAGCGACGAGTCCTTCACGTCCTTGGCCTTCTCTCCGAAGATCGCCGTCAGCAGCTTTTCCTCGGGCGAAAGCTCCGTCTCGCCCTTCGGAGTGATCTTCCCGCACAGGATGTCGCCGCTCTTCACCTGCGCGCCGATGCGCACGATTCCTCTCTCGTCGAGATCGAGGAGGCTCTCCTCGGCCACGTTGGGAATCTCGCGCGTGATTTCTTCCATGCCGCGCTTGGTGTCCCGGACGTGGAGCTCGAGCTCCTGGATGTGAATCGAGGTGAAGAGGTCGTCGCGGACGAGGCGCTCCGAGAGCACGATGGCATCCTCGAAGTTGTATCCGTACCAGGGCATGAAGGCGACCCGCACATTGCGTCCGAGCGCCAGCTCGCCGTGATCCGTCGACGGGCCGTCGGCCACGATGTCGCCATTGCTGATCCGCTGACCGGACTTCACCAGGGGCCGCTGATTGATTGCGGTGTCCTGATTCGTCCGCCAGAACTTCTTCAGCTTGTAGCGGTCGAACTGGGCGAGCTTGGCCAGCGGCCGCGTATCGTCGGTGCCCGCCTTGCCCGTGTCGACCACGATCTCGTCGGCGGTGACCCGTACGACCTTGCCGTCCCGGCGAGCGGTCATGACCGCGCCGGAATCCCGGGCCACCTTTTCCTCGAGGCCCGTACCCACGAGAGGCGCGTCCGTATAAAGGAGGGGAACGGCCTGCCGCTGCATGTTGGACCCCATGAGGGCCCGGTTCGCGTCGTCGTGTTCGAGGAACGGGATCATCGCGGCCGCGACCGAAACCAGCTGGTCCGGAGCGACATCGATGTAGTCGATCTCGTCGGGACGGAGAAGCGGAAAGTCGCCGCGGCGCCGGCAAAGCACGTACTCGTTGCGGAAGCCACCGTCGTCCATGAGCGGCGCATTCGCCTGCGCGATCGACGCCTCCTGCTCCTCGTTCGCCGACAGCCAGGCGATGTCGTCGGTGACTCGTCCATCCACCACCTTGCGGTAGGGGGTCTCGACGAAGCCCAGGTCGTTGATCCGGGAATAGGTCGTCAGGGACGTGATGAGTCCGATGTTGGGACCTTCCGGTGTCTCGATGGGACACATCCGGCCATAGTGGGAGTAGTGCACATCGCGCACCTCGAAGCCGGCCCGCTCCCGGGTGAGTCCGCCGGGTCCGAGCGCGGAAAGCCGCCGCTTGTGGGTGAGCTCGGCCAGAGGGTTGGTCTGGTCCATGAACTGACTCAACTGCGACGAGCCGAAGAACGCCTGGATCACCGCCGACACGGTCCGCGCGTTGACCAGATCGTCGATGTTGATCTTCTTGCGGTCCGTGTTGATGGTCATCCGTTCCTTGACCAGCCGGGCCATGCGCGAAAGTCCCACCGAAAACTGGTTGGCGATGAGTTCGCCAACGGTGCGGACACGGCGATTCCCCAGATGATCGATGTCGTCGATCCGGCCGCGTCCCTCGTTGAGCTCGATCAGGTAGCGCAGGATCGTGACGAAGTCCTCGCGCGTGAGCACCGTCTCGCTTGCCGCAACGTCGAGTTTGAGGCGCTGGTTGATCTTGTAGCGCCCGACCCGGCCCAGGTCGTAGCGCTTGGGATCGAAGAACACCCTGTCCAGCGCCGCGCGCGCCGTGGCCATGTTGGGCGCCTCGCCGGGCCGCAGCAGCGAATAGATGGCGTTGAGCGCCTCCTCCTCGCTGCCCGTGGGGTCCTTCCGGATCGTGTTCTTGACGATGGGGCTCTCGCCGGGCCGGCCACCCTGGCCCCGGTGCCCGGACTTGTATAGCGTGACCTGCTCGTACCCGCCCCGCTGGAGAAGCTGCAACTCGTCGGTGCCGAGTTCGGTGCCGTGCTCCATCAGGACTTCGCCGGTCTCCTGGTCCACGATTTCCGAGGCGACGACCGCTCCCAGCAGGTCTCGCGCGTCGTCGTCCTCGTTCGGAACCGGGGTTTCCTGCGTCTCGAAGAAGAGCTGGTAGATGTCCGTGTCGGAACCGTAGCCGAAGGCCCGCAGGAGCGCCGTTGCGGGGAACTTCTTCTTCTTGTCGATGTGGACGTAGCAGATGTCGTTGATGTCGATGGTGAATTCGACCCACGACCCACGGAAGGGAATGATCCGCGCCTTGCAGAGCTTGGTGCCGTTGGGGTGGATGTCCTCTTCGAAGACCACGCCCGGGGAGCGGTGCAGCTGGCTGACCACAACCCGCTCCGCCCCGTTGATGATGAAGGTGCCCAGGTCCGTGAGGAGCGGCAGGTCACCGAGATAGACTTCCTTCTCGATGATATCGCCCGGTCGCTTCTCCTTCCTGCCCACCTTCTCGAACACCACCAGCCGCAACAGCGCCTTGAGCGGCGCCGAGTAGGTCATGTCCCTCTCGATGCACTCCTCAACGCTGTACTTGGGCTCTCCGAGGCAGGACGAAACGTACTCGAGCGTCAGCTCCTCGTTTACATCCGAAACGGGGAAGATCTCGCTGAAGACGCGATCCAGACCGAAGTGCCACATCTGGTCCTGATCGACGTCGGTATCGATCAGTTTTCCGAACGAGCGGATCTGGACATCCAGAAGGTCGGGCATGGGCATGCTCGACCGCAGTTTGCCGAATCTCACTACCGGTCGAGGACCCTGTTGGGTGCCGTTTGGATTAGCCAATTGACCACTCCCCTGTCATTGTTGGGTACATCGATGCCTGGAACGGGTATGCGAGCGGACTATGCATACGGACGCACGGATCCCCGGACTGCACCTGCAGCCAGGTGATCCGCCCCGCTCCGGCTTGTATCTTGTGCCGAAGCTGCCACCGGGAAACCGACGGCAAACTCGAACGAGCGCACCTATTTGAGGTTGATCGTTGCGCCGACGGCCTCGAGCTTGCTCTTGATTTCCTCTGCCTCTTCCTTGGTGGCAGCCTCGCGGACCGGACTCGGGGCCCCGTCGACGAGCGCCTTGGCTTCCTTGAGCCCCAGGCTGGTGACCTCTCTCACCACCTTGATGACCTGGATCTTCTTGGCCCCGAAGGACTCGAGGATCACATCGAATTCGTCCTGCTCCTCGGCGGCATCGGCAGCCTCGGCACCGGCACCGGCCACGGCCACAACGGGCGCGGCCGCCGCCGTGACGTTGAACTCCTTCTTGAACGCCTCGACAAACTCCGAGAGCTCGATCACGGTCATGTTGCCGAAGGTGTCGAGCAGTTCCTGTTGATTCACAGCCATTTTATGACTTCCTCCTTGGGTTCACCCGGCTCCCCGGGCATTTGGTTCAGTTGCCGCCAGCCTGCGACTCGACCTGTTCGCGCAACGCCTCGACCAGCCCCGCCATCTCCTGGGTCTTGCCGCCGAGGGCACTCACGAAGGCGGACATCGGACCGCTCAGGACACCCGCAACCTGGGAAAGGAGTTCCTCCCTGGACGGGAGGCCCGAGACCTGGACAATGTCCTCGGCCTCGAGGACGGAATTGTCCAGCACGCCCACCTTGAAGACCGGCTTGTCGTCGTTTTCCTTCGCGAAATCCACCACGACCTTGGCGGCCCCGACGACGGTGTCGTCTCCGAAGACCACTCCCGTCGGTCCCGTCAGGTAGGTGGAAATGTCGGGCATTTCGGTCTCGGCCATCGCCAGCCGAAACAGACGGTTCTTCACGACCAGCAATTCGCTGTTCGCGCTCTTGAGTTCGCGGCGCAGCGTGGTCATGGCCTTTACGTCCAGGCCGGTGAAATCGGCCAGAAACACGGCTTCGGAATTCTCCAGCCGCTCTCGCATCTCGGCGACGAACGCCTGTTTCTCTTCCCTGGTCATGGCTTAAGCGCTCCGCGAAAAGCTGTTGGGATCCACCGGGACACCCGGCCCCATGGTGCTCGCTACCGTCACGCTCTTGACGTAGGTGCCCTTGGCCGCCGAAGGCTTGGCGCGCAGGACCGAAGACATGAAGGCGTTCAGGTTCTCCTCAAGACTGTCCACCTCGAAGGAAACGCGTCCGATCGGAGCATGGAGATTCCCGGTCTTGTCCACACGATACTCGATCTTGCCCCCCTTGATCTCGCGGATGGCACGGCCCACGTCGGGAGTGACCGTACCCGCCTTTGGGGTCGGCATCAGCCCGCGGGGACCGAGGATCCGTCCGAGCGGGCCCACCATGCGCATCATGTCAGGGGTGGCCACGCAGACGTCGAACCCGAGCCAGCCTTCCTTGATTTTGGCCACGTAGTCGACGCCAATGAACTCGGCTCCCGCCTCGCTGGCTTCGTCGACCTTGTCGCCCTGGCAGATTGCCAGAACGCGCACCGGCTTCCCCGTGCCGTGAGGCAGGACGACTGTGCCGCGAACGATCTGGTCCGCCCTGCGGGGATCGACGCCGAGGTGGGCGGCAACTTCGATACTCTCGTCAAACCTGGCATACGCCATCTGCTTGACCTGTCCGAGGGCATTCTTCGGCGAGTGCCGGGCAACCCGGTCGATGGACCCGCGCGCTTCCGTGTATTTCCTGCTGCGTCTAGGCATTCCTGGACTTCCCCGCTGGCTCAGGCAGTGAGTTCGCCGTCCACATTGATTCCCATGGACCGGGCGGTGCCCGCGACCATGCGCATGGCCGCGACTACATCCGCGGTATTCAGATCCGGCATCTTGGCCTGGGCAATCTCCCTGACCTGGTCCACCGAAAGTGTGGCCACGGTCTCTTCCAGCGAGTTGCCCGCGGCCTTGTCGATTCCGGCTGCCTTCAGGATGAGGAAGGAAGCCGGGGGGGTTTTCGTAATGAAGGAGAAGGAGCGGTCCGCGAAGACCGTGATCTCCACCGGTGTAAGGGTTCCCGCCTGCTTCTGGGTCTGGGCGTTGAACTGCTTGCAGAAGTCCATGATGTTGACACCGTACTGACCCAGTGCCGGACCCACGGGCGGTGCCGGATTCGCCTGGCCCGCCTTGATCTGCAGCTTGATGAAGCCGAGAACCTTCTTTTTCTGCCTGATTGCCATCGTTTTTCTAGACTCCGTGCGCTGCTAGAAACCTCTGAGCTGAGTGAAATCCAGCTCCACCGAAGTCGGACGTCCGAAGAGGGATACCTCCACCTTCACCTTCCCCTTTTCGGGATAGACGTCCTGCACCGTTCCCGAGAAATCCGTGAACGGTCCCTGAATCACCTCTACCACCTGACCCGCCCGGAAGGGGATGTCGTCGCGGCCGGTCGACTCCTCGGCCACTTCGATCCCCAGAATCTTGTTGATGTCTTCCTCGTGAAGAGGCTGCGGATCGCCTCCCTGCGTGACGAACCTGACGCCCTTCATGGCGTTGATCGTGTGCTCCGTCTGCTCATTGAGAATCATCCGCGCCAGCACGTAGCCCGGGTACAGCGGCTTCGTCACCGGCACGCGCTTGCCACGCCGGATCTCGACCACCTCGTGGGTCGGCACCAGGACTTCGCGGATTTCGCCCCCGGAGTCCAGGTACTTGTCGATCTCCTGCTGGATCAGCTTCCGGACCCGGTTCTCATGGCGAGCCTGGGTCTGGAGGGCGTACCAGCGTTCGTCCCTGCTCAAAAGCTGAACACCCCCATGATGAAGTCGACGATCACCAGCCTCGAGAGGATGTCCATGATCCAGATCACGATCGAAATAAGGATGGTGAAGAGGATGACCACCCACGTGGCGTTGCGCAGCTGTTCGCGATCCGGCCACGTGACCTTCTGCATCTCCGACACGCATTCGTCGACGAATGTCTTGACGCTTGCAAAGCTTGCCATGGTCCTACTCGATGATGGAGGTAACGACGCCGGCGCCCACGGTGCGGCCGCCTTCCCGGATCGCGAAGCGAAGCTCTTCGTCCATCGCGATCGGCGTGATCAACTCCACCTCCATTTGTACATTG
>LXNI01001870.1_pt1 | contig 16355 bp, 16 predicted proteins | sample 809091 | NCBI WGS metagenome assembly LXNI01 (sample SAMN04870527, study PRJNA318959) | sponge metagenome | biome: 01000161; feature: marine sponge reef; material: water | host: Sarcotragus foetidus | place: Greece: Milos, Mediterranean Sea | collected 2013-05-29 | depth 5-7 m | reverse complement strand
GAAGAGGGACATGTCGATCCAGCGGCCGCGACCGGTCGCGCGGCGGCCGTGGAGGGCGGCGAGGGTGGCGACGGCGCCGTGGTTCCCGGTGACGGGGTCGGCGTAGTAGCTGCCGGTGCTGAAGTACTCGCCCGGGCCGTAGCCGAGGACGCTGGCGAGGCCGCTCATGGCCTCGATGTTGCTGCCGTAGGCGGAGTAGTTGCGCTCGGGGCCGCTGGCCCCGAAGCCGGCCATCGAGCACATGACGAGGCCGGGGTTGACCTCGCTGAGGACGTCGTAGCCAATGCCGAGCTGGGTCATGACGCGGGCGGCATTGTTCTCGATGAGGCCGTCGGCCCGCTTGACCAGCTCGAAGAGGATGGCGCGGCCCTCGTCGGTGGCGAGGTTGAGGCAGATAGCGCGCTTGTTGCGGTTGAGCTTGTTGAAGTAGCCGGCGCGGTGGTAGTGGTCCGGCCAGATGTCAGCCGGAACCCAGGCGAGGGTGCGCGTGGCGGGCTTGGTGTGGAGCTCGACCTTGATGACGTCGGCGCCCAGGTCGGCGAAGTGGCGTCCCGCGATCGGTCCCGCCCAGTTGGCCGTGACCTCGATGAAGCGCAGACCGGCGAGCGGTCCCCGGCCCGTGGGGGCGGTTGCTGGGGGAGGCGGGGGTGCATCCGCGTTCGCCCAGGGGAAGTCGGGGGCGAGGACGGCGGCGGTGTGCTCGCCGGGGGAGGGGGCAGGGGTGGTGGGGGCGGTGGCGGTTCCCGGCAGGTTGTAGGGGAGGCCGGGGGCGAGGAGGTCGCGGTCGCCGAGGGAGATGGAACCGAACCAGTCGCGGGCGGCAAGCTGCTCGCTGGCGGCGACGTCGGCCATGGTGTTCACGGGGGTGACGGCGATCCGAAGCTCCTGGGCGGCGTGGTAAATCTCCTGCTTCGTGCGGGTCTTCGCCCACTCCCCGAAGGCCTCCAGTACCTCGTCGAAGCGCTCGGTCCAGACGAGGGGCTGCTGAAGGGCCTCGTCCTCCAAAAGGTCGAAGCGCTCGATGAGCACGAAGAGGTTGGGATAAGGCGCGAGGTTGAAGAGGAAGACGAAGCCATCGGCGCAGGGCACGAAGATGCTGCCGGTGCGGCTCTGAATGACGCCCTGGTGCGTCCAGATGGTGGTGAGCCAGGCGTGATCGTTGAGGATGGCCTCCTGGTGGGAAACCTCGATGCGCTGGCCCTGGCCGTGCTCGCGCGCGTGGCGGAGTCCGGCAAGGGCGCCGACGGCACCGTGGGTGCCGGCGTGGAAGGCGACCTGGTGGCCGGGCAGGGCGAGAGGCTCGCGCTCGGGGTCGCCGCCGAAGTAGTGGTAGCCGCCGGTGGCGTACTCGGTGAAGGAGGTCGCCAGCCAGTCCGCGCGGTCGCCGCTGCGGCCGTAGGGGGAGAGGGAGAGGACGACGGCGCGGCCGTTGGCGGCCGCGAGGCGGTCTTCGAGGCGGTCGGCGGCTTCGCCGCGCTCGCTGTGGATGACGATGTCGGCGTGAGCGGCGAGCTGCTCGATGCGGGGGTCGCCGAAAGGGAGGGTCACGCTGCGTTTGCCAGCGGCGAGCCAGGCGAAGAAGGCGCTCTCGCCCTCGACGAGGGGGAGCTCGGCGCGAGCGGGGTCGCCGCCGGGGGGCTCGACCTTGACGACCTGCGCGCAGAGGTCGGCGAGGAGGCGGGCGGCGTAGGGACCGGCCACGCCGGTCGCGAGCTCCAGCACGACCACGTCGGCGAGAGGCGGCGGGGCGAGGTCCGGGGTAGGGCCTGTCACGAGGGGACCTCGGCGGAGAGCAGGGCGAGGACGGCGGCGGCAGCCTCCTCGGGGGCGGGCGCGTCGCGACCGACCACGGTGATGCGCGGTCCACCCGCGCCGAGGTGCGCGGAGAGGGCGGCATTCAGCGCTTTCTCGTCGGCGGGGTCGCGTTCGGGGGCGACGAAGACGACGGCGCCGCCACCGTGTTCGCGCATGAGCTGACCGAAGGCCTGGGCGGCGAAGAGGGGGGTGCGGTGACGCCCGGCGAAGGCGCGCTTCTCCTCGACGGGCGAGTCGGGGCTGGGGGTGGGCAGGGAGGAGACGACGATGATGGCATGGCATCGCCCGAGCTCGCTCCACGTCTTCTGGGCGAAGGCGCCCATCTGCTCGGGGTCGGAGGCCTCGATGACGTCGGCGAAGTGGTCGCGTCCGACGGCCCAAACCTCGTTCGCGACGGAGTTCACCGAGAACTCCTGCTCGGAGAGGGTGTTGAAGGTCGCGAGGGCGACGGAGGCTCCCGCTTCCGCGGCGGCGACGGCCACGGCGCGGTGGTGCGCATCACCACCGCCGATGGCGGCGATGACCTGTCCTGCGAGCGCATCGTTGGTCATGGTGCGGTCTACCGGAGGGCGATGAGGAGGGTGGGCAGGATCAGACCCATCAGGAGGAGGAGGGCGATGCCGACGCCGATCGCGTTCCAGTCGCGAGGCGGGCGGCGCTCGCTCGAGTAGTACTTCTGCTCCCAGGTGCCGTCGAGGAGGTCGCGGTCGCGCTCGTCGGGGCCAAGGATGAGGCCGTCGTCACCGTCCTCATCCTCGTAGTCGTCGTAGTCCTCGTAGCGGTCCGTTTCGACCATGAGCCCATGCTAGCGAACGGAACCGCTGTGGTCGTGGGCGATGCCTACTCCTCGACGAAGAAGCCCTGCTCGTCGCGGATCTCGGGTCGGTCGACGAGGGCGCGCTGGTCGCCGAACTTGGTATCGCGCCACTGGAGGGCGGCCTTGAGGCCCTGCTCGCGGGAGCGGGCGCCGAACTCGGCGACGCTGGGGGCGAGGTGGGCACGGGCGTCGTTCTCGGTGGCGATGCGCTGGAGGGTGCGGGCGCCCATGATCTCGAGGCCGATGTTGATGATGCGCTTGTTCGCGGACAGCAGCTCCGTGTCGATCATGGCGAGACGGTCGGCGAGGCCCTCAACCTCCTGTTCGAGCAGGTCGAGGGGGACGGCCTTCAGCACGAGGCCGATCTTGGCGGCGTCGGCGCCGGTGACGAAGTCGCCGGAGAGCATGAGTCGCTTGGCCCACTGGGGTCCGACGTTGTAGAGCCACATGTTGTTGGGGAGGGCGCCCTGGGCGCGGGCGGGCGGGAAGCCGATGAGGGTGTCATCGGCGGCGATGATCATGTCGCAGAGGAGGGCGACATCGGTGCCGCCGGCGACGCAGTAGCCGTGAATCTGGGCGATGACGGGCTTGTGCATGTCGAAGATGGCCATGCGCAGGCGCTGGCCCTGCTCCATGCGCCAGGCGTCGTCGTCGAAGGAGCGGCCCTCGCGGGTGTGGTCGTCGGGGTCGCGCTCGGCGAGGGGGCGGGGGGTGAGGTCGTAGCCGGCGCTGAAGGCGCGTCCGGCGCCACGCAGGATGACGGTGTGGACGCGGTTGTCGTTGTCCGCTTCCCAGAGGGCGTGGTTGAGCTCCTCCTGGACCTGGATGGAGAGGGCGTTGAGCTTCTCGGGGCGGTTGAGGGTGATGCGGGCTCGTCCACGCTCGACTTCGTAGATGATGACTTCGTAGTCCATGGGGATCCTCCGGGTGGCGCCTCGGGGGCGGGTGAGTGGCGGCTATTCTAGCCTGCCGTTTCCAGCCATTAGCCGATGTTGTGGTATCGTCAGACGACAGCGGGCGCTGCGCCAGGGCTGTGAGGCGGGGAGAGAGCCGTCCGAAGCCAGGCGCACGAAGCAGACGCCCCACCTTGCGCGGCCCAGCCCGCGACAACGAGAGGACACATTCCCCCTTTGCCACTGCGATTGTTCCGGCGTACCACCAAGACCGAGACCGAACCCGAGACTTCCGACCGACCTTCCGACACCAACACCGGCACCGCCACCGCCACGGCGGAGCGACCCGAGGCGGCTCCGCGCGCGGAATCGCGCGATGAGCCGCGCCCCGCGCGCAAGCGGCGCCGCTCACGCGGCCGCCGGCGGCGGCGTCCCGAAGGGGCGGCGCAGCCCGTCCACGAGAACGGCTCGCGCGCGACACTCGAGCGCGAGCGGTCACCCGAACCCGACGACGAGCGCCTGACCGAGCCGGCGGCGTTCCACGCCGTTGGCGTCCGCGGCGCGGGCCTGCGCGCCATCGGGGCGCTGGGCTTCGAGCAGCCAACACCGATCCAGGAACGCTCGATGCCGCTGCTCTACGAGGGACGCGACGTTGTCGGCCTCGCGCAGACGGGCACGGGCAAGACGCTCGCCTTCGGAGAGCCTCTGGCGAACTCCATCGACCCGCGGCGGAACGAGGTCCAGGGCCTCATCCTGCTGCCAACACGCGAGCTCTGCGACCAGGTGACCGACGTAATGGGGCACCTGGGCGACTTCTACGGCTTCAGGACCATCCGGCTGGTTGGCGGCAAGCCCATCAACCGCGACCTGGAAGCGCTGGAGCGCGGCGGCCACGTGATCGTGGGCACGCCGGGACGCGTGATCGACCACCTCAAGCGGCGGACGCTCTCGCTGGCGCGGGCGCGCTTCGTGGTGCTCGACGAGGCGGACGAGATGCTCGACATCGGCTTCGCCAAGGACATCGACCAGATCCTGCGGCAGGCGCCGCTCGACCGGCAGACAGCGCTCTTCAGCGCGACGATGCCGATGAGCATCAGCCGGCTGGTGTGGCGCTACATGCGCGACTCGGAGCGGGTCGAAGCCTCGCCGGCGCAGCTTCAGCCGGTCGACACGGTCCGGCAGTTCTACTGCGAGGTGGCCTCGCGAGACAAGTTCCACGCACTGGAGCATCTGCACGACTCCATGGACCTCGGTCGCTCGCTCATCTTCCGCCGCACAAAGATCGGCGTTGACCGGCTAACGGAGGGCCTACGCCGCGACGGCATCCATGCGCGCGCCATCCACGGCGACCTGCGCCAGAGCGAACGCGATCGCGTGATGCGCGACTTCCGCGCGGGCAAGCTCGAGTGGCTGGTCGCGACGAACGTGGCCGCGCGCGGGCTCGACATTCCCGACATCGCCCACGTCGTCAACTACGACGTCCCCCAGAACGCGGAGGAGTACATCCACCGAGTGGGCCGCACGGCGCGCGCCGGCAAGGAAGGCTCGGCGATCACGTTCGTTGGCGAGTGGGAGATGGGTGAGTGGGAAGCGATCGTGGATCGCGTGGGCGACGACGCCCTCGAGCACCTCGACATCCCAACGCGCTTCGACTAAGCGGCGGAGACAGCTACCGGGCTAGACGTCCTCGATGGTGATGGCGCCGCTGGGGCAGATCTCGGCGGCGTCTTCGGCCGCTTCGATGTCGTCGTCCGACTCGGGGTGCTCGACGAGGATGTCCGGCCAGCCCAGGGAATCGGCCTTGAAGATGCTGGGCTGGAGGTAGTAACACTGCCCGGCCTTCAGACAAATGACGCGGTCGACCACGACTTTCTTCATTGCGGTGCACCTCTGAGGAGTTGGCGAAGCATAGCCGATACCTGGCTCAGGAACCGGCGACGACGGGATTGCTGAGTACGCCCGCACCGGTAACCTCGACCTCGACGGTGTCGCCGGGGTTGAGGGACTGGGGCTGTCCGGGCGTGCCGCTGTAGATGATGTCGCCGGGAACGAGCGTGATGACGGCGGCCACGTAGCGCACGATCTCGGGGATATCGAGGATGAGCTCGTCGGAGCGGCCGTGCTGCGTCTCCTCGCCGTTGACGCGCGTGCGGACCTCGATGGCGTCGTGATCGAGACCGGTGGCGATGGTCGGGCCGTAGACACCGAAGGTGTCTGTGCCCTTGGCGCGCCACCACTGGCCGTCGCTCCCCTGCCAGTCGCGGGCGCTGACGTCGTTGCCCGCGGTGTAGCCGAAGATCCCGGCGAGGGCCTCCTCGCGGGTGGGGGAGGCGAGCTCGCGGCCGATGACGATGACGATCTCGCCCTCGGGGTCGACGCGGGCGGAGGCGGCGGGGAGGCGGATGGGGTCGCCGGGGCCGGCGATGGAGGAGAGAGGCTTGAGGAAGAGAGTGGGCGGGTCCGGGGCGGGCCGTCCGCCGAGGTGGCTGGCGTAGTTGAGGCCGACGCAGACAATGGAGCGGGGCTGGCAGGGTGGCAGGAGGCGCACGTCCGCGAGCGCGACTTCCTCGCCGGTGCGTTCCGTGCGCTCCCAGAAGGGCTCGGCCACGACGGCGATGCTGTCGCCTTCGAGCAGGCCGGCGCCGGTCGAGCCGTCGGGGCGGGCGAAGCGAACATAGCGGTCCATTGGAGCCTCCGGGGTGAGTTCTAGAGGAGCACGAGATTATCGCGGTGGATGACCTCGTCTCCGTAGGCGTAGCCGAGGGTTTCGGAGATGAGGTCGCTGCGAAGGCCGCGGATGCGGAGCACCTCGCTGCTGGCGTAGTTCGTGATGCCGGCGGCGACGCGTTTGCCGTCGAGGTCGCGCACCTCGATCGTCTCACCGCGCTCGAAGGCGCCCTCGACGCCCTTCACCCCTGCCGGAAGCAGGCTCCGGCCGCGGTCGCGCAGGGCGGCGACGGCGCCCCCATCGACGACCAGATGGCCGTTCACGCCGGCGTTCCCAAGAATCCAGCGCTTGCGGCTTTCGAGCTGGTTGGCGGCGGGGGCGAAGCGCGTACCGATTGCGACGCCTTCGGCGGCGGTCACGAGGGCGTCGGGCGAGTGCCCGTTGGCGATGACGACAGCAGCGCCGCCATGCGTGGCAACGCGGGCAGCGGAGATCTTCGAGGTCATGCCGCCACGGCCGGGGCCGTCGCCGGCGGCGTCCTCGTGGCTGTCGTCGATAGCGTCGACCTCGGGGATGAGGCGGGCGGAGGGATCGAGGGAGGGGTCGGCGGTGTAGAGGCCGTCGACATCGGTGAGGATGACCAGCAGGTCGGCATCGATGAGATTGGCGACAAAGGCGGAGAGGCTGTCGTTCTCGCCGATGCGGGAGGCGAGCACCTCGTCGAGGGCGACGGCGTCGTTCTCGTTCACGATGGGGACGGCGCCGCAGCCGAGCAGATCCCGCAGGGTATTGCGGGCGTTCAGGTAGCCGAGGCGGTCGCTGAGGTCGCGGCGGGTGAGGAGCACCTGGGCGACAACGACATCGTGCCACTCGAAGAGCTCGTCCCAGCTCTGCATGAGGTGGCTCTGGCCGACGCTGGCGAGGGCCTGGCGGCTGAGGTCCGGGGCCTCGGGGGGGCGGTGGGAGAGGACGTGGCGTCCCGCGGCCTGGGCGCCGCTGGAAACGACGGCGACCTCGCAGCCTGCCTCGCGCAGGCGCACGACCTGGCCGACCAGGCGTGACATCGCCTCGAGGTCGAGGCGGTCGGAGCCGGCGGTCAGGAGGCTCGTGCCGAACTTGGCGACGATGCGGCGGTAGCGCATGGCTCCATGGTAGCGGCGCGGGGCGATGGCGCTACGTCGCCGGGCGGCTGCGACCGCAGATCGGCGAGGCCGTACCATGCCCGGCATGTCCGTTGGAGGTCCCGCGGAGGGAAGGCTGGGGGCGGCCCGCCAGGGGCTCGTGGTCGCGGCGGCGATTGTCGCTTTCGGGTTCCTGGGGTCGCGGCTGCTGGGCGTGGCGCGCACGGCGATCATCGCGAACGAGTTCGGCGCGAGCCCGGAGCTGGACGCCTACTGGGTGGCGTTCCGCGTCCCGGACCTGATCTTCCAGGTACTGGCGGGGGCGACGCTGGGGAGCGCGTTCATCCCCGTGTTCACGCGGCTCTACCGGCGCGAAAGCACGGACTCGGCCTGGAGGCTGGCGAGCAACGTCCTGACGATCGTGTTCCTGGCGACGGCGGTGCTCTGCCTGGTCGCGCTGGCGCTGGCGCCGTGGCTCGTGCCCCTGTTCGCACCCGGTCTTGGCGAAGACATCGGGCGCGGGGACGAGCTGACCGCGGAGGCAGTGAAGCTGACGCGGATCATGCTGCTCTCGCCGCTGCTGCTCTCGGTGAGCGGGATGATCACCGGCATCCTGAACGCGCGGCAGCAGTTCTTCCTGCCGGCGCTGGCGCCGAACCTCTACAACCTCGGCATCATCTTCGGGGCGCTGGCACTGGCGGGACGGTACGGGGTGGAGGGGCTCGCGATCGGCGTCATCGTGGGGTCGGCGGGCCACCTGGTCGTGCAAATTCCGGGGCTCGTGCGGGAGCGGATGCGGTTCCGGCTCCGCGCCAATCTGCGGGATGCGCCCACGCTTGAGGTGGCGCGATTGATGGGGCCGCGCGTGCTGGGGTTGGCGGCGGCGCAGGCGAACTTCGTGGTGACGACGACGTTCTTCGCCTCGAAGGTAGGCACCTCGGCGATCTCGGGCCTGACGTTCGCGTGGCTGATCGCGAGCCTGCCGGTGGCGCTCTTCGGGATTGCGCTTTCGACGGCGGCGTTCCCGACCCTGGCGGAGCAGGCGGCGGAGTCTGACGAGCGCAGCCTGGTCGAAACGGTCTCGCGGGTGCTACGAACGATACTGTTCTTCAGCGTGCCCGCGGCGCTGGGGATGGCGCTGCTGCGGGAACCAGCGACGATCGTGCTGCTGGAACGCGGGGCGTTCGGAGCGAGCGACACGGCCATCACCTCGGCGGCGCTGGGGTTCCTCTGTCTCGCGATCGTGCCCCAGGCGGCCATCGAGATTCACAGCCGCGGGTTCTACGCGCTGGGCGACACGCGCACGCCGGTCATCCTCACGATCGGCGCGATGATCGTGAACATTGTCCTGAGCATGCTGCTCTGGGAGCGGTACGGGGTGGAGGGGCTGGCGATCTCGCTGTCGGTGGCGTCGTGGCTGGAGTGGGTGCTCCTGTACTGGCTCTACTCCGTGCGGACGGGGTCGGCGGCGGACGCGTTCCGGGATCTGCACGCGATCTCGCGGATCGCGGCGGCGGCGGCAGCGATGGCGCTCTTCCTCGGGCTCGTGCTGCCGACGTTCGACGAACCGGGATCGGCGGCAGCGTGGGTGACGGTGTTCGCGGCGTCGATCGCCGGGCTGGCCGTGTACCTGGGGGTCTGCATCCTGCTGCGGGTGGAGGAGGTGGAGGAGGCGCGGAACCGCCTGCTAGGGCTGTTGAGACCGCGCTAACGCCCGCCGGTCAGACGCTGATGAGCTCGGTCTCGACATCGACCACCTCGGCGTCGAGGCGCCACCCCTCGATCGCCCCGGCGATGTTCTGGAGCTGGGAGTCGGCGTGGGCGGCATCGTTCGCGAGGCAGGCGACGGCGATGGTCGCGAGGTCGAGGGCCTCGAGGTCGCCCGCTTCGGTAACGGCGGCGTTGTAGCGATGGCGCAGGCGCTCGACGACCGACTTCACGAGGGCACGCTTCTCCTTGCGGGAGTGGGCGACGAAGCGGAGGCGGATGCGGAGGAGTCCGAGAACCATCGGGGCGGGGCTCAGATGTCGACGGTTTCGGAGGGGTCGTCCTCGGGGAGGGGCGGGAGGTCGGAGGGGCCGAGGAGGCCGAAGTGCTCGTAAAAGCCGGGGGCCGGACGGTAGAGCTTGGGGCGTCCGGGGGAACGAGCGGTGCCGACGTTCTCGATGAGGCCGCGCTGCTCGAGGGAGAGGACGATGCGGTCGGAGTTGACGCCGCGGATGGCCTCGACCTCGCCCCGGGTGCAGGGCTGGCGGTAGGCGACGATGGTGAGGGTCTCGAGGGCGGCGCGGGAGAGGCGCACGGTCGTTTCGTCGCCGAGGAGGCGGGCGACGAAGGGGGCGTACTCGGGAGCGGTGACGAGCTGGTAGCGGCCGGCCTCCTCCTGGAGGCGGAGGCCGCGGGCCTCGTAGTCGGCGGCGAGGCGGTCGAGGCCCGTGCGGACGGAGCGCTCGCCCACGCCGGTGGCGCGGGCAAGGGCGGCGGGGCCGAGGGGTTCCTCGGAGGCGAGGAGGAGAGCTTCGAGCACCCAGGGCAGCTCGTCGCGGGAGGGGCGTTCGATGGGGGTGGACTCGGTCACGCAGCGCTCCCCAGGTGGGCTGTCAGGCCGCCGGCAAAGGGTTCGCCGAGGACGGCAGGGGTGATGCGTCCCGCCAGGTCGTCGTCGCTTTCGGTGTAGGCGGAGAGGTAGTTATCCGTCAGGCCGTGCCAGCGGCGGCCTTCGGGAGTCGTCTGTTGCTTCTCCCAGAGCACGGGGCGAACGTCGCCGGCGAAGCGGGCGCGGAAGGCGGCGGTTAGCTCGTTCGCGAGGGCGAGGAGGCGGGTCATGCGCTCCTTGCGCACCTCGACGGGCACCTGGTCGGGCATCGTTGCAGCGGCGGTGCGGGCGCGGGGGGAGTAGGGGAAGGCGTGGATGCGGGCGAAGGCGGCCTCCTCGCAGAGGGCGAGCGTGGCGGCGAAGTCCTCCCCGGTTTCGCCGGGGAAGCCCGCGATCACGTCGGTGGTGACGGCGGCATCGGGAACGGCGGCGCGGATGCGAGCGAGCGCATCGCGGTAGGCTGCGACGTCGTAACGACGGCGCATACGCGCGAGGACGGGGTCGGCGCCGGACTGGAGGGCGAGGTGGAAGTGGGGCATCAGGCGGGGGTCGCCCCAGAGGGCGACCAGCTCGGGGGTGATGTCCTGGGGCTGCAGGGAGCTGAAGCGGAGGCGGGGGGTCTCCGTGCGGGCGAGGACGCCCGCGATGAGGTCGCGGGGGGTGAGGGGATCGGGGAGGTCGCGGCCCCAGGCGCCAAGCTGCGTTCCCGTGAGGACCACCTCGCGGGCGCCGCGGGCGTGGGCGGCGTTCACGTCGCGGGCGACATCGTCTATCGAGCGTGAGTCCTCGCGGCCGCGGGTGCGGGGCACGATGCAGAACGCACAGACGTCGTTGCAGCCCTCCTGCGCTTTCACGAAGGCGCGGGTGCGGAGGCGGGGCGCGGGCGCCGGCTCGAGGGCGGGGGACGCGGGGGCGGCGGCGGTCAGGCGGGCGATGAGGCGGGCGTGCTCGTCCTCGGTCGTGCCGGCGACGAAGTCGGCGCCGAGCGCCTCGACGGCATCCTCGCCGGCGGAGCGCGGATAGCAGCCGGTGACGGCGACGGGGGCGGCGGGGGAGAGCCTGCGGGCAGCACGGATGAGGCGGCGGGACTTGCGGTCGGCGGCGTGGGTGACGGAACAGGTGTTGACGACGACGGCGTCGGCCTCGCAGATGGCGTCGACGACGTCGTAGCCGGCGGCGCCGAGGCGGGCAGCGATCGCCCCGCTGTCGGCGAGGTTGAGCTTGCATCCGAGGGTGAGCACCGAGGCGACGGGGCGGCGGGACATGGCGGTATGGTATCGCCACGGGGAGACAGGGGCAGGGCGGGGGCGTTTCGCCAGGAGGCATCGTGACCGAGGAGCCGGGTGGGTCGCGGGTAACGGTGCTGGCGCTCGACCGCTGGGGGAGCGTGCTGGTGGGGGCTGGGGGGCCGCCCTCGACACGGCTGCGGGCGGGGGAGAGCCCGGATGCGGGGGCGCTGCGAGCGTTCGAGGAGACGACGGGGGCGCTTCTGGAAGAGCTGCACCTGTTCCGGGACGGGGAGCCACACCACCACGTCTACTACTGCGATCCGGACCTGGAGAAGACCGAACTGGATCCGCCTCCGGGAACGTCGCTGCGGTACGTCGCGCCGGTCGAGATCGACGTGGCCGGCCTGCCGGAGGAGGCGCGGGCGCTGTTAACGCGATTCGTGGTGAGCAGCGCCTACCGGGCGATGTTCCACTAGAAACCTGCTGCGCCCAACAGCGCTGGACGTACCATTGATGATCGAAGGAGTCCTCCGTGTCGGATGTCACGATCATCATCGGCCTGTTGGCCGTTGTCGCACTCATAGCCGCGAACGGCCTCTTTGTCGCGACGGAGTTCGCGTATGTCGCCGTGCGGCGCACGCACATCGAGCAGCTCGCCAACCGGGGCCATGCGCGCGCACGGCTCTTGCTGGGCTCGCTCAAGCGGCTCGATATGTGCATCGCGACGACACAGCTGGGGGTCACCATGTCCAGCCTCGGGCTCGGCTGGGTGGGCGAGCCGGCGCTGGCCAGCGTGATCGAGCCGGCGCTGGAGGATCTGCTTGGAGACACGATGGGGACGGCCGCCGCACACACGATCGCGGTAACGGTCGCCTTCATCCTCATCACCGCTGTGCTGATCGTCTTCGGGGAGCTAGCGCCCAAGCACCTGGCGCTGGCGAGAGCCGAGCGGACAGCCCTCCTCGTGGTGGCGCCCATTGAGGTGTTCACGCGCATCCTGCGGCCCTTCATCTGGCTGCTCAACGGGATGGGCGTGGGGGTGGCCCGGCTGGCGGGCGTGCGGCCGGTGCGCGAACGGCAGTCGACGCTCGCGCCGGAAGAGCTGGAGCTGGTGATGGAGGCGAGCGCACGGGCGGGTCTGCTCTCAAGGGCAGAGCTCGTGCTGGCGCAGCGCGGACTCGAGTTCGGCGAAGTGCAGGCGGACCAGGTCATGGCCCCCCGCAGGGACGTCGTGGCGATCGAAGCGGCATCCTCGCTGGACGAGGTGCTCGCGATCACGGGGGAGCACCCGCACAGGCGGTACCCCGTCTACGAAGGCGACCTCGACCATGTCACCGGGTTGCTCGACACGAAGGACCTGATGCGAGCGGTGCGCGAAGGGAACGAAGAGTGGCGCTCGCTCGTTGGGCCGGTTGTCGCCATCCCCGAGTCGGTGAGCCTGGAGGTGGCGGTCACGGAGATGCGGGCGCAGGGGGCCAGCCTGGTTGTGCTCGTCGACGAGCACGGCGGTACGAGCGGCATCCTCAGCGGCGACGACGTCCTGGGGCGGCTGCTGGGTCAGTGGCACGGCGGCGCACGCCAGCAGGCAGGGGAGCGGGTGCGCTCGCTGCCAAACGGCAACCTCATGCTCGACGGGCTGGCGCTGGTCGCCGACCTCGAAGACGTGGCAGCGATTGAGCTCAAGGGCGCGGGGGAGGACTTCGACACCGTCAGCGGGTTCGTGATGGAGCGGCTGGGCCGCATCCCCACCGTGGGCGAGCGGTTCGAGGAGGCGGGCTACGAGTTCCAGGTGACGGCAATGGACGGACGGCGCGTGGCACGCGTCATCGCGCGCCGGGGCGTGCCTGCGGGGAAGGCTTAGCCGGGGGAGCGGGCAAGGGCGGCGCGCAGGAGTCGCAGGGCCTCAGGCTGGGCGCGGCGCATGGCCTCGGCGATGGCGAGTCCGGCGAGGGACACGATCGCGCCGAAGACGGCGTCGATGATGAAGTGATTCGCCGTCATGACGATGGAGAAGAGCATCAGAACGGGCCACATCACGCCGCCGAACACGACGAGGGCGTGGCGCCTTCCCACCCATGCGAAGGCGCCGCCGAGGAGCATCGACCAGCCGAAGTGGAGGCTGGGCACAGCGGCGTAGGGGTTCACGAAGGCCTGGGCCTCCTGCGCCTGGTAGCCGACGCGGTCGAGCACGGCCATGGTGTCGATGTAGCCGGCGAAGGGGACCAGGCGGGGCGGAGCCACGGGGTAGAGGGCGTAGATGACAACGCCAATCGCGCCGGAGGCGAGGAAGGCGGTGCGCATGAGCCCGTAGGTGGAGCGATGCCAGACAAACAGGAAGACGGCGAGCACGATGACGAGGGGCATGTGCCCCCAGAAGTAGATCCAGTTCATCGCGCGGACGGCCCAGTACTGGTCGATGACCCAGGACTGCCACTCGATCTCCCAGTAGATGCCCATGGCGCGTTCGAGGGCGATGAGGTCGAGGCCGTTGGAGAGCGCTTCGCCGGCGCGGTCGACGACGGCGCCGCGGATGAAGAAGTAGACAAGGAAGGCGATCACGACGACGACCGCTTCCTGGATGCCCGTGCGCCGGGAGAATCGCCAGAAGCGGAGCGCCTGGGCTCGTGCGGAATCCACGTCGATGGCCATGGCAGATGGGGTCGCGCCTTGCCGCCCAAAGGGGGACGGCTACACTCTCCGGGGAGCGCACGCTACCAAACTTCGGGAAGAGGGCCAACGATGGACATCACAGTCGTCCAGGGTGATATCAGCACGACGGAGGCGGACGTCGTCGTCGTCAATCTGTTCGAGGGCGTGAAGAGCCCGGGCGGGGCCACGGGCGCCGTCGACCGCGCGCTCGATGGGGCGATCAGCAAGCTGATCGAGCTGGGCGACATCCGGGGGAAGGCGGGCGAGCGCACGATCGTGCATACGTTCGGCAAGATCGCGGCGCCGCGCGTGCTTGTCGCCGGGCTGGGCAAGGCGGACGACTTTGACGTTCACGCCGTGCGCAACCTCTCGGCGGAAGTGGTGCGAGCCTGCCGCAAGCCGGGCGTGGCGAACGTCGCCACGGTCGTGCATGGCGCGGGCATCGGCGGGCTGGACCCGGAGGCGTGCGCGCAGGCAGTGGCGGAAGGCGCGGCGCTCGGGGGGTACCAGTTCCTTCGCTACAAGACCGAGTCGGACGAGGACGACAAGGCGGAGGTCGGGCAGCTCACGATCGTCGAGCACGATGGGGGCAAGGTCGCGGGGATGGCGGCGGCGGCGGAGCGGGGGCGCATTCTCGCCGAGGCGACGAACCTGGCGCGGGACCTGGCCAACGAGCCGGCGAACAACCTCAACCCCACAGACCTCGCGGCGCGAGCAGCCACCGTGGCGGAGGCGCCCAACCTGGAACTGGAAGTGATGGAGGAGGAGGAGATGGCGGAGAAGGGCATGGGTTCGCTCCTCTCCGTGGCTCGGGGGAGCGTGCAGCCGGCCAAGCTGGTGCGCATCAGCTACAAGGGGCGGGGCGGCGAGGGGTACGACCTCGCGCTCGTGGGAAAGGGCATCACCTTCGATACGGGGGGCATCAGCATCAAGCCAGCCGCGGGCATGGAGGCGATGAAGGCCGACATGACGGGCGCAGCCTCGGTAATCGCGGCGATGCAGGCGATCGCGGCGCTGGCGCCGAAGGCGGACATCCTCGCGATCGCGCCCTGCACGGAGAACATGCCCGGCGGGAACGCGACCCGTCCCGGCGACGTGGTCTCGGCCATGAACGGCAAGACGATCGAGATCCTGAACACGGACGCGGAGGGCCGGCTCGTGCTGGCGGACGGGCTCTGCTACGCGCGCGAGCTGGGGGCGCGTCACCTCGTCGACGTGGCCACGCTCACGGGGGCGATCAGCATCGCGCTCGGCGACCAGTGCTACGGCCTGATGACGAACGACGACGCGCTTGCGAAGCGGGTCGAGGCGGCTGCCGAGGCCGCGGGCGAGCGCAGCTGGCGACTGCCGATGTTCAAGGAGTACGGGGAGCAGCTGAAGAGCAACGTGAGCGTGGTCAAGAACGTGGGGGGGCGCCCCGCGGGCAGCATCACGGCGGCGAAGTTCCTCGAGCACTTCGTCGATGAGAAGCCGTGGGTGCACCTCGACATCGCGGGCGTGGACATGGCCTCGAAGAACAAGGGCTGGATCACCAAGGGCGCAAGCGGCCAGGTGGTACGCGCCCTCGTGAATCTCGCAGTCGGCTTCGCGGACGAGTAGGCGGATCCGTGGCCAACCTCTTTCCCCGCAGCGCCGCCTACGATGAGGCGTGGGTGAACGCGAACCGGATGGGTCCCAATGTGCTCTGGCTGGCGGAGTCGCTGACAGAGCGGATGACGCTTGAGCCGGGCATGCGGGTGATGGACCTCGGCTGCGGCAAGGCGTTGAGCTCGGTGTTCCTGGCGCGGGAGTACGGGGTCGAGGTGTGGGCGACCGACCTCTGGATCAAGCCGACGGAGAACTGGGAGCGCATCCGGGAAGCGGGGCTGGAGGGGCAGGTGCGCCCGATCTACGCGGAGGCGCACCAGCTGCCGTACGCGGACGGCTTCTTCGACGCGATCGTGAGCCTGGACGCCTACCACTACTTCGGCACGGCCGACCTCTACCTGGAAGACCTCGCCCGGTTCCTGCGGCCGGGCGGGGAGATCGGCATCGTCTGTCCCGGATTCCGGCGGGAGCTCGGCCCCGACGACATGCCCGCCTACCTCGCGTGGTATTACGGGGTAGGCGCCTACTCGTTCCACACGCCGGGATGGTGGCGCGACCACTGGCGCAAGACCGGGCTCATGGAGGTGACGTGCGCGGACGAGCCGCCGGAGTCGGATGCCATCTGGGCGGAGTTCGTGCCGCACACGGAGCCGGATGAGCAGGCCGCCATCAGGGACGACGCGGCGGGGGAACGGCTGCTGACATTCGCACGGGTGGTGGCGCGGAAGCAGTAGGCGGGCCTTGACGGGACTGACACGGGCTTCAGGATGCGGCAATGCCTGACGACCAGAACACCAGCACCGAGTTCTTTCCTCGCAGCGCCGCCTACGACGAGGCGTGGGTAACGGCGAACCGCATGGGTCCGAACGTGCTCTGGCTGGCGGAGTTGCTGACCAAGCGAATGACGCTGGAACCGGGCATGCGGGTCATGGACCTCGGCTGCGGGCGGGCGATCAGCTCGGTGTTCCTGGCGCGGGAGT
>LXNI01001869.1_pt1 | contig 16371 bp, 17 predicted proteins | sample 809091 | NCBI WGS metagenome assembly LXNI01 (sample SAMN04870527, study PRJNA318959) | sponge metagenome | biome: 01000161; feature: marine sponge reef; material: water | host: Sarcotragus foetidus | place: Greece: Milos, Mediterranean Sea | collected 2013-05-29 | depth 5-7 m | reverse complement strand
TGCCGTTTTTAATTTTTTTAATTTTCCCTTGACAGTTTAAGTAAATTACTTATATTTTATAACAGTGTTGATTAGGAACATTGATCAATAACTCATCCTTCATCCTCCTTTTTGTAATAGAGAGCGTCTCGGCCCCCCTGAGGCGCTCTTTTTTATTCCTCAACTGCGTTAAAACTGGTTCCCCATGCTTGTACTGCGGAAATAGCTGATAGTAAGTGCCTCGCGCCAAGCCGGTGACTGCTTGCAGTGGCAAAGTATGGGAGCGGGGATTCAGAGTTCTTTTTCGGCCGACTGCCTGTCCGCTAGCTGATCCGTTGAAAACAAGGTTTTGGCGAAGCGGTCAATATGAGCCTTCAAAGGAGGATAATTAATTAGATGGTAGGCCACGAGATCAACCCTGTAGGGCAAGCTGCTCTCATTAAAACAGGTCCATAGGCGGTCGACAGTATCCTCTTTGACATCCCCGTAGAGAACCATGTCTATATCCGAATAGCTTTTGTGAGAATTTGTCGCTCTGGAACCGAACAGTGATACGGACTTGACGCCGGGGGCGAATTCCCTTATGAGGTCTCTGATAAGATTCAGCTGCCTTTCGCTTAGTCCGTGGTCAATCATCGCCGGGATGGTTGTGCTTTCCGGATAGTTTTTCATGTAACTCGCCCAGACAGTTAAGGTATGTGGTTCGTATTTTCTCCATCACATCTTCAAATTCCCTGAAATCATAGATGTGACTCATCTTATTACGCGCGTCAAGGGCGCTCATCCAGTCCTCTCCGTTGGATACGAGCTTCGTCGCGACGGATTCTTTTAACACTGCCCTCGGGGTGATCTGAGGAAATATGATGTTCTGGCTTTCCAAGTAATCTTTCATCGTTTTCCAAGCCAGCTCCATGCAAACCTCGAACCGTTGGATCATGCCTTCTTTTCCCAACTGATCCAACTCTCCAGCCTCATCTCTCTGCGCTGCTTCCCTGAGCAAAAAGTATGCTCTGCTGAAGTTGTCAAATCTATATTGCCATCTTTTCTTCTCTTCTTGTGTCATGGTGTCCGACCCATTTGTTTTTCAAGATACTTTATTATAATTGACGCGAACCACTTTCACAGTCTCAACCGCCAAATATCAAGCAGGCTTTTTCTTTCTTCAACCGAATTTTCTGGAAAAAAACGAACACAGTCGTATTGGGCCGACGCTTCCTCTGTAATTCCATTTTTTGTCTAATCGGAAAGGTGGTGTATATTTTCAGCCCAGACCTGTTGCGGAGTCACTTGAAATGAAAAAATATTACTTGCCTTTAGCTGCCTTGGCCCTGATCGCTGTTGTGTGGTTCGGGGTCCTGGGGTTCCTTGGGACGGACAATGGAACATTCCACGGGGATGAGTACCGCCGCCCCGCTTTTGATTTTTCGCTTACCGACCACCGAAACCAGAAGTTCTCTCTTTCCGACCACACGGGCAAGGTAATACTGCTTAACTTCGGCTTTACCAACTGCCCCGATGTATGCCCCACCACGCTGGGAATGCTCGGAGAAGTGCTCGATCTCGTTGGAGACGAGAGGGCAATGGCCCTTTTTATAACCGTTGACCCCGAGCGCGACACCGTCTCGAAACTCGGGGACTACATACCGTTTTTCCACGGCAGCATAGTCGGGCTTACGGGCTCTGAGCAGGCGATAAAACAGGTAAACGACGCCTGCGGCACCCTTTATTCAAAGGAGCAGGAGACCTCGGAGGATGACTACCTGGTTATCCACTCCCCCGCGGTTTACCTGATAGGCCCGGGCGGGGAGATCATGCTTCGCTACCCCAAGGAAAAAATCCACCCGGGAAAAATTGCAGACGACGTAAAACGCCTTCTTCTCTGAGCGACCATGACCATGAAAAAGACACTGCTTGTTTTTTTGTTTTTCCTGCTCGCCGCTCCCTTCGCGCGGGGTGAAGCCGGAATCTCGGTAAAGGATCCCTGGGTAAGGCAGAATCCCCCCGGCACTTCGGTAACCGCCGCTTACATGGTTATAGAGAACCCGGGCGCCGCGGCGGACGAGCTTTTGAGCGTGAGCTGCGACTGCTCCGCCGAGGCATCGATTCACGTAATTGAGATGGGTGAGGATTCCATGGTGATGAAGGAGGTTCCTTCGATCGCGGTTCCCCCGGGCGCTTCCGTCGGGCTTTCTCCGGGAGGCTCCCACTTGATGCTCGAGGGACTCTCGGGCGATATGGGGGAGAGCGTGGTTTTGGAGTTAAAGTTCCGCTCGGGCGCGCGGATATCGGTTAAGGCACCTGTTCTTTCGCCCCAGGCCGCACAGAAGCGAAGCCACCACCACTAGCCACCAGTGTTGAGATGTTTTCCCCTTTTCTTTTAAGGGGCTTTAACGTCATGTTTGACATAATTACGTAAAACCCATATGTTAATTATGTGATTCACGTTAAATTGTCACTTAATTGAACTCAATTCTATAAAAGCAAGTCACCAAACCCATATATTAACTATGGGAAGTGCGACAGGAAGTCAAGTATGGCAGTCATCAAGCATGAAGCATTTTTCCGGAAGCATTCGATTTTCACCGGAGAAGATCTGGCAGCGCATCTGGCGTCCCGCGGCAATGTGGGAGAAAGAGGACAGGAAGCACTTCTGGCCTACTATACCAAAACCGGTCGCATCATTCGCGTCAGAGGGGGGCTGTATGCAGTTATCCCGCCGGGGTCTGATCCTGCATCCTATCCTGTCGATCCCTTTCTGATTGCCTCCAGATTAACCAAGGACGCTGTCGTGTCCCACCACACGGCGCTTGAGTTCCACGGAAGGGCTTATTCGGCTTGGCGAAACCTTGTCTACTTGTCATCCCGGCCGGTCAGACTGTTCATATTCCGCTCCAGTGTTTTCCGGGGAGTGAAATTCCCCGAAGCGCTAATTCGTTCCGCCTCGGAGCGGTTCGGCGTACTTACAAGGGAGCGTTCCGGTTTGACACTCAGCGTCACGAGCCTTGAGCGTACCTTGGTTGATGTCCTCGACCGTCCGGACCTTTCGGGAGGATGGGAGGAGATCTGGCGTTCGTTTGAGTCAGTTGAATTCTTCGACTTAGACAAGGTGGTGGAGTACGCTCTTTTGCTCGGCAATGCTACGACAATTGCAAAGACGGGTTTTTTTCTCGACCAGCACCGCGAGGTTTTCTCAGTGGAGAAATATCATCTGAAGGCTCTCCGCATCCGCAAACCCCGGCAGCCGCATTATCTTGATCGCGGCAAGCGAAAGAATGGGTGTCTCGTGGCAGACTGGAACTTAGTTGTTCCAAGAAACATACTTGAGCGGTCATGGGGTGAGGTGCTATGAGAATATCTCTTGAGAGATTGGAGCATGAGGCCGAGTCCACAGGGTTTAAAGCGGATGTGCTGGAAAAGGCCGCCCTTCTGCTTGGAGCGCTTGAGGCCATTTGTAACCACCCCGCCCTCAAGGGGAGACTGGTCCTCAAGGGGGGAACCGCGTTGAACCTTTTTGTTTTTCAGATTCCTAGGCTGTCTGTTGATATCGACCTGAACTATGTTGGGGCCCAAAGCCGGGAGGAAATGCTCAAAGAGCGTCCCAAAATCGAAAGGGCGATTCAGGAAGTCTTCAATCGGGAAAACTTTGCAGTCAAACGAATACCGCAAGAACACGCCGGGGGGAAATGGTCTCTTCGCTATCCGAGCGCGCTTGGACAAAGCGGCAGGCTGGATGTAGATATCAATTTCATGTATCGAGTGCCTTTATGGCCTGTAACCACTATGAGCTCACGTCCGTTGGGAACATGGAAGACCAATGATATTCCGGTGATGGAAATTCATGAACTCACGGCGGGAAAGCTTGCGGCTCTGCTGTCGCGCCGCAGAGCAAGAGACTTGTTTGACACTTGCCAGATATTCTCCATGGATAATCTTGATTTTAAGCGGCTGCGCATTGCTTTTGTAGTCTATGGAGCAATGCATCGCAAGGATTGGCGTACAGTTTCGATTACGGATGTGGCTTTTGACGTTGGGGAGATTGAAAACCAATTGGTGCCCTTGCTCCGTCCTGATACAACACAAGGTCCCAAGGGCGCAGAGAACTACGGAAATATGCTTGTAGAAAAGTGCCGACAAGGGCTATCGGCGGTATTGCCTTTCAATGATGCCGAAAGAGCGTTTCTCGAACTGTTGCTTGAAAAAGGCGAAATTGACGCGACGATTCTGACCTCGGACAAGTCCCTGCAGAACCGCATTCAGGTCCAGCCCCTTTTGCAATGGAAGGCATTTAACGTGCGACGCCATAAAAGATAATGAGGTACTGATTTCAGGTTCTCTTGCCTATCCCTATTTTGTTTGGAAAAATCGGGCACACAACAGAAAAGACAGCGACCCAGCTCGAATGCATTCCGGCACGCCACCCCAAGCCGCTTGGCTTACTGCTTGGAATAGGAGACGGTCAGCATCTGGTCATCTGAGTCTCCTGCATTCGCGGGGCTTTTCATTTCGCACTTGGCGCTCATGACGCCCCCTGCCTCGGTTATCAGCGTCTCGATCAGGATTTCTCCCATTATTTTCCCCGTGCTTTTGATCTCAAGCGATCCGGCGTCTATCTTTCCGTTTACTTCACCGAATACGATGACCCCTCTGGCGTTGATGTCCCCGGTGACCGAACCGTTAGGACCGACCACGAGCGTGCTGTCGACTTTCAAGTCTCCCTTGAGGATCCCCTCGACCTTTATCGACCCCTCGCACGATACGTTTCCCTCAAACACCGCCCCCTCGCCCAGAACCGTCTCCATGGCGCCTGAGTTCTTTCTGCCTTTCTCTTTCTTGTACATGCGTTCTTCCCCCTTATCTCATGTATTTGCTGGGGTTGATCCTTCTTCCATACCTTATTATCTCGTAGTGAAGATGCGGCCCTGTCGAGCGGCCGGTAGATCCTATCTCCCCTATCTTCTCCCCCGCAACGACTCTCTGTCCCTTCTTGACCTCTATCTTGGAGAGGTGTCCGTAAAGAGTCTTGTAGCCCTTTTTATGCTTGATGACCACATGCTTTCCGTAACCCTTAACGTACTTGGCCTTGTCAACCACTCCGTCCGCCGTGGTCACGACCTCGGTTCCCACCTTCCCCCTGAAATCGATTCCGCCGTGGAACTCCCTGGCTTCTGAGAACGGGTTTTTCCTGTAGCCGTAGCGGGAAGAAATGCCTCCCGAGGCGGGTTTTCCGAAAGGAATGACCGCAAGAGTGTTGGCGAGGCGGTCTATGTCCTTCTCAACCGCGTCGAAGTAATCATCGCCGATATCGCCTGTCCGGAACCCGCTGCCGCCTATAGCTGGAGTTTTTCTCCGCTTTTTAGTCGAAAGACTCTTCTCCATGGAGGCAAGCTTTTTCTCAAGGCGCAGAACCCTTTTTATGAACTTGTCCTCAAGCTTCTTGTCCACGATTATGTCATGCGACATCCCCGCGACGACGTCCAGCAGTTCGTTTATCTCAGCTTCCTTCTCCGCCCGGACAGCCTCTACATCCCCGTAGAACCTGTAGGACAGGAAAAAGGAGAGAACCGCGCCCAGCACGAAAAAGCCCAAAGCACCCAGCACGAGATGAAGCCGTTGCCTGCTGATGCCCCAGTATCTGGTCCAGCCGAACCTGTTGCAGGATACTATAAGTGATAACCCGTCGTTTCTTTTGTCCACCCCTCACCTCTTTGCCGTCCCGTAGGCGGGCCGGTCACAGTACAAACGCTCGGATAAGGATAATCGATAAGAGCCCCTTGTCAAAGAATCCCAAGTGACGGCAGCGCCTTGCGGCGGGGCCGGGGAGCGCTCAATTTCCCGAATAGCCCGAGATCCTCCCGAGCTGCTCAAGCGTCCTTACGCCCTCGTGGAACTCTCCGCCGATTTCCCAGGTGGGGTAGCTCCTTATCTTCTTCCTCGCGCAGAGCGCGGGGTTGGGATCGGGACCGCTTCGGCTGCACTCGATGTAGGTTACATAGCCGAACGCGCTTCCGAAAAGCTCCTTCTGTCTCTCGCAGTGAGAGCATCTGTAGGAGCCGTACATGGCCGCTCCGCTCTCGGATAGATATCTCGCGAGGCTCACCTGGTAAAAGGTGGAGACAGACGGCGTGGCTTCCTCCGGAGAGGGGGAGTGAATCGAGTAGGCGACGGCGAAAACGAGGACGAACACCGCGGCCGCGCCGCCGATTGACTTTACGGCTGAAGATCCCCCGGACTGTCTCCGAGAGGCCGCGAGCGCGAACAGCGCCACCGCGATTGCGGCCGAGGCCACGCACCAGGAGCAAAGCGCGTCTATTATGAAAAGCTCAAGGTAGGTTAGATATGCAGAAAAGCCAACCGCCACTGCCGAAAGCCAGAAAAGCAGGCTCCATTTTGCCTTTCGCCCAAGCGGCAAGACTACTGACGAAACCATAACCGCGTATCCCAAAACGCCGAACAGGGAAACCGGGATGCCGCCTAGGCTTGAGTACCGGCTCTCCCTCACCACGTCGCATCCCGCCCCCGTGAGGCAGAACTCGGCGCCCCCGAGCATGAAATCCGCCACGAGCAGGTAAGCCGATATAACCGCTCCGAGCGCGCATAGAGCAAGCGCCGCAGCCCCCGCCCCGCCGCGAAGAAAGCTGTTTTTCCCTTTTGCCATCACCGAAACCGTATTATACAGCTTATTTGTGGCTTTTAGAAACCCACGGCACCCGGTAAGTTTAAGGTAGTGTTAACGGTTTTTAAAAGGGCGATTAAAAAAGGAAAAACCTTTAATCTGCCCTTGTTTTTTTCGCTCCATGCGGTTTTTATTTTATAGCAGGTTACAAGAAGGATGATCAACAACGACAACATAGCTCAAAAGGTCACGTTTCCGCGCCCCGCAGAGGGTGGCAGGGCTGCGGGCGTGGCGAATCTCGTCTCCACGGTTTTTTCCCCGGCGCTTGTGGTTTTCTATGCCGTGATCCTCTGCTCCTACTCGATCGCCCACTCCTCCAAGCTTCTCTGGACATCCCTTTTCGTGCTTCTTTTCGTTCTCGTTCCGACGGCCTACATATTCTATCTCATGGGCCGGGGCAAGGTGACGGATTTTCACATGAGCGTGAGGGAGGAGCGTATAAAGCCGCTTTGCCTTGTTTTCATCTACTCCGTTTTCTCGCTTCTGCTCTATGGTTTCGTGGGCGGACCGGGCGCCCTGGTCACGTTTGGCTACTCATGCCTCGCGCTTACGGGTCTGTGGATACTGGTTTCGCTTTACTGGAAAATAAGCGGTCACTGCGCCGCCATAGGCGCGCTCGGGGCGATGGTGTTTGCCTACCCGCACGAGAGCCTGGTTTTTGTTCTCCCTCCCCTTGCCCTGCTTGTAGCGTGGTCGAGGATAAGGCTCGGGTGCCACAGCTTCGCGCAGACTGTCGCGGGACTTACCCTTGGAGTGGCTGTCTTCTGGTTTTTCCTTCCCTGATTTTCCCCGCCATCCTCTGATCAGAGAAAAAGTTCAAGAAGTCCCTTTCGCTCCGCGTCTTCGATGGGCGAGCCGCTTGGGTGCTTGAATTCCTCTTCGCCTCCGTAGCGCTCGGCAAGGGCAAGTATGGTTTCTGATATGTCTGGGACGACATCGCTGTAGGGCTCGGGTTCTGCGCGGGGAAGGTCTACCCATTTTTTAAGGGTTTCTTCGAAATCACCGTCAACCTTGTAGAGCACCTCGAATCCCATCTGCTCAAGCGCCGCGCCGTTGCATTCCTGCTCGTACTGTCCCTTCATCGGCACCGCGAGCAGCTTCTTGCCGAGAAAAAGGGCCTCAGACGGGGTCTCAAAGCCGGCGTTTGTGAGTATTCCCTCGCTTCCCGTGAAGCTCTCAATGAACTTCTCGTAGCTTACCGGGTACACCGTGACATTGCCCTCGGTGTAGGGCTCTCCCTTGTAGTGCTTTGAGAAAAGTTCCCAGGGCACGTCGATTTTACCGAGGTGCCCGATCAGGGTGCGCTCGTCAAAGCTCGGCAGGTAGACGGTGTAGTGGCCGTTTTGGCGTACGTCGTAGTTTCGAAGATCCCTTCTTATTATGGGGGTTTTTATGAAATTGTCGTATTCACGGAAATGAAGCCCAAGCGGTATGCAAACAGGGGCGTACCACTTTATTATGAACTCCATTATCTTGTTCGGCTTCTCGGGCCTCGGGGTCTTGGGGGACGCAAACGATGTCTGGTGGGACAGGGAAACGCAGGGCCTTTTCTTAAGGCGGCACGCCCACGAGGATATAGGCTCGAAGTCGCTTACCACCATGTCGTAATCCGCCACGGGAAGATCGTTAACGTCCCCCAGAAGCTTATCGAAGCGGGCCTTCTTTATGGAAGCGTAGTAGTCGATTCCGCCGTTTTTCCCGAAGACGAATCCCAGCCCCCGAAGGTTGTACTTCACCTCGAAGCCAAGGCCTATCTCGTGCTGGCGCTCGCTTACCAGTATGTCGATCTCGGCGGACTTTCGAAGCTCGGCTATTATGTCCCTCGAGCGGCTTATGTGACCGTTTCCGGTTCCCTGTATGGCGTAGAGTATCTTCATCGCTTCACCTGTGTGCGCAAGTAATTGTAATCTTTTTTGCGGGCGTTGTTAAACCGGCGCCCCCGGGAAAAACCCGCCCAGGATAATATTTATCCCCCGCTCTTGTAAAGGGACCGTAAATGCGCCGTTAAGTGGCGGTTAACGGTCCGGGCGGCGCGATTTCCCCCGTACGAAAACACTTGCCCATCCGGCGCCGTTTAGTTAACCTAAACGCTTCATTAGCACCCGCATGTCCTTGGGAGGATTTTACATGGAAATCAAATGGGCAAAGAGAATCGAGGAGCTTCCCCCTTACCTTTTCGCCGAGATCGACAGGAAAAAGAACGAGCTTATCGAGAAGGGGATTGACGTGATCGACCTGGGGGTGGGGGATCCTGACATACCCACGCCCGACCATATAATAGAGTCGCTTCGCGAGGCTGCCGGGAATCCTGAGCACCACCGCTACCCGTCTTACGTGGGGATGCTGTCTTTTCGGGAGGCCGCGGCCGATTGGTACTCGCAGCGCTTCGGAGTAAGCCTAGATCCCGCAAAGGAAGTAGTCACTCTCATAGGCTCAAAGGAAGGGATAGCCCACGCGCCTCTCGCGTTTTTGGATCCCGGAGACATAGCGCTTGTGCCCGATCCCGGATACCCGGTGTACCCGGTTTCAACGACGTTCGCGGGAGGGGTTCCCTACTCTATGCCGCTTCTCAAGAAAAACGGCTTTTTCCCCGATCTTGACGCCATCCCCGCACAGGTGGCCGAGCGGGCCGTAATGATGTTTCTTAACTATCCGAACAACCCTACCACAGTCCTTGCGAACGAGGGATTTTTCAGTGAGGTGGTCGATTTCGCCCAAAAAAACAACATGCTGGTATGCCATGACGCTGCCTACACGGAAATAGCGTTTTACGGAAAAAATCCCCTTAGCTTCCTCGAGATACCGGGGGCGATGGACGTCGGCATCGAGTTTCACTCGCTCTCAAAGACCTTCAGCATGACCGGGTGGCGCCTTGCGTTCGCCGCGGGAAACGAAAAGGCAATCGCGGGGCTCGGGAAGATAAAGACGAACATAGACTCGGGGGCTTTCCAGGCGGTACAGGAGGCGGGCATAACGGCTCTTCAGAACAGCTCGGTGGGACTTGAGGAGAGAAAGGAAGTCTACAGGGAGCGCCTTGAGATATTCTGCCGAGGCCTTGAGGAAGCCGGCATAAGTTATACGCAGCCCGATGCTACCTTCTACGTGTGGTTTGAGGTTCCCGAGGGGATGACGTCTTCAGATTTCTGCGCGAGGATGCTTTCTGAAGCCGGGGTGGTGGTCACTCCCGGAAACGGTTTTGGAGACTGCGGCGAGGGGTACGCGAGGGTGTCTGTGACCTTTGATACCGAGAGGATAAAGCAGGCGGCCGAGAGGATAGCCGATTTCAAGCCGTAGTGGCGGGTTTTTACCGATAAGGGGTTTTAACAGTGTTTGATTTTCTTAAGTATTCTTGCACCCTGCTTTACATCATCTCTTCTGTTTTTCTCTGCATATTCGGCCTTCACCGCTACTACCTGGTTCATCTTTACTCCAAGGCGAAGGCGCGTCGCCGCGAGGTTCCCGGTGCGGAGGGCTTTTTTCCGCGCGTGACGGTGCAGCTTCCCGTCTATAACGAGATGTATGTTACGGAGAGGCTTATGCGGGCGGTCTGCGAAATCGACTATCCGAGGGAATTGCTCGAGGTGCAGGTGCTTGACGACTCAACCGACGACACCAGCCGTATAGCCGCGCGCTGCGCAGAGGAGCTTCGGGCCGCCGGATTCGACATAAAGCATATCAGGAGGGGAACCCGGGAAGGCTACAAGGCGGGGGCGCTTGCCGCCGGATGCGCTGAGGCAAGCGGGGAGTTCCTCGCGGTTTTCGACGCGGACTTCGTTCCTCCAAGGGATTTTCTCAGAAAGACCATACCGTGTTTTGAGGATCCGGGGGTCGGCATAGTGCAGACGAGATGGGGACATCTAAACCGTGACTACTCGCTTCTCACAAAGGCCCAGTCGGTGCTTCTTGACGGTCATTTTGTCATCGAGCAGGCCGCGCGCCACGGAAACGGCCTTTTTATCAATTTCAACGGTACCGCCGGGGTAATCCGCAAAAAATGCATCGAGCTCTCCGGTGGATGGCAGCACGACACACTCACGGAGGATCTTGATCTAAGCTACAGGGCGCAGATAAACGGGTGGCGGGCTGTTTACCTCCCCGATGTCATATCGGACGCGGAGCTTCCCGTTGACATGAACGCCTTTAAGATACAGCAGCACAGATGGGTAAAGGGAGGGATCCAGACTGCCGGGAAGCTTCTGCCCTCGGTGCTTCGCGACGCAAACATTCCGTTTAAGGTTAAGGCGGAGAGCGTGTTTCATCTTCTCGGCAATTTCAGCTACCTGTTCCTGCTCGCCACGATAATCCTCATAATACCCATGAATTTCCTCTGGGAGCGCATCTGGCTTAACGATCTTTTCATCGCGAGCGTTACGGGTGTGGCGGTCGGCACTTTTGCGATAATAAGATTCTACATACTGGCTGTAAGCGAAGCCCACGGCCCCCGGGCGCGGGAGTTTTACAAGTACATACCCGTGGCGCTCAGTGTCGGGGCGGGCATAGCCGTTAACAACGCCAAGGCTGTCCTGGAGGCGCTTGCGGGCAGGACGTCAGGTTTTGTGAGAACGCCCAAGTATGCCGTTGTGAGCGGGAGGGACCGCTGGAGAACCTCGGCGTATGTTTCCTCGAAGGGGGTAACGACCTTTTTCGAGGTTGCACTCTCGCTTTTCTTCACGGTTCAGGTGGCGTATGTCCTCTACATGGGGTTTTTCATCTGGATTCCCTTTTTGCTGTTAATGCAGTTCGGTTTTACCTATACAGCTTTTCTCTCCATATATCACGGTTCGTGAGTGGTTTTCTCCACACTTGAGGGCAAACCGTCTTTATTATTTTTACTGTTTTTGGGTTTGTGATAGATTCCTTGAGTAAAAAAACTGCGTGTATGCACACTAAGCATATTCCTGTCTGGAGGTGGAGAATGGAGAGGGTAAAAATCTTCAAGAAAAATAAAAGCCAAGTGGTGAGGCTCCCGAAGTCGATTTCTTTACCGGATACAGTAAAGGAAGTGGATATTGTCTGTCTTGGGCGTTCCCGCTTGATTGCCCCCGCGGGAGAAGCTTGGGACAACTGGTTTGAGGAAGAGGGTGTTACGGATGATTTTATGAATGAACGCGATCAGACCGGGAATCAGGAGCGGGAGAAGTTTTGATGCTCAAACACATGCTGGATACCAAACCGGAGAATTCGATTGTGTTACCGGTTTGCGCCTGAAGGACTGGGGCGAGCAGGCTTCCCTCGCTCCGCGGAACGGAAGAGGTTAAGATTAGCAGGCTGAAATTCCGAGTAGTGGCAAATCCCTATAGAGATGCTAATCCGATAAGTCGGTTTTTCTTATCCTGCCGGATTTCGATACGGTGGCTATGAAAGGCCCGGGATTTTTCCTGAGGAAGTTACACATAGGTTTTAAAGCCTTGGCGAAAATTTCCGCCATCTGTTCTTCTGTCCAGCTTCCCCTAGTCAAAACGAACACTTTTACGCCGTGTTTCTTGACCATAATTTTTTCTGGAACCCTGTAGCGAATCCGCTTGTCTTTAGTTAGAACCACAAACGATTTTTCACCGGCGAACTTTAACCATTCCTCGTCAGGGGTATTTTGATTGAAATTGGGGAAGTCTTCTAGGTGTCTGACATTAATTTCTGTTTCTTTACAGTTCTTTCCCCTCCTGAATCAGGCGCTCGGCGACTGTATGTTTTCCAAGCGCACGATCTAAAAAAAGGTAATTGATTCAGGCGGCTTGTTCCCATAATCTGCATCTGATTGCTTCTTCAATTTTTTCTTGGTTGCATTCATAGTCCCCGGCCAGTTCTCGCATCGATTCTCCGGCTCTGTAGCGTTCAACAATAATTTCTACTGGGACGCTTGTGTTGGATAAGATCGGGCGACCGAATGAAATCTTGGGATCAATCAGAATTGATCTTGGTTCATCCGGTTTTCCGGTTCCTGAGAATGGGTAGAGCTTTATGGGAAGACCGTGCAGGTCCCTTTCTATTCTTTGCATATACTCTTTAACGACGTCTTCCAATACTATCTGCCCGCCTCCCCTGGAAATGTCATAGACGAGACCCGTTTCCCTTAAAAACAGGGATAGTCCGTCCGTCTCGAAATCCTTTTCGGCTAGGGGGTTATCGGAAGGATACGTTTGCGATATGAAATCAAGACCCTTCCTGATCTTGTTCATGGAGAGTCTGTACTCTCTGCGTATTGAAGCTAGGACATACGCTTCAATCAGATTGATGAAAGACAGGGCCAAGGGTTTTTCCTGGGCGGGGGCAATTAGAGGTTTGAAATTGATTTGTCTTCCAATCCACGCGCGCAAAGTGGACTTGGGAAGCCTTAAATATAAAGCCGCTTCCGGAACACTGTAGGAAGGCAGATAGCGAACATCTATGTTATTAGGAATATTTCCAGTATTATCCAATTTGCTGAAGTTGCTGTTTGATCCTTGCTTGAGTTTCTGGCCGGGCATTATAGACAATCCATTCTCGGATTACCAGCATAATCCTGTAGGCGGTCTATCTTGTGTAGAAAGAATATCCTTGTAAATTAAGAAAGCCTATGTATAATTTGCAAGCATGATAGAACGCCACGCATACCGTGCGCTGAGAAAAGCTCTGGGACGGCAGGCCGCCGTTGCGCTGATCGGTCCGCGCCAGGTTGGCAAAACGACACTTGCGCTTGATATCGCTGAGAAGTCAGATGCACTGTATCTTGATCTCGAAGCCAGTGCGGACCGCGCCAAGCTGGCCGACCCCGCACTGTTCCTCAAGCCCTACGAAGACCGTCTGGTTGTCCTTGATGAGATTCACCGCGCACCGGAACTGTTTTCTGAACTGCGCGGCCTGATTGATCAGGGAAGACGCCGAGGGAGACGGACGGAACGCTTTCTGATTCTGGGGTCCGCGTCAATCGACTTGCTGAAGCAATCGGGAGAAAGCCTCGCGGGACGGATAGAATATGTTGAACTTGGCCCGCTGAATGTTCTTGAAGCGGGGTCTGATGAGAGTTCCATGAACCGGCTTTGGGTGTGTGGCGGGTTCCCTGACAGTTTTCTCGCCCGAGACGGTAGCGACAGTTTGGCCTTCCGCCGCAGTTTTATCCGAACCTATCTGGAGCGCGATGTGCAGCAGTTCGGGTGGCAGATTCCCGCCGAGACCCTCGAGCGCCTCTGGACGATGCTTGCCCACGAACAGGGCACGCTGCTTAACACCTCGAAGCTCGCATCCGGCCTTTCTATAAGCGCCCGTACCGTGACCGGCTATATAGACCTGCTGGTTGATCTGCTGCTGGTACGCCGACTGCGGCCATTTTATGCCAATGTCAGAAAACGTCTCGTGAAATCCCCGAAAGTCTACGTGCGCGACAGCGGCATCGTCCATGCCCTGCTCGGCATCACGGACCATAATTCCCTCGCCGGTCATCCCGTCGTCGGAGCGAGCTGGGAGGGCTTTGTGATAGAAAACCTTCTGTCCGTCGCCCCGGCGGGAACTAGGGCCAGCTTTTACCGCACTTCGGCGGGCGCGGAGATTGACTTGGTGCTCGAACTTCCCGGGAGTCGCGCCCCTTGGGCAATTGAAATCAAGCGCAGCCTCGGCACCGCTCTCGGCAAGGGTTTTCGAAACGCCCTTGAGGATATTAAGCCCGAGCGGTCTTTTGTCGTCACAGCCGGCTCGGACCGCTACATGGTTACGAAAGGTGTAGAGGCGATTGGTCTTCGGGAGATGGCGTCTTCTCTCAAGAAGCTGTGACGGTAGGCCCTCCTGACCTCCGCGGCGAAGGGGACGACTTACGCCCGGTTCCAGATTGTTCCGAAAGGAACCGCCCAAAGCCCTCTTCCCATGGAACCCGCGATCTCTCCCGAATAGAGTACGATCCCGGTAAATTGCCTGTCATTCGCGATATTGTCCCCGAACCATCTAAGGTTTCTGAAATCATTGGTTCCGATGGCTGAACCCGCCTTGATCTCTATGCCCAGAAGCGCTCCGTCTTCCCGTTCAATCAGAAAATCGATCTCGCGCTTCCCGCGGTCCCGGTAATGAAACAGGCCGTATTTTCCTGCGCAGGCGTCCGTCTGGGCGGCTATTTCATTGAACATGAAGGTCTCAATCAGCTTGCCCGAGCGATCCGCGTCCATGTGAACCTGATCCCTGTTCCAGCCGAGAATCGAAGACATGAGCCCGGAGTCCGTCATGAACAGTTTGGACCGGCGCCCCACCCGCGCGTAATCCGTACGTTTCCATGGTCTCAGGCGCTCGACCACGTGCAGCGCTTCCAGGGAGTTTATATAGGTTTCCACGGTGGGACGGGTGATGGAGAGCCCGGAACCGATGGCGGAAACATCCATGAATTTCCCGGACCAGGCCGCCAGCGACCATACCAGGTCCCTCATGGCTTCGCGACGCCGGATACGGCCGAGTTCTCTCAGGTCACGTTCTATGATAGCGTCCATATAGTCCCGATGCCATTCTCTGCGCTCCGTTCCGGTCAGCAGAATCGCTTCGGGGAAGCCGCCCGCGAAAGAAATGTCCAAAAGAGCGTCGCGGTCATAAGCGCGGGAGGGTTGCCCGAAATCCCGCTTGAAGGCCCGGTCCAGAAAATCAGGAGATGCTCCCAGTATCTCTCCCCGGGCAAGCGGGCGCAGGCGTATCTTTCTTATGCGCCCCGCGAGAGATTCCCTCGCTCCGGGTGAAGACTGAATATCAGCGGAACCCGTCAGCAGGTACTGTCCCGCCCTGGTATCTTCGTCTACCTTCATTTTGATCGCCGAAAGCAGGGCGGGCGCCCGCTGGACTTCATCAATAATCAGGGTTTTTCCGGCGTGTTTCACGAAGCCGTGCGGATCGGTTTCGGCAATCTGCCGCGCGGACAGATCATCCAGCGTGCGGTAAGCGACGTCTTCGCGAACCAGCTCTTTGGCAAGGGTCGTTTTACCGCATTGCCGCGCTCCGACGAGCAGGGCTACTCGGCGCGTCAGCAGCGCTTGTTCTATCGTGCGCCGTTGCCAGCGTCTGTAAAGGCGTGACATGATCCCGGGTTCTCCGTATGGTTACCTCGGTGCATACGATTTTATAAATAAAATACCTGCGATTTTATAAACAACAAACCCGCGATTTTATAAACAAGATTCTGGCCGTGTCAGCCTTCCCCCTCTTTTTGCTGCTGTGCCCGGCTGGTTTTGACCGCCTTTTCGATTTCAGACATTCTTTGCTCTCGGGAGGTGTTTTCTGATTTCGCGTTGTCGAGGCGCTCTCGCGCCCCTTTCGTTGAACGCTGAAGATGTTCCCTGTCTTCCCGTATCTCCGTTTTGCCCGCTCCGAAGTCCTCCGAGGTCCTTGTTTCCCCTGTCTCGATCTCTCCCCGGGACCTCTCCCGCGCCCGCTCTACCTGTTCTCTCACCGCGGCTGAATCCTGCTCTATTGAGCTTTGTGTCTGCTCGATTCCCGCGCCCCCCGCCCCCGCGGCTGACTTCCTGTATTCCCCGAAGGACTGCTCCGCATCAACCTTGAATCGCCGGACATCCCCGAGGCCGTAGCCGTCTGCGGGTATCGCGGCGACCGATTCCCTGGGCCCGCTCCCCGCGCCGACAAGTCCCTCTAGGCCTGTGACCCTGTGTATCGACCCCGAAACCGCTTCTGCCTCCTCGGTGTCGTATCTTCCGTCGCGAAGGTCCGTAAGTCCGCTGGCCGTGTAGCTGTCCGAGTAACCCCGCCCTCTCATGTCGGCA
>LXNI01001867.1_pt1 | contig 16386 bp, 12 predicted proteins | sample 809091 | NCBI WGS metagenome assembly LXNI01 (sample SAMN04870527, study PRJNA318959) | sponge metagenome | biome: 01000161; feature: marine sponge reef; material: water | host: Sarcotragus foetidus | place: Greece: Milos, Mediterranean Sea | collected 2013-05-29 | depth 5-7 m | reverse complement strand
ACTAGTGGCGTTAAACGGGTCTTCCGCGGGGGCACGCCCCAAGGCGATGATCAGCATCAATCCGACCGGCAGTCAAATCATTTATGGCGAAGCCGGCAAAGCACTTAAAGGCTATGTTCCTTGGCTCGTAAAATTCCTGAACACCCAGGACGGGCCGGATGCCGGCGCAATTGAATACGTTTACTCGCTTATGGCTAAGGAAGCAGGAGTATTTATGAGCGAGACCCGTCTTTTCCCGGCAAAAAACGGGCCGGGATATTTCACCACCAGGCGATTTGACCGCAAAGAGTCGGAAGGCGGGATGACCCGTCTGCATGTCCATACGGCCGGCGGTCTGCTCCATTCGGACTTCCGCACGCCGTCTCTTGATTATGAAGACCTGCTTGCGTTAACGGAGATAATGACACGCGATATGCGCGAAGTCGAAAAAATGTACCGCCACGCCGTTTTTAACGTCATGTCCCACAACCGCGATGACCACGCAAAGAATTTCTCATTTGTCATGGATTTTAAAGGCGAGTGGAACCTGTCCCCCGCCTACGACATTACTTTTTCTTCCGGCCCGGGCGGCCAGCAAAGCACAACGGTGCTCGGTGAAGGCAAAGATCCCGCGTCCGCACATCTTGTGACTCTTGGGCAAAAAGCCAAGCTTGATGATAAAACGATCGCGGAGATCATCGAGCGCACGCGACAAGCCCTCGCAGGATGGAAGACCCTTGCGCGAGGACACGGGGTCAGTAAAACCAATACAAAACTGATTGGCGACGCTGTCGACCGGCTTAACCGGCACTAACCGGAGAACGGCGCGAGTCAGCGGGACAAGAACGAGCATAACGGATCTTCCCGTTTCCCGGAGAATCTGACATGCCTTCGGCTACTGCCAGAGAGCGGAGAAAGGAACGGCAAGGAACCTCTCGCCGAAAGGAACCACCTCCTCTCCCGAGTAAAGAACGACTCCGCAGACAAAATCATCTTTCGTTAGATCCCGAAGCGCTTCCATACCTTTAAAATCGGCGGAAACGACCCGCTTCGAAGTCTTTACCTCGATGCCGGCGACCGAACCGTTCGGACGCTCCAGAACAAAACCTACCTCCTTGCCGTCGGCGGTACGAAAATGAAAAAGGTCCGCCCGCGTATTGGAGAAGGAAAGCAGCTTCCGAAGTTCGGAGGCGACGAAGTTCTCGACCGCATGACCGTAAAAATCGCTCCATCGCGCACTCGGACTCTCAAAGTCGCAGTCAAGCAGATGGCAAAGCAGAAGGGTATCGACGATATAGCCCTTGGAGGATTTCACAAGTCGTTTTCCGACGTTCCGGTACCACGGCCCGACGTCAAAGCTGAGAAACATGGCCTGGAGAATGCCACGATAGCTTTTGCTGGTAACGGGATTAAGTCCCACATCACGCGCAATCTCGGAATCGTTCATAAGTTTGCCGGCTCTGGCCGCCAGAACCCGAAGCAGTCTCGGCAGAGTGCCGATTTTTTCAAGCTCGGCAACTGTGCGCACATCGCGCTGCAGTATAGTTGTAAGATAGCTGTCAAACCATTCCTCCCGCTCGTGCGCGGGTTTTCCCGATATCTCGGGAAACGTGGCAGACTCAATGGCTTCACTGAGTGCAGGTCCTTTTCCCAAGTCGGCAAAATCGGCCGAAAAAAGCCTCTCCGGAAAATCTCCCTCCGCAGAAAAGACCTCGCAGGCTGAAAACGGGTAAAGAGTTCTTACGCTCATGCGTCCGACAAGAGAATCGGAGAGCTTCGGCAAAACCATTATACTCGCCGAACCCGTAAGCAGAAACATGCCGTTGCCCCGTCCCCCCTCCCCGAGACGCGCTTCGTCGACGACAATCTTGAGGACGCGGAATAGGTCGGGAACCAGATGGACCTCGTCAATAATCACCGGCCCACTTCGTCGGCCGAGAAAACTCTCCGGAGAGGCGTAGGCAGCCTCCATATGAGTAACGCTATCAAAAGATACGTACTCGGCTGGATACTCGTTGCGGGCAAGCTCCCGCACAAGCGTGGTCTTGCCCGACTGGCGCGGGCCGTTGAGAAACACCACGGGGTTCCGTTTCAGGGAGAACAAAACCCTCCCGGATAATTTACGTGTTCTGTATTTCATACCTTTTTCTTCCGATATATAAATCTAGTCTTTATGATTTCTAAAAGCAAGCTTTATTTTTACAAAATTCGTTCATTACGTTTGAACAGATCTTTCTTCGCTCTTCTCCCGTAACCGGGATGATCGGACGAAGAGTTTTTCGTTTACCATGGGAGAGGACACGGCTATTTCCCCCCTGTCGGCATCGCCAAAAAAGCACGAAAGCGCAAGATTCAAAATCCAGGAAGTCCAGTTTTAAATTCGTAAATCGATATTCAGATGGTAGCGCGTGGACTTGCGCTGCCCGGTTCTCGCAAGCGCGCCTTTAGCGACCAGATCCGAAAGATCCCGAGTGGCGGTCGGGCGCGTGGCCTTCGTGATGCTTATATGATTCTCTGCGCTGAGACCTCCGGTAAAACCTTCGGGGCCCTCCTCGAACATCCGAAGCAGGCATTTTTCCTGCCGCGGATTCATTCTTCCCCGCATACGCTCAAGCAACTTGGCTTTTTCTATAAGAAATTCCACATAGGTCTGCGTATACGAAAGCGCATCTAGCACGGTACGGGCAAAATAGGAAAGCCAGTCGGTTATCTCATTTTTCGTGTTCACCTCCCCGAGAGCCCCGTAATAAGCACTTCTATTTCGGCTGATCACAGTAGCAAACGCAATCAGCGTAGGGTGGCCGAAGGACTGGGCAAGCGCTTTTTCTGACACCGCCCGGCCTATGCGACCGTTTCCGTCCTCAAAAGGATGAATGCTCTCGAAATAAAGATGCGCCATGCCGGCGCGGGTAAGTGCCGGAAGCGCCGCCGCGGCGCCCGAGGCGCTTAAGTTAAACCAGCGGACAAATCCGTCCATCTCTCGTCCTACCCTCTCCGGCGGAGGCGCTTCAAAATGAATCCTGCGTCTGTGAAGAGGTCCCGAAACCACAGCAACCCCATGCTCACGGTAACAACCTACGCACTCCAGATCGGTGCGCCCGAGTGTTAGCATCTTATGCCAGCGGTAAAGCGTTTCGTGAGAAAGCGTATCTTCGCAAGTGCTGTAAAGGTCGACCATGAGATCGGCGATCCCCTCTTCGGCGGGAGTTACTTTCCGGTCGTCTGTCTGCAGGCCGAAATGCCGGCGAAGAGACGACTGCAGGTTCTCGCGGTCAAGATACTCTCCCTCGATTTCAGAAGTCTTAAGGGCTTCATCGCCTATAATCTCCACCCTGAGCCGGTCCCGCTCCCCTTCGTCAAGATGCCTGTAAGCCCCGAAAAGCAGGCCCGTCCCGCGCAGAAAATCATGCTCCGAACCCTCGAGAAGTTCTCGTTCATAAGTAAAATCAGGCCACTCAGGTTTTTGCCAGTTCCATCGCATGAGCTATAAGCATATCATTTATAAATCATTTCACGTCCCTTTTATGATTAATAAGATGCCGTTAAAGTGGAAAACCCGGCACGGGAAATCATGGAAGGAAAACATTTGCCGAGCGAGGCAACGGCAACTCCACCTGAAGCCGGATTCCCGCCGTTTATGAATAAAGAAAAACAGGTGATGCGATAAGACCAAGATTTCAGGTGCAGGACCGCGCGAAATCACGGCAGAAAGCCCCCGTGCGGGTAGTGCTCTTGGAAATGCAGAAGGATAAAAGCCAGAACGCAAACGGCCAGAATAATACTGGTTAAAAGAACCGCTCTCCCCATCTTGGGCGGCGGCGCAGGACTGAAAGAATCAGAAGCCTTTCTCACGGCCCACCCGTACTCATCAACTTCGGATTCGGTGTACTCCTTTGAGATATCCGCCACGAACAATTCCAGGTATTCGTCGCTTCCGCGGTGCAATTCCGTAAGACCCGCGGCTATCGCTTCCTCGGTATTCTGCCAGAAATCGTTAATCGTCCCCTCACAGTCAGTCCAGACGTTTTCTTCACGTACCCGTCGCGCAACCTCGGCCGCAAGGCCTCTTTGCCAGGAACCAGCGCCTCCGCCCTGATCGGGACAGCCGATCGCCGCGGTCGATAAAAAACCCAGGGTCACGGGCCTGCCAAGGGCCGCAACAAGGGAAGCGGCCCTTGTTGCGTGATTCGCAAGCCTTAAGGAAAGTAGGTATCCCTCGGCGTTTCCGATAAGCACGGTCTGCCCCATGTTGGCTGTTATAAAAGACCTCAGGTAAAATGACATCGCTCCCAGGGTATCGGAGCCCCTTAGACCTTCTATGAATTTCGCCCGAGGGTCAAAAGCGGACATTCCATGATCGGAGTCTTTCGCACCGGGCAAGGCTTGGAGATGCCTCATCGACGGCTGAACTCTCTTCCACTCTGCGAGCAGCTCTTCTACTTCAGCCGATATCAATTTGCCGCTTTTCTCCAAAACGCTCTCAAGCCTGAGCGCAAGCAGTTGTCCGACGTAACTGCCGATATCTTCCCGCGCCTCTTTTTCATCATCGAAGCTCTCCTCTATCAGGGCCGCCAGAAATTTCTCGGAAACTATCGCCTCGAAATAATTGCTCATCGACTCAAGATCAGAAGACCTCTTCCCCTCGCAGGATTTCGTAAGTTCCGTGAGCCGGCTCACAACCCTCCCCACTTCGCTATCACGGAAATGCTCGATATGACCCTTTAGCTCCTCCGATCTGTCGGACGCTTTTTTCATCGTGTACTGAAGGGCTTCCGCCACGTCAATCGCGTTATGAAAGACCCTGTTTAGGCGGTTAAGCGCCCGGTCTATGTCATCCTCGACGGTACTCTGGTTGTTAAGGACCAGATACGCGGCCATGTCGTTAATCCTTCCAAGTGTCTGGCTTGCCAAACGCTCGCTTTCGCGCGAAAACGGCTGAACCCTCGCGGCAAGCTCCTCTTTGCCCGGAAGCGCGTTTATAAGATCGGCTTCTTCCAAGAACTCAAAGGCCGTATCGTAAAGCCGTCTTTTCACTCTTTCAATCGCGGCGTCGGAAACCGCACGGATCTCCCCAAACTCTATACCACCGCAGCGGGACTGAACGAAAAGCATGTGATTTGTCACCTGGGGGGCCTCAACCGGCGGGCACCGGCGTATAATGTTCGAAAGAAGCCCAAGATCATCCCGTCGCAAAAAGCCGGAATGCGGAGAAAGCTGGACAAAACCGTCTGCAAACTCAACGCTTCTAAGCGTTTCCCCCCCGCCGGAGCCGTAGAGATCTCCCGGGGTATCCATAAGCCACACGTGGCGGCAGATGTCGGCTCCGCAGAAGACCACGGCAAAATGCGCTTCCCCCGTGCGGGAGAGCAGTTCCGTACCGCCCTGCTCAAGCAGATGCCCCGCAACGTGATCTGGATCGTGAATCATGTGGGGATTGAATCCCTTTTTGAAAAGCGCGATCTTGGCCGTGAGGGAAGCCGGCCTATCTTCGGTGTGTCCGACCAAGGTGACCAGACCGGTGGTGAGACTCTCTCCCGTCGGCAGAAGACCCTCGCCGATAACGGTGTTAACAAGAGTCGATTTGCCAGAGCCCGCGGTGCCGAAAAAGCCTATGACCGATTTTTTCTTCAGGTTCGCAAACAGCTTTTCAGTTTCATCAAATGCGTCAAGAAGTCTTAGTGACGGCAGGAAATCAGGTTTTACGGAAGCTACCTTTGATTTAAGATCGGCAACCTTGCTAAACCCGTCGGAGAGCCGCTCGGAAATTTTATTCTTTTTTCCAAGGGGGATAGGACTTCACCATCCTTGTTCGCAAGTAAGTTTAATTAATCAATTTTTACCGTTATCACAAAGAAAAACAACCCTCTTAACACTTCACGCCGAGAGACCGGACGGTTCTATTTACCCTTAAGAATAGTTTCCTTATCCCTTGTCCAAAGCAAATGAACGTATATATTTGAAGAGTAGATGAACGAACTGCTCGAAAGCTTTATAAAACACCTCTCGGACGAAAGAAACTACTCGGAACACACGGTAAAGGCCTACAGGGGCGATCTTGAGAATTTCCGTGATTTTCTCCTAAAAGAAGAAAAAAAAATCGAGGACGCAGACATAGCGACCATAAACGCGTACGTATCCACGCTCTACGGGAAAAACTCCCCCGCCTCGGTCGAGAGAAAAATATCGGCCATTAGATCCTTTTTCTCGTATCTCGTAAGAAAAGATATAGTGGCGCAGAATCCCGCGAAACTCGTGCGTACCCCTAAAAAGGAAAAACACCTTCCCGTGTTTTTAAGCGTGGATGAGGTATTCAATCTAGTCGACCTAAAGGATCCGGAGCAAAGCCCGCTTCGCGTGCGCGACAGGGCGGTTCTCGAGCTTCTTTATTCAAGCGGTCTCCGGGTAAGTGAACTTGCCGGAGCCACGCTTGCCGATCTCAGCATTGGAGAAGCGATAATAAGGGTTCGCGGGAAGGGAAACAAGGAGAGGATTGTTCCCGTGGGATCAAAGGCACTTTCAGCCCTCGGGGAATATCTCGACATAAGGGAGGAGCTAAAACCCGTATCCGACCGTATATTCCTTAACTCCCGGGGAGGCGGGATAACCACTAGAAGCCTCGCACGGATAATAAAAAAATACGGCCTAGTATCGGGGATATCGAAAAACGTAAGCCCCCACGTGCTGCGGCACTCGTTCGCTACCCACCTGCTCGCGGGCGGCGCGGACCTTCGGGCGATCCAGGAAATGCTCGGCCACGCAAGCCTCTCGACGACCCAGAGATACACCCACCTCTCGGTCGAGCGCATAATGGAAGTGTACGACAAGACCCACCCGAACGCTTAGGCGCCGGGGAAAAGGAAAAAGACCATGAGCCAGTTTCACGGAACCACGATACTCTGCGTTAAAAAAGACGGCCGAGTGGCCTTGGGGGGCGACGGCCAGGTAACCATGGGGGCAACCGCGGTAAAGCATAACGCGAATAAGATAAGGAAGATGTACGGCGGGAAGATCTGCGCCGGATTCGCGGGTTCAACCGCAGACGCCATGACGCTTTTTGACAAGTTCGAGGGAAAACTTGAGGAATTCAGGGGTAGCCTCAAGCGCGCGGCGGTAGAACTCGCAAAGGAGTGGAGAACGGACAGGATCCTGAGAAGACTCGAGGCCCTGCTTATAGTTGCTAACGCGGAGACCATGCTCATAATCTCGGGAAGCGGAGACGTAATAGAGCCCGATGAGAGCGTGATCGCCATAGGCTCTGGAGGTCCCTTCGCCCAGGCGGCCGCACTCGCACTGGCAAAGCATTCAGAGCTGTCCGCCACGGAGATAGTAGAGCGCTCACTTGAGATCGCAGCCGGCATCTGCATTTACACAAACAGCCATATATCCATAGAGGAAATAAAGTAGATGTCCCAAGAATCCTACCTCACCCCCAGAGAGATAGTTTCGGAACTCGACAAGTACATAGTTGGACAGAACATGGCCAAAAGGGCCGTGGGGGTAGCCCTTAGAAACAGGTGGAGAAGACAGAAGGTATCCCCTGAGCTTCGGGATGAGATCTCTCCCAAGAACATCCTGATGATGGGACCAACCGGGGTGGGGAAAACCGAAATAGCCCGCAGGTTGGCAAAGCTAGCCCAGGCGCCTTTCGTAAAAGTCGAGGCATCGAAATTCACCGAGGTCGGCTACGTGGGGCGAGACGTAGAGTCGATGATACGGGACCTCACGGAGATAGCCGTCAACATGGTCACAGAGGAAGAAACTCTTTCCGTTAACACGAGGGCAAGAGAACTTGCCGAGGATAAGCTCATAGACCTGCTCGTTCCGACGCGCCCCGACACGGAGGCGGAAGTAGATGTGGACGAGGCAAAGAAAAAAATGAGTGAGACCAAGAAGAAGATGAGGAAGCTTCTTTGGGACGGAAAGCTCGATGACAGGGAGGTCGAGATAGAGATAACGGCAAGGTCCCTTCCGATACAGGTGTTCAGCCAGGCGGGAGTGGAGGAGATGGACCCCGGCATCTCGGAGATGATCGGAAGCCTCATGCCCAAAAAATCCAAGGTAAGAAAGGTAAAAGTACCCGAAGCCCTTGACATCCTCACGGAGGAAGAAGCCCGCAGGCTGATAGACGTGGACCAGGTAACCCAGCTCGCTTTAGAGAGAACCGAGAACTCCGGGATAATCTTCATAGACGAAATCGACAAGGTCGCCGGGAAAAACGGCGTCTCCGGCCCAGATGTTTCAAGGGAAGGTGTGCAGAGGGATCTTCTCCCCATAATTGAGGGAAGCAGCGTCACCACCAAGCACGGGATGGTGAGAACCGATCACATCCTTTTCATAGGAGCCGGGGCGTTTCACGTCTCAAAACCGTCTGATCTCATACCCGAACTCCAAGGACGCTTTCCCATAAGGGTTGAGCTTGAGGCACTCACCAAAAACGACTTCATACGTATCCTCACCGAGCCCGAAAACGCTCTTATAAAACAGTACACCGAGCTTATGAGGACCGAGGACATAAACCTCGTGTTTAGCAAAGAAGCGGTAGAGAAAATAGCGGAAACCGCGGCCGAGGTTAACAGTTCAACGGAGAACATAGGAGCCAGAAGGCTTCATACCGTTCTTGAAAAGCTGCTTGACGAGATCTCCTTTAACGCTCCCGACATGAAGGAGAAAAAAATCGTTATAGACAAAAGCTACGTAGAAGAAAAAATAGCCGACATAGTCAAGGACAGGGATTTAAGCAGGTACATACTCTAGGGGGCCTTTGTCATAACCCTAGCTTTTGGTTAGATTTTTCGAAAAAATCCTTGGAGCCCATATGGATTTTAAAAACTACGACACGGAAGGATTTTACGACGAGGTCTTCGAGGATAACGCCACGCCGCATGAGTGGACCCGCTTTCTAACCGACAGGATAGAAAGCTTCTCAGAAGGAGAACTTATCGAGAGGCAGAAAGCGGCCGAGATGAACCTGTTTGAGATGGGGGTCACCTTCACCCTCTACTCGGAACAAAAGAAGGCTTCCGAGGAAAACATCTTCCCCTTTGACATAATTCCGAGGATAGTATCGGCCGAGGACTGGAAACTCATAGAAAGGGGCCTCAAACAGAGAATCCACGCGCTTAATCTCTTCATAGACGACATATACAACGACCGGAAGATTCTGAGGGACAAGGTTGTTCCGAAGGAGCTTATTCTCTCGAGCAGAGAGTTTCGCCTTGACTGCGTCGGTTTTTCCCCGCCTAAGAATATCTGGTGTCACATCACGGGAACGGACCTGATAAGACATTCGGACGGAAACTTCTACATCCTGGAAGACAACCTGCGCTCCCCCTCCGGTGTCTCTTACGTGCTCGAGAACCGCGAGCTTCTGAAGCGCACGTTCCCCAAGGTGTTCGGCACCGTCGAGATAATGCCCATAAGCGATTACGGACTCCATCTCCATGATACCCTCCAGTACCTGCTCTCTGACAGAACAGCCAACCCCAAAGTGGTGCTTCTCACCCCCGGGATCTATAACTCGGCCTATTTCGAACACTCGTTTCTGGCAAAGGAGATGGGAATAGAGCTTGTCGAGGGAAGGGATCTCGTGGTAGTCGACAATTTCGTTTACCTAAAAACTACCAAGGGGCTTGAGAAAGTGGACGTCATATACAGAAGGATAGACGACAAATTCCTCGACCCTCAGGTGTTTCGCCCAGATTCCGTGCTGGGAGTTCCGGGGGTTTTCAGCGCGTACAAGGCTGGAAACGTCGCCATAGCCAACGCTCCCGGAGGAGGGGTGGCCGATGACAAGATAATATACGCCTACGTGGAAAAGATAATAAAGTACTACCTCGGGGAAGATCCCGTGATCCCGAATGTGCCGACGTATATATGCGAGGAGGACGAGGCAAGAAAATACGTGCTCGACAATATAGAGAAGCTGGTCGTAAAACCCGCGAATGAATCCGGAGGATACGGGATAGTGTTCGGACCCAAGGCCACCAAGGAAGAGCTCTCCCAGGCTAAAAAAGCCATAAAAGCGGATCCCAGAAACTACATAGCCCAGAAGACCATGTCCCTCTCCCGGGCTCCCGTGATAGTGGACGATCACTTCGAGGGACGCCACGTTGACCTGAGACCCTTTATCCTCTATGGAAAGGAGATATTCGTCCTGCCCGGAGGTCTGACCAGGGTGGCTCTCCGTAAAGGTTCGATCATAGTTAATTCGTCTCAGGGCGGGGGAAGCAAGGACACTTGGGTACTTGCTCCCGCAAAGAACGCCAAGGGCAAAGGAGGCAGAAAATCCTAAGCCGCGTCGCAGAATCGATATACTGGATGAGCCGCTACGCTGAGCGCGCCGGGAACACCGCGAGACTCATAAGCGTCAACTTGGGCCTTGCCATCGATACCCACGATTCCGTTGAGCAGGAATGGGACCCCATAGTAAAGGTGACGGGAGACATGGAACTTTTCAGGAGCCTTTATGACAGCACTACCCGAGAGAATGTAGTAAACTTCATGGTCCTTGACCGCAACAACCCGAACTCCATCATCTCCTGCGTTAACTGCGCCCGTGAGAACGCAAGTTCCGTTAGGGAAATAATATCCTCTGAGATGTGGCTTCTCATAAACCGTTTCTACCACAGGCTAAACAGCGAGGAAGCCAAGGAGAAGCTGCTCGACAATCCCGGCAAGTTCTGCGAAGTGGCAAAAGTGCAGAGCCTTCTTTTTCACGGATCGGGCTACATCAGCATATCCCACGGGGAAGCATGGCATTTCTCAGAACTTGGAAAGCAGATGGAGCGGGCCGATAACACCTCCAGAATCCTCGACGTGAAGTACTACACCCTGCTTCCCAAGGCGGAGCTTGTGGGAACGTCGATAGACAACATGCAGTGGATAGCGTTGCTGAAATCAACAAGCGCCCTTGAGACCTACAAGGCGAAGCACCAGCAGATATCCATTGGCAACGTGCTTGACTTTCTCATCCTTGATAACCAGTTTCCCCGCTCGATAATCTACTGTGTCACACGGGCCGACGAGTCGCTTCACTGCATATCCAACAGCCCGGCGGGATCCTACAACAACGAAACCGAAAAGGAAATGGGAAAGCTTCTATCGGACCTTCGATTCATAAGCGTCGGGGAGATAATACAGCGCGGAATGCACCAGTACCTAAAGAGTTTCCAGTCCCACATAAACGAGATCGGAAGCTGCATACACGACGACTATTTCAGCTACAGTGTAAAAGATAGCGCCCTTCGGGGCTTTGACGACATCTAATAGGAAGAAAAAAGATGACTTTCTGCGTTGGAATGAGGCTTAAAGAAGGGATAATCGGGCTTGCCGACAATCTCATAATAACGGGAAACGAAGCCATAAGGGCAAAGAAAGTCACCTCTCACAGGGCCGGGGAGAATTCCTTTTTCCTTATGACCTCGGGACTTCGCTCAGCCAGAGACAAAACGATCACCTATCTTGACGAGGCGCTTGAGCATCCAGAAGAACCCCTAGACCGTCTTTACAAGGCCGTTAACCTGTTCTCAAAGCAGCTTCGAAGAGTAAAGGAGGAAGACGGGGAGGCCCTTTCCGATTCGGGACTTCCCTTCAACATGTACTCCATAATAGGAGGACAATTCGAAAACGACCCCGAACCCCAGCTTTTCCTTGTCTACCCCCAGGCAAACTGGATTAACGTGGGAACTACTTCCCCCTACGTGATAATAGGCGAGTCGAAATATGGAAAACCCATTATAAAAAGGACCCTTACCTACGACACAAACCTTGATACAGCACTTCGCATCGCGTACCTCGCGTTCGATTCAAGCCGCATAAACGCCATAGACGTCGATTTCCCCCTAGATATTATCGTTTACAGAACCAATTCCTTCTGCCTCGAGCAGTACAGCTTCACCGAAAACGAACTGGCGGACATATCCGAGTGGTGGCAAGAGAGGCTTAGAAAATCGGCCGAGGAAATGCCTGCGGAATGGGTAAAGAAGGTTCTCAACGGAAGCCCTAAAAGTGCTCCTTAGCATAAATCACAACACGACCTACTCCTACGGGAAAAGAGTCGTCCTGGCCCCGCACATCGTGAGGCTTCGCCCTAGAGACGGGGGCGGACAGATGACCCACATGTTCTCGCTTAAGACCGATCCCCCCGATGCGGGAAGAAGCGTAAACTCGGATCTTGACGGAAACACCACCGTCACACTCTGGTTTGCGGGCGAGTGCGATAGCCTCGCGATCTATACCCATTGCGTCGTCGAGACCCTCCGGGAAAACCCCTTTGATTTCATAGTCTCAGACACGAGGTTTCTCGACCTGCCGATGCAGTATCCTCCTGAGCAGAAGGCCGCTTTAGGTCCTTACCTGGCGGTGAGCAGAAAAACCGTCCTTGCAGTCACAGAACTCAGCGAAACCATTCTTTCCAAGACCCGGGGGAGGACCACGGATTTCATTCTCTCGCTCTGCGAGCACATATACGAGAACTTCCCCCACGTGGTAAGAGATGAGGGCGCCCCCTGGCCCGCCGAAAGAACGCTCAGGGAGAAAAGGGGGTCATGCAGGGATCTCGTGGAGCTTTTCGCAGGCGTCTGCCGCTCCGCGGGGCTTGCGTGCAGGCATGTAAGCGGTTACGCCCTAAGTGAAAGGAGTAGGACAGGGGACGAGCTTCACGCCTGGGCCGAAGTCTACATCCCGGGAGGAGGATGGAGGGGATATGATCCTTCATCGGGCCTTGCGGTCGCAGACCACCACGTCGCGGTCGCAAGCGGGGCGACTAACGGGCTTATCGCCCCCGTTTCGGGAAGTTTCTACGGTGACGGAGCTGAAGCCGAGCTGCAGTTTCAGGTAAGGGTGAGAAAAACCCCAATAAAGGAAAAAAAGGCGCTGGGACTCCTTTAGGTACCCAAGAACCCCCTCACCGCTCCGCCCTAAAAAATCGTGCGATCAGGGTCCGATTCATGCTATAATGGAGATTTGAGAAAAGTATCGTCTATACCTAAAGAATGCAATAAGGGGGATTACCAACATGATTCGCAGGAAACTAAGATCTCGGATAAAAGCACTTTTCGCCACGTTTGTCGCGGGAGCAATCTTGATTCTTATCACCAGCACAGGAGCCAATGCCCAAGAAGCCTTCGGCGTAAGCAGCATTCTTCTTGAAAAGATCACGGTCACCGCCCGGAAGCGGGAGGAACCGATTCAGAACGTTCCGCTTTCGGTAACACATTTCAGTTCCGAGCAGATTGACACCCTCAAGGTAAGAGACCTCGAAAGTCTTTCGGTAACGATGCCCAACGTCGCGCTTGACGATATCGGCACCGTGGGAGGAATCGCCAACTTCTCAATCCGCGGCCTCGGGATAAACAGTTCCATACCGTCTGTTGACCCGACCGTGGGAGTATTTGTTGACGGTGTGTACGTAGGGGCTACAAACGGTACCCTATTCGATACATTTGATATTGAAAGCATCGAGGTGCTGAGGGGACCCCAGGGAACGCTTTTCGGCCGCAACGTGACCGGAGGCGCTGTGCTTGTGAACACCAAAAAACCTGGCGACACACTTGAGATGTCCGTTCGCACCTCGTTTGAAGGAGGCGGAGAAAGCCTGAACTCCTATTACATGGGCACCGTCGGAGGTCCGCTAAGTGAAACCGTAAGCGCCAGGATAACCGCGTACACGAACCAGGATAACGGCTGGTTCAAGAACCTTCACACCGGCGAAGCTTTCGGCGATCTGGATGTCCGGATGGTACGACCGGTACTCGTCTGGGAACCCACAGACGACTTGAGCCTGGTGCTCAGATATCAGTACGAGAGGGTTGACGGCGACGGCCCCGCGGCGCAGAGCCACACAAGCGGATTCGGTCTCACAAACCCATTGGTTCCCTTTGACCGCGACAGCCACGACTTCAGTATCGATGAAGAGGGCAAAAGAGAAAACGATACTCACTTTTTCACCGCCCAGATGGACTGGGATGTGAATTTCGGCGACGGCACAATAACCAATATCTTCGCCTGGCGCGACTCGGAAATCTTCTCCGCGCTTGACCTCGACTCTTCGCCGCTTAACCTCATCCACGCAGAGGCATGGAGCAATTACAGCCAGTTGAGCAACGAGTTGCGTTACTCGGGCAGGTTTCTCGAGAAGCTTCACGCGACCACGGGAGTTTACTATTTTACAAATGAAATCAACTATCACGAGCGCCGTTCTCTGCTTACCCATGTTTTTGCGACACCTGATCTGTCGGGGACGGACATAGCCCAGCCCGGAGGCGGAAACTATGACATTGAGACTCTGGGCCTGTTTATGTCCCTGGATTATGATCTTACAAGCAAGCTGACGGTTACTGCGGGCACGCGATACACGCATGAGAAAAGAGAGGCCGAAATAGCCCGGATCGCCACCATTCAGCCCCCGGCATCTTTAGCTCCGACCTGCAACATCGTGGAAGGCCCAGCCTGCGAGTTTGACTTTACCGGCGAGGAAACCTGGCACAGCTGGTCACCCAAGCTCGGCGCCGCCTATTACATAAGTCCCGGGGCCAATGTTTACGGACACTGGACCAGAGGATTCCGCTCGGGAGGCTACAATCTGCGCAACCTTATTCCCATTGAGATCCAACCTCCGGGACCGTACGATGAAGAAAAAGTCGACAGCTTTGAGGCCGGATTCAAGATCTCAAAAGACCGCGGCCGTCTCTACGGGGCGGTTTTCTACAACATGATTGATGACATGCAAAGGGAAATTAACTTTCCCGATCCAGCACTCGGTATAGTTCAGTTGATCGACAACACCGCCGACGTCGAAACCTACGGCTTTGAGCTTGACGGACTGTTCGCCATCACGGAGAACCTGCTTCTAATCGGTTCGGCAGGATACATAAACCCCGAGTACACCAAGGTGAAACACGACCTGAATCGGGATGGCACCTTGGATAAAAATGATCTAGCCCTCGAACTTCCCCGCGCCGCGAAGTGGACTTACAGCGTGGGACTCACCCATAACACGGGAACAACCAGCTGGGGTCGGATGACCTCTCGCGTAAACTACGCCTACCGCGATAAATCATACTTCACCGATGACAACAGGGGCTATATACAGGAGCAGAACATCCTTGACGCCGGGGTGGATATTTACCCCAGCAACTGGCGGTTCTCCATCGGTCTTTACGCCAAAAACATCCTTGACGAAGTCAAGCATGGAGGCGACAGCCAGCTACCCCCAGACTTATTGAATGTGCCCCTGGGCGGCACATTCTCACCGCTTGCCAAAGGCAGAATTCTCGGAGTGCAACTGACCTACAGGCACGGGAGTTAACGGACCGGCAGCTTCGGGGAAACCCCTTAAACCGAAATTCCGTCTCCGCCCGCAAGCAACCTTCGCACCTGCGAGCGGGTTTTTTAATTCAGGGTACGTGCATTCTCTCTTCATCCCGGAAACCTGAATTCTCGTATATGATTATCCCCGGGATGTTGTAATAAAAATCCCAGTTGCTATATAATGTTTCTTTCGCAGAAAGGAATTTTTCATGGATAACTCGGCAAAAAAGGCGGAGATACTGGTTGAAGCTCTTCCGTACATAGAAGCTTTTCACGGCAAAACTGTAGTGGTCAAATACGGGGGGAGCGTCGCCAACGAAGATCTCGCAAATTTCGTGCGTGACCTGATACTCATGAAGTATGTCGGGATAAAACCGGTGGTGGTGCACGGAGGCGGCCCTCAGATCCAGGAGCATCTCAACAGACTAGGAATAGAATCCGACTTCGTCGCCGGGCTTCGAGTTACCGACGAGCGGGTAATGGAAGTGGTCGAGATGGTACTTGTCGGAAAGATAAACCAGCAGATCGTAACGTCGATAAATAAACACCAGATGGAAACAGTAGGACTTTCGGGAAAGGAAGGAAAGCTCATAAAGGCGAAAAAATTTGACCTGCAGAAATTCGCCGCCGAGCACAAAATAGATATTCCCGAGGACTCGGACCTCGGGTACGTCGGGGAAGTCCAAGAAGTAAATCCCGAGCTAATCAAGATGCTCGAAGGCAAGGACATCATACCGATAATAGCCCCCATAGGCGCGGGGGAGGACGGAACCACCTACAATATAAACGCGGACCATGCGGCGGGAAAAATAGCCGGTGCGCTTCGCGCGACAAAGCTCATCCTGCTGACCAACGTGGACGGCATCCTTGATAAAAAAGGGGATCTCATATCCTCAGTAACAAAAAGGCAGGCCAAGAAATTTATCAGGAACGGAACCATAACCAGCGGAATGATCCCGAAGGTGATGTGCGCGCTTGAGGCTCTGGAAGAAGGGGTAGAGAAGGTTCATATAATAAACGGGACTGTAAAAAGGGCCCTCATACTCGAGCTTCTTACCGATTCCGGAATAGGAACGGAGATAACCCTTTGAGGCCAAG
>LXNI01001866.1_pt1 | contig 16391 bp, 11 predicted proteins | sample 809091 | NCBI WGS metagenome assembly LXNI01 (sample SAMN04870527, study PRJNA318959) | sponge metagenome | biome: 01000161; feature: marine sponge reef; material: water | host: Sarcotragus foetidus | place: Greece: Milos, Mediterranean Sea | collected 2013-05-29 | depth 5-7 m | reverse complement strand
CTCTCCGGTTTTAAAGTCCGATAATTTATAGTCTCCGGTTTCTTGACCTCACCATAAGACCAGGACCTGATCATTTCAGGAGATGCGAGACCGATTCTTAATGAATCGAATTCCTCAGACTGTCCTTGCGCTTTGAGTATGTTCAGCAGATCTTTCAAGGCTTTCCTCCTAGTTGAGCATTACACTCAAACTAATGTTGAATTCTAGTTCGGTGGTTCCGGTATCTAGTCATTCTCCAGTTCAATGTCGATTCCCAATGACCGGATCTCCTTGACCAGGACGTTAAATGACTCCGGCATACCCGGCTCCATTTTGTGGTCTCCATCCACGATGTTCTTGTACATCCTGGTACGACCATGAACATCATCAGATTTAACCGTCAGCATTTCCTGAAGCGTATAAGCGGCGCCGTATGCTTCCAATGCCCAGACTTCCATTTCACCAAATCGCTGGCCGCCGAACTGTGCTTTGCCACCCAATGGCTGCTGGGTTACAAGGCTGTAGGAACCCGTCGATCTGGCGTGCATCTTGTCATCCACCAGATGGTTCAGTTTCAGCATGTACATATAGCCAACGGTAACTGGCCGGTCGAATCGGTCACCTGTACAACCGTCATACAGAATGGTCTGTCCGTCTTCCGGTAATCCGGCAAGTTCCAGCATACCTTTGATTTCTGTTTCCGTGGCTCCATCAAAGACACCTGTTGCCATGGGTACACCGCCACGCAGGTTATTGGCCATCGCGATAATCTCGGCATCCGAGAACTCATCGAGATTTTCCTTCCGGCCGCTGCGGTTATAAACCTCCTGCAGGAAGTTGCGCATCTCAATAACTTCTCGCTTCATATCCAGCATTTCGTTGATCTTTTTGCCAAGACCATGAGCCGCCCAGCCAAGATGTGTCTCAAGGATCTGACCTACATTCATCCGTTTGGGTACACCAAGTGGATTGAGGACAATATCTATAGGCTCACCATTTTCGTCGAATGGCATGTCCTCTACAGGCTTGATGACGGAAATTACACCCTTGTTGCCGTGACGTCCCGCCATCTTGTCACCCGGTTGGATGCGCCTCTTGATGGCCAGATAGACCTGTACAATTTTCAGTACACCCGGCTGCAGATCATCACCGCTCTCCAGCTTTTGCTTGCTTTCTTCAAACTGTTCATCCAGCTCCCTGCGTCGCTCTGCAAGTCTCTGTTCCGTCTGCTCCAGCAGATTATTGAGATCTTCAGATTCGAGACGGAGCTTGAACCAGTCCTCAGCGGGGAGATTCTGGAGATATTCTCCTGTGATGATGTCGCCTTTATTGAGTTGCATTCCTGCAATCACCTTGTTGCCCACCAGTGAATCGGACAATCTCTCATAGGTGGCGGTTTCGATGATTCGATACTCTTCATCAATGTTCTTGCGAACGGCTTCCAGTTCCTGCGTTTGTATATCCAGCGCACGCTGGTCCTTTTCCAAACCGTCACGAGTAAAAACCCGGACATCAATTACCGTACCGTTGTAACTGCTGGGTACTCGTAAAGACGTGTCTTTGACATCAGACGCTTTCTCACCAAAGATTGCGCGCAGCAGTTTTTCTTCCGGTGTAAGTTGGGTCTCACCTTTTGGTGTAACCTTACCCACCAGGATGTCGCCTGCTTCGACTTCGGCGCCAATGTAGACAATGCCGGATTCATCCAGCTTGGACAGAGCTCCCTCGCTGACATTGGGAATATCACAGGTAATCTCTTCACTACCCAGTTTTGCATCCCTTGCATAACAGGTCAGTTCCTGAATATGAATGGTCGTGAAACGATCTTCTTCCACAACCCTCTCGGAAACGAGTATGGAATCCTCAAAGTTGTATCCATTCCAGGTCATGAATGCGATGCGTATGTTCTGACCCAGTGCAAGTTCTCCTGTGTCAATAGAAGGTCCATCGGCAAGGATATCGTCACGGGCTATGACATCACCCTGTTTGACCAGTGGTTTTTGATTAATACAGGTATTCTGGTTGGAACGTGTGTACTTGGTGAGATTATAAATGTCTACACCTGCTTCACCGCTTTCCGTTTCATCGTTATTAACCCGTATGACAATTCGGGCTGCGTCAACGGTTTCTACTACGCCACCGCGTTCAGCGACGACACAGACACCGGAATCCCTGGCAACAACCCGTTCCATGCCGGTACCGACCAGGGGCATTTCACTTCTTAATGTGGGCACTGCCTGGCGCTGCATATTCGACCCCATCAAGGCCCGATTCGCGTCATCGTGCTCAAGGAAGGGGATCAGCGAAGCAGCTACACTCACTGTCTGCTGGGGAGATACATCCATGAAGTTAACACTCTCCCGGGGCATTTTGGTGAATTCACCAAGATGCCTTACATCAACAAGATCATCCTCCAGCTCTCCATGTTCATCAATGGGAACGCTGGCCTGGGCGATGACATAATCACTTTCAACAATAGCAGACAGGTATTCGATCTCATCGGTTACCTTACCTCCAACCACTTTGCGGTAAGGACTTTCCAGAAATCCATAATCATTGGTTCGCGCATAGGTTGCCAGTGAGTTTATCAAACCGATGTTTGGTCCTTCCGGCGTTTCTATGGGGCAAACCCTGCCATAGTGGGTCGGGTGAACATCCCGTACTTCAAATCCAGCTCTTTCCCGTGTCAATCCGCCTGGTCCAAGTGCAGAAACCCGACGCTTGTGAGTAACTTCTGACAATGGATTATTCTGGTCCATGAACTGGGACAACTGTGCCGATCCGAAGAATTCTTTTACTGCCGCACCAACCGGTTTGGCATTGATAAGATCCTGTGGCATCAGGCCTTCGGATTCTGCAAGACTCAATCTTTCCTTTACCGCTCTTTCAACCCGGATCAGGCCCAGCCGAAACGCATTTTCAGCCATCTCACCGACACTGCGTACCCGGCGATTCCCCAGATGATCAATGTCATCCACGGTATCCTTCCCATCGCCGATATTGATAAGACAACGGAGCACATCAATGATGTCCTCATTGGAAAGAACGCCTTCTCCTGTTTCTTCTTCTCTCCCGAGACGCCGGTTGAACTTCATCCGGCCAACCACGGTGAGGTCGTATCGTTCCGGCGTAAAGAACAGATTTTTGAACAGGTTTTCTGCCGCATCTTTGGTAGGCGGTTCCCCGGGTCGCATCATGCGATAGATTTCAACCAGTGCTTCCAGTCTGTTCCGGGTAGGATCTATCCTCAGTGTGTCTGAAATAAACGGTCCGCACTCGAGATCATTGGTATAGATGGTGTTGAACGATTCCAGTCCCAATTCGGTCAGTTTATCCAGAATTTCCTGCGTAACCGGGGTGTTGCATTCAATAACGATCTCACCGGTTTTATCATCGACGATGTCGTTTGCCAGCACATGGCCTTCTACATAATCTGCAGGAACAGACAGTTCGGTCAATTTGGCCTTGTCCATCTCCCTGATGTGGCGGGGGGTAATACGGGTTCCCTCCTCCACGATTACTTTGCCTTTTGAATCAACAATATCGAATCTGGCAGTTTCTCCCCGTAAGCGATTGGTGATCAACTGCAGTGAAAATTCATCTTTGCGTATATAAAAGGTGTCAGTGTCAAAGAAGCTTGAGAGTATCTCCTCGGCACTGTAACCCAGGGCTCTGAGCAGAACAGTCGCCGGCAGTTTTCTCCTGCGGTCAATGCGAACGAAGATGCAGTCATTCGGATCGAATTCAAAGTCCAGCCAGGACCCTCGCATCGGGATAACGCGTGCGGAATAAAGCAGTTTGCCGGAAGAGTGCGTCTTGCCTTTATCGTGATCGAAAAACACACCCGGGGACCGGTGTAACTGGGAGACAACAACCCTTTCGATTCCATTGATGACAAAGGTGCCATTATTGGTCATCAACGGGATTTCCCCCATATAGACTTCCTGCTCCTTGATATTTTTAATCGTCTTGAAAGACGAATCCCTGTCGTAAATGATCAGTCTCACTTTGACTCTGAGGGGGACTGCATAGTAGGCCTTATGCAGTTGACACTCCTTGACGTTATATACCGGTTTCCCCAGCCGGTAATCCACATACTCAAGGGCAGCATTCCCGGAGTAGCTGGCGATCGGAAACACTGACTTGAATGCTGCATGCAGACCTTTTTCATTTCTCTTCTTTGCAGCGATGCCATCCTGCAGGAATTCCTTGTAGGATTCCACCTGAATCGCCAGTAGATAGGGGATATCCATGACTTCTGGTAACTTGCCAAAGTCCTTGCGAATTCTCTTCTTTTCTGTGAATGAATAGGCCATTGAAACCTCCGGGTCAGTTCAATGAATTGCGACACGAGCAGGATGGCTTGAATCCATCCCTGTCGGGAAACAAACGACGAAAACCGGAGCTGACTGATCCCCGGTCTGTTGACAGTAGTGATGAGTGTGCAAGTTGATTACTTGATTTCCGCGCTTGCACCGGCCTCTTCAAGTTGTTTCAGGATATCTTCAGCTTCTTCTTTATTGACATCTTCCTTGATGGTTGAAGGGATTTCATCTACCAGCGCCTTGGCCTCTTTCAGACCGAGACCAGTGATTGCACGTACAACCTTGATGGCATTGACTCTCTTCTCACCCGCAGCAGTGATGACGACTTCAAATTCAGTTTTTTCAGCTGCAACTTCACCGGTTTCGGCTCCGGCAGCGCCGGCCGCAGGTCCGGCCGAAACAGCCGCTGCTGCCGAAACGCCAAATTTCTCCTCCATTGCATCCACGAGTTCAACGACATCCATCACACTCATTTCTGCAATTGCATTCAGAATTTCATCTTTTGATAATGACATGATTCCTATCTCCAATTATGTTTGATTAATTGATTCCTGTTGCTTCTTTTGATCGCGCACCGCGGCAACCACTCGGGTTGCCCGTCCTGGAATGTCATTCAGCGTGCGCACAAGCTTGAATACCGGCGCTTTCAGCACAGCCATCAATCTGGCCAGTGCTTCTTCCCGAGTCGGCAGTTTCGCCAATGCATCAATCTGATCAGCGGGCAGTATCCTGCCCCCGAAGCTCAGCGCCTTGATCTCGAAGGAAGCGTTCTCCTCGGCAAATTCCTTGAACACCCGGGCGCCGGCGCCAGGGTCTTCTATAGAAAATGCCAGGACGTTCGGTCCAAGCAAAGCATCATTCAGACACTCGAACTCTGTGCCTTCAAACGCTCTCCTGGCGAGCGTATTGCGAACTACTCTGACCTGGACGCCGGCATCCCGTGCCTGCTTGCGTAATGTGGTCATCTCATCAACAGAAACATTGTGATAACCAGCCATTACTGCAGACAACGCATTACTGGCAGTTTCGTTCATTTCAGCAACAATCGCCTGTTTCTCTTTAAGTCCTATAGGCACAATCCTGTACTCCTCGACTTGTTTCGTTTCCCGTCAAACCGGGTCTGACAGGTATTTTCACGGCGATAGGATCCAACTATGTGAATCAGGTCCACCGTCTGCGCAGGCTTTACTAAACTTAACCGGCAACCATTTAACAAACGGTTGACAGACCTGCGGTCTTTGACGGGTTCCGCACGAAGCGGGCACCCCAAAGTCTTTAATCAATTTTCTCCCAGCGAAGACTTGTCGATGGGAATTCCTGCTCCCATAGTCGTCGACAGTACAATTTTCTTTAAATAAATACCTTTGGCAGAAGCCGGTTTCGCTCTCTTGAGATCTGCGATCAGCGCTTCCAGGTTTTCTCTGATCTGAGTCGGCTCGAAACCAACTTTACCGACACTGCCATGTATGATGCCGTTCCTGTCAGTACGAAACCTGATTTGACCGGCCTTGGCATTTTTGACTGCTTCAGAGACATCAGAGGTCACGGTACCCAACCTTGGATTAGGCATCAGGCCCCTGGGTCCCAGAATCTGACCCAGTTGACCCACAACCCGCATGGCGTCAGGGGTTGCTATAACAACATCAAAATTCAGATTACCCTGCTTTACCGATTCTGCAAGATCTTCCATGCCGACAACGTCGGCGCCGGCTGCAGTGGCCTGTTCTGCACTGTCACCCTGGGTAAATACCGCAACCCGTACCTCTTTGCCGGTACCATTGGGCAGTACAGTGGCGCCACGTACCACCTGGTCCGACTTCCTCGGGTCGACACCCAGGTTAATGCTGACATCAATGGATTCCTCGAATTTCACCGATGAGAGTTCACCAAGAAGACTGACTGCATCATCAACCGGATACTGCCTGCCCGGTTCCACTTTCTCCCTGAAGGATTTGACTCGTTTACTCAATGCAGGCATCTAGACATCCTCCGTTTCTATGCCGGCACTCCTGGCGCTACCGGCAATTGTGCGTACGGCTGCATCCATGTCTTTCGCCGTCAGATCCGGCATTTTTGCCATGGCTATCTCTTCAAGTTGTGCACGGGTGACTTTGCCAACCTTGTCCAGATGAGGTTCACTGCTGCCACTGGAGATACCGGCAGCCTTGCGCAGCAGTATCGACGCCGGAGGTGTTTTTTTGATGAACGTAAAACTTCTGTCGGAGTAAACCGTGATGACCACAGGTATAAGCAAACCGGGTTCGGTAGACTGGGTCTCAGCATTAAATGCCTTGCAGAAATCCATGATGTTCACACCATGTTGACCCAGCGCAGGACCCACTGGTGGACTGGGATTCGCCTGCCCTGCAGGTACCTGCAGTTTGACATAGGCGGTTACTTTTTTTGCCATGCTTACCTCTTATCCGGGTCCAGGCTCTGATCAGCCTTTCTCTACCTGGCCAAAGTCCAGTTCGACCGGCGTTGACCGGCCGAGAATTGTGACTGCCACATGCAGCCGGTTTTTTTCATAATTGACTTCTTCGACTACACCATTGAAGTCATTGAACGGTCCGTCAGTCACCCTGACCAGTTCGCCAGGTTCAAATATCGTTTTTGGCGTCGCGTGTTCGGTACCGGCTTGAATTCTTTGTAAAATGGAGACTGCTTCCTTATCCGAAATCGGCGCCGGCTGATCTGCCTTGCCGCCAATAAACCCCATCACTCGCGGCGTTTCTTTTATGAGATGCCAGGTATCATCATCCAGTTCCATTTCTACCAGAACATAGCCCGGGAAGAATTTGCGCTCACTACGGCGCTTTTTCCCACCTCGCATCTCCACAACTTCTTCTGCAGGTACGATGACCTCACCAAATTTGTCAGCAAATGGGGAAAACTCGATGCGTTCTTTTATCGTACGCATTGCCTGTTTCTCGTAGCCGGAATAGGCATGCACTACATACCAGTGTTTACTCACCCTGTTCTCCTGGTCTTTATCCTATGATGCCCTGAACAGCCCAACTCAATCCGGAGTCCAGTCCCCAGAGAATAAAACCTACAAAAATGACTACTACTACCACTATCAGGGTTGTCTGTGTAAGTTCCTGACGCGTTGGCCAGACAACCAGACGGATTTCCGATCTCGCTTCTTTTGCCAATTCCCAGGTGGCATGTCCTTTTGCTGTCTGCAATGCAATGGCAATCACAATTCCTAACAGCGCGACCCCGATCAATGCCCTGTACAACAGGGTAACCGTACCGTACTGTGAATTTGCGTAGACACCACCCAGCACTATCGCAAGAATGATTAACCACTTAACCGCATCAAATCGAAACTGCGGACCATCAGATTTCAAATTCATTCGGTTTCCAGCTATTTGGCAGGCCAGGAGGGAATCGAACCCCCAACCTGCGGTTTTGGAGACCGCCGCTCTGCCGATTGAGCTACTGGCCTTATCCTGACATACCAACCTGTTAAAGGATTCATCCTGGAAGAATTACTGCCTGTTCTAACTGATAATCCGGGTAACGACCCCGGCGCCCACCGTGCGACCACCTTCGCGTATCGCAAAACGCTGCCCTTCTTCCATCGCTATCGGCGCTATCAGGTTTACCCCCATCTGTACATTATCTCCCGGCATCACCATCTCGGTACCTTCCGCTAACTCCACACTGCCCGTGACATCCGTCGTCTCAAAGAAAAATTGCGGCTTGTATCCCTGGAAAAACGGCGTGTGACGACCACCTTCATTCTTCGACAGTACATACACCTCACCCTCAAACTGCGTGTGCGGCGTGATCGAACCCGGTACCGCCAGTACCTGTCCCCGTTCTACTTCCTCGCGCTTCGTACCGCGTAACAATACGCCTACATTCTCTCCCGCACGGCCTTCATCCAGCAGCTTGCGAAACATCTCAACGCCCGTACAGGTCGTCTTCTGCGTCGCCCGCAATCCTACTATCTCGATCTCGTCGCCAACTGTGACCACGCCACGACTGACTCGTCCCGTCACCACCGTGCCACGTCCCGATATCGAAAATACATCTTCTATCGGCAGCAAAAACGGCTGGTCTATGTCCCGTACCGGCTCCGGTATGTACTCATCCAACGTCTCTACCAACTGCTGTACCGCCGGCATCCCCGTCGCCGACTGGTCTCCCTCCAGGGCCTTCAACGCACTGCCTGTCACTATCGGCGTGTCATCCCCGGGAAAATCATAGTCATCCAGCAACTCGCGGACTTCCATCTCCACCAGTTCCAGCAACTCCTCATCATCCACCATGTCCGATTTGTTCAAAAACACCACAATGTACGGCACGCCAACCTGCTTCGACAGCAATATATGCTCCCGCGTCTGGGGCATCGGGCCATCCGCCGCCGATACAACCAAGATCGCACCGTCCATCTGCGCCGCACCCGTGATCATGTTCTTCACGTAATCCGCATGCCCCGGACAGTCCACATGCGCGTAGTGACGACCCGGTGAGTCATATTCAACATGCGAGGTCGATATCGTTATGCCGCGCTCTTTCTCTTCCGGGGCATTGTCTATCGAATCAAAATCCTGAAAGTCACCACCGCCGTAGGCTTCCGCACAGACCTTGGTTATCGCCGCCGTTAACGTCGTCTTGCCATGGTCAACATGGCCTATCGTTCCTACGTTGACATGCGGTTTCGTTCGCTCAAACTTCTCTTTGGGCACTTGTCACCTCTTTTTTATTTCGTCGGTTTCGACTTACTGATGATCGCCTCGGCAATGTTGTCAGGCACTTGCTTATAGGTCTCAAACTCCATGGAAAAGGTAGCACGCCCCTGCGTTGCAGAACGCATATCGGTTGCATATCCGAACATCTCGGACAGGGGAACTCCGGCCCTCACAGCTTTACCGGCCGGGACATCTTCCATTCCGTGAACCACACCCCGGCGGCGATTCAAATCACCAATGATATCGCCGTAGTAATCTTCGGGTGTCACTACTTCCACATCCATAATCGGTTCCAGCAATACAGGGTTTGCATCCAGTGCACCTGATCGCATCGCCATGGAACCAGCAACTCTGAACGCCACCTCGCTGGAATCCACATCGTGATAGGAACCGTCATACAGGGTTACTTTAACGCCTTGCAGGGGATAACCGGCCAGTACACCATTGGCCAACTGTTCCTGAATTCCCTTGTCAACGGCATTGATGTATTCCCGGGGTACGACACCACCGACAATTTCATCCACGAATTCGTAATCGTTATCTTCAACAGGTTCAATCTTCAGCCACACATGCCCGTACTGACCGCGTCCACCCGTTTGACGTACAAACTTCCCTTCCGATTCGACGGATTTTCGAATGGTCTCTCGATATGCCACCTGCGGTTGTCCGATATTGGCCTCGACACTGAATTCCCGTTTCATCCGTTCTACCAGTATGTCCAGGTGCAACTCACCCATACCACTGATAATGGTCTGCCCGGATTCGTCATCGGTGGCTACGGTAAAGGAGGGATCTTCCGCAGCCAGTTTCCCCAGGGCGATACCCATCTTCTCCTGGTCCGCTTTCGACCTTGGTTCAACGGCAACACTGATGACAGGGTCCGGAAATTCCATCCGTTCAAGCGTTATTATGTTGTTTTCATCGCACAGGGTGTCACCGGTTGTTGCCTGCTTCAAACCAATGGCGGCGGCTATGTCGCCAGCCCGGACTTCCTTGATTTCCTGACGGTCATTGGAGTGCATCTGCACCATTCGACCAATGCGTTCTTTCCTGGATTTGACCGGGTTATAAATCGAATCACCGGAATTCAGAACGCCGGAATAGACCCGGAAGAAGGTCAGTGCACCCACGTAAGGGTCGGTTGCAATCTTGAATGCCAACGCAGAGAAAGGTTCTTCATCATCTGCATGCCGTAAACATTCAGATCCTTCTTTATCGTCCAGGAAGCCCCTGATGGCTTTAACTTCGTCGGGAGCCGGCAGAAATTCCACCACAGCGTCCAGCATGGTTTGTACACCCTTGTTCTTGAATGCTGAACCGCATAAAGCCGGCACAATTTCATTTGACAATGTCCGGATTCGGATCCCCTGTTTTATTTCCTCCTGGGTGAGTTCACCACCATCGAGGTATTTCTCCATAAGGTCATCGTTAGCCTCTGCGGCTGCTTCAATCATCTTTTCCCGGTATTCTTCGGCAATTGCCTGCAGGTCTTCCGGGATGTCCTGATGTTCGAAGCTCAGGCCCTGATCATCTTCATTCCAGTAAATGGCCTTCATTTTTACCAGGTCGACGATGCCCTTGAAATTCTCCTCGGCGCCGATTGCCAGTTGAATCGGAACCGGGGTCGAACCCAGTCTATCCTCTATCTGATTGACAACGCGCAGAAAATCGGCGCCGGCTCTGTCCATTTTGTTGACAAACACCATGCGCGGTACACCATACTTGTCAGCCTGTCGCCAAACAGTTTCTGATTGCGGCTCCACGCCCGACGTACCGCAGAATACCACTACTGCTCCATCCAATACCCTGAGCGAACGTTCCACCTCGATAGTAAAGTCCACGTGTCCGGGAGTGTCGATGATATTGATTCGATGTTCATCAAACTGCTTTTCAGTACCGTCCCAGAAAGTGGTTGTAGCCGCAGAAGTGATCGTAATACCACGTTCCTGCTCCTGCTCCATCCAGTCCATAATGGCAGCGCCATCATGAACTTCTCCAATCTTGTGAGAGATACCGGTATAAAACAGGACCCTTTCGGTGGTTGTTGTCTTACCTGCATCGACATGAGCAACGATACCGATATTACGATATCTTTTTATAGGTGTTGTCCTGGGCACGTGGAAGTCCTGTTCAAGTAGTTTGTTTCAGATGGTCTTAGAATCGATAGTGAGCAAATGCCCTGTTGGCTTCAGCCATGCGATGTACGTCTTCTCTGCGACGTACTGCGGCTCCCCGGCCATCAGCGGCATCCATTAATTCACCGGCAAGTCTGAGTGGCATGGATTTTTCACCCCGGTTCCTGGCGGATTCAACCAGCCATCGCATTGCCAACGCAGAGCGTCTGGAAGGACGAACGTCAAAAGGTACCTGATAGGTAGCGCCGCCAACCCGTCGTGATTTAACCTCTACAGATGGCGCGACAGCTTCCAGAGCAGCGTCAAAGACCTCCAGTGGATCAGACTTGGTGCGTTCCTGAATCCGGTCAAGAGCGCCATAAACAATTTTTTCCGCCACAGACTTTTTGCCACTGACCATGACATGATTCATGAACTTGGCCAGAGTCCTGTTGGCGTATTTCGGGTCTGGTAAAATTTCCCGCTTCTCGGGAATTCGTCGTCTGGGCATAATTATCTTTCCTTCAGGTTAATCGGGAATTCCACTACCCGACCTTACTCTGACTTATTCGTCAGTCCGATAAAACAGTGTTCAGGATTTTGGTTTCTTGGTGCCGTACTTGGATCGACCCTGCATACGATTACTAACACCAGTAGTGTCGAGCGTGCCACGCACAGTGTGGTAACGGACACCGGGTAAATCCTTGACCCGTCCACCTCTTATCAGGATCACACTGTGCTCCTGAAGGTTGTGCCCTTCACCGCCTATATAGGACGGCACCTCAATACCATTGGTTAATCGAACACGGCAAACCTTGCGCAACGCCGAGTTTGGTTTCTTGGGGGTTGTCGTAAATACCCGAGTACAAACTCCACGTTTTTGTGGACAGGCCTGCAATGCCGGAACATCGCTTTTTGATACCTTCCGTTTTCTCGGTTTTCGAACCAATTGATTGATTCTGGTCATGAATTACTAACCCCATTTATTTATTTTGACGCTATGCAAACTGACAGGACCCACAAGAAAGTGAACCCTGTCAGAAGCGAGGGCGGATTTTAATGACATCGTTTGTACGAGTCAACACAATCCGTACGTTTTCATACTTCGCCCGAATTCAGAGCTTCGCTGAGTGCCTGCTCCACGGCACTGACACTGACGGCAGTGCGTTCCTCATCAGTGCTTTCACGTTTCCGGCGACGGTCTTCATGGTATTTCAGACCGGTTCCGGCCGGTATCAGACGGCCTACAATGACATTTTCCTTCAATCCTCGCAGGTAATCACGCTTGCCGGTCACAGCCGCTTCAGTCAATACCCGGGTAGTTTCCTGGAACGAAGCTGCCGAGATAAATGATTCGGTAGCCAGAGAAGACTTGGTTATACCCAGGAGCACGCGATCACCATCTGCCTCCTGCTTGCCTTCCTCAACCATTCTCTCGTTCTGTTCAAGGAACTGGATGTACTCTACCTGTTCGCCCTTGATAAACGCAGTGTCGCCGGGTTCCTTTATCTCAACCTTACGCAGCATCTGACAAACAATCACTTCGATATGCTTGTCATTAATGGTCACACCTTCCAGCCGGTAAACATCCTGAATTTCTTTTACGATGTACCTGGCCAGTTCACTCACACCTTTCAGGCGAAGGATATCATGTGGGTTTTCCGGACCATCGGAGACCACTTCACCTTTGGCCACGTGCTCACCTTCGAACACTGCCATATTGCGCCATTTGGGAATCAGTAATTCGTAATGATCCTGACCTTCAGGCAGTACACCTGGATCAGTTGGTGTAATCACCAGCCGGCGCTTGCCTTTGGTTTCCTTACCCAGGCTTACGGTACCTGTGATTTCTGCCAGAATAGCGGCATCTTTTGGTTTTCTGGCCTCAAATACATCAGCCACCCGAGGCAGACCACCTGTGATATCGCGGGTTTTTGATCCTTCCTGGGGAATTCTCGCTATGACATCGCCTGCTGCTATATGGGCGCCGTCTTCAAGGTTGAGAATTGCATTCGCTTCCAGAAAGTAATGAGCCGGTACATTGGTATCCGGCAACATCAAATCTTTACCCGACTCATCAACCAGGCGCACTGCAGGCCGCACGTCCTTACCCGTAGTGGAACGATCCTTGGGATCAATTATGGATATGCTCGTCAGACCCGTCAGTTCATCTGTCTGTCGCCGTACGGTGATACCTTGCTCCATACCTTCAAATACGACCTTCCCTTCCACTTCTGTAACGATCGGATGAGTGTGTGGATCCCAGTTGGCGACAATTTCTCCTGAATCAACGTGACTGTCCTGTCCTTTCTTCAGAACGGTGCCATAAGGCACTTTGTAGCGCTCTCTCTCCTGCCCTGAATCATCATCGACTATTGCGATTTCGCCAGAACGTGACACTGCAACCAGTTCACCGCTGGCCTTCTCAATTGTTTTGAGATTATGCAGGCGAATACTTCCCGAATTTTTTATCTGGACATTGTCTACAGCAGCCGCACGTGATGCCGCACCACCGATATGGAAAGTACGCATGGTCAACTGGGTTCCAGGTTCGCCGATAGATTGCGCAGCAATCACACCAACCGCTTCACCAATATTGACAATATGCCCCCGTCCAAGATCACGACCGTAACATGTACTGCATACGCCGTACCTGGTCTTGCAGGTGATTGCACTTCGCACCCTGATTTCATCAATGCTCAGGTCTTCCAGCTGAGCCATCCATTTCTCATCTATCATCGTTCCCTTCGGTATTAATACATCGTCACCGGAGGAGTCAAAAACATCCTCGGCGACAACTCTTCCCAGTACACGATTGCCAAGGGTTTCTACCACGTCCCCCCCTTCTATGACAGGCGTCATGACCAGGCCATCATCCGTGCCGCAATCCTGTTCCGTTACCACGAGATCCTGAGCCACATCCACCAGACGCCGGGTCAAGTATCCGGAGTTAGCGGTTTTAAGCGCAGTATCTGCCAATCCCTTGCGCGCGCCATGAGTGGAAATAAAGTACTGCATCACCGACAGTCCTTCCCTGAAGTTTGCGGTAATCGGTGTTTCGATAATCGAATCATCCGGTTTCGTCATCAGACCTCGCATGCCTGATAGTTGACGAATCTGTTCATCAGAACCCCGTGCGCCGGAATCAGAATACATCCAGACACTGTTGAAGGCATTTTGTGTTTCTTCCTCGCCATCACGGTTAATCACCGTTTCAGTACTCAATGTTTCCATCATGGTCTTGCCAACCAGATTTACGGCCCGTGTCCACAAATCGATAACCTTGTTGTACTTCTCACCTCGAGTGACCAGTCCGGAATCAAATTGGGATTCTATTTCGCGAATTTCTCCTTCTGCATCACTGATAATCGCAGCTTTTTCTTCAGGAATAACGAAATCCTCCACGCCAATGGACGAACCTGACCGGGTTGAGTATTCATAACCCATGTACATTATCTGATCAGCAAAAACCACGGTTTCCTTGAGGCCTACTGTCCGATAACAAAGATTGATCAGTTGTGAGATATCCCTGTTGCCCATGGTCTGGTTAATGACTTCATAGGGAATTCCGTCCGGCACGATTTCATAGAGAAGCGCCCGGCCTACCGTGGTATCCACGACCTGCCTTCTGGTTTCAAATTCACCGTCATCGTTCATGATGGTTTCTGTCACGCGTACCTTTACACGCGCCTGCAAACCGACATTACCGTTACTGTATGCCCTGTTGACCTCTTCAACATTGGCAAAGGACATTCCTTCACCCTTGTCGTTGATACGTTCCCTGGTCATCCAGTAAACGCCCAGTACAACATCCTGGGAAGGCACGATGATTGGTTTACCATTTGCCGGCAACAGAACATTGTTGGTCGACATCATCAAAGCACGTGCTTCGAGCTGTGCCTCCAGTGTCAGTGGAACATGCACAGCCATCTGGTCGCCATCAAAGTCGGCGTTATAAGCTGTGCATACAAGGGGGTGCAGTTGAATGGCCTTACCTTCGATCAATACGGGTTCAAATGCCTGGATACCCAGCCTGTGCAGTGTTGGCGCCCGATTCAGCAGAACCGGATGTTCACGAATGACTTCCGCCAGGATATCCCAGACTTCCGGTGTTTCCCGCTCCACCATCTTCTTGGCAGCCTTTATGGTAGTTGCCAGACCACGGGCTTCCAGCTTGCCAAAGATAAATGGCTTGAATAGTTCAAGCGCCATTTTCTTCGGCAGTCCGCACTGATGTAAGCGCAGATTAGGACCGACGACAATAACTGATCGCCCGGAGTAGTCCACCCGCTTGCCTAACAGGTTCTGGCGGAACCTGCCCTGCTTACCCTTGATCATGTCGGCCAATGACTTCAGTGGACGTCTGTTTGAAGAGGTGATCGCACGACCGCGGCGTCCGTTGTCAAGCAACGCATCTACAGATTCCTGCAACATCCGCTTCTCATTTCTGACGATGATGTCGGGAGCGGAAAGATCAAGCAGCCTCTTGAGCCTGTTGTTGCGATTGATCACCCGTCGATACAGATCATTCAGGTCTGAAGTTGCGAATCGACCACCTTCCAGTGGCACCAGCGGCCTCAGGTCTGGCGGTAATACCGGCAATACATTAAGGATCATCCACTCCGGTTTGTTGCCGGAACGTGAAAACGCTTCCATCAGTTTGAGGCGCTTTGTCAGTTTCTTGATCTTCGTTTCGGAATTGGTCTGGGGAAGTTCTTCCCGAATTGTGAAAATTTCCTCGTCAAGATCCATATCCACCATCAGGTCCTGAATGGCTTCGGCGCCCATCTTGGCTTCGAATTCATCACCGAATTCTTCCAGCGCCTCATAGTATTGCTCATCCGTCAATAACTGGCGCTTCTCAAGTGTTGTGAGTCCCGGATCAATGACTACAAACGATTCAAAATAAAGTACACGTTCGATATCACGCAACGTCATATCCATCAGCAGACCAATACGGGATGGCAGTGACTTCAGAAACCAGATGTGAGCAACCGGGCTTGCAAGTTCAATATGTCCCATACGCTCGCGACGGACCTTGGCCAGTGCGACCTCTACGTTGCACTTTTCACAAACAACACCCCGGTGTTTCAGACGCTTGTATTTGCCGCACAAACATTCATAGTCCTTATTCGGACCAAAGATCTTTGCACAGAAAAGTCCATCCCTCTCCGGTTTTAAAGTCCGATAATTTATAGTCTCCGGTTTCTTGACCTCACCATAAGACCAGGACCTGATCATTTCAGGAGATGCGAGACCGATTCTTAATG
>LXNI01001865.1_pt1 | contig 16396 bp, 16 predicted proteins | sample 809091 | NCBI WGS metagenome assembly LXNI01 (sample SAMN04870527, study PRJNA318959) | sponge metagenome | biome: 01000161; feature: marine sponge reef; material: water | host: Sarcotragus foetidus | place: Greece: Milos, Mediterranean Sea | collected 2013-05-29 | depth 5-7 m | reverse complement strand
ACAGCCACTGCCGGGGCGGACTACCCGGCGACCTCGGGCACGCTGACCTTCGCGCCGGGAGAGACGGCAAAGACCATCTCCGTGCCGGTGTTCGAGGACGGCCATGACGAGGACCATGAGACGCTGATGCTCACGCTGTCCAACCCGCACCCGTGGCGGCGGGTGCGATTGCATGATGCGACCGCGACGGGGACGATCTCCAACTCCGACGCGATGCCGAGAGCCTGGATCGGACGCTTCGGACGAACGGTGGCGGATCAGGTGCTGGATGCGGTGGATGCCCGGATGCGGACGAAGCCGGCACCCGGCGTCGAGGCGCGTCTCGCCGGGCAAGGGATCGGCGGCGATCTGCCCTTCGCATCCGGGCCGGGCGGGGATGTGGCGTCCGAAGAGGCCCCTCGGTCGGGGCTCGGGCAATGGTCGAGCGAGCGCGATCTGCTGCCGGGCTCGTCCTTCTCGCTGACTGCGGAGACCGGCGGCGACGGTTTCGTCTCGATCTGGGGCCGGGGTGCGGTGACGGGCTTCGCGGGCCGGGACGCTGCGAATGCGGAGGCGGGGGGCGATGTGGCGGTCGACGGAGAGGTGGCGAGCGGCCTGCTGGGCGCGGACTGGACGCGCGGGCGCTGGACGACCGGGCTGGTCGTCTCGCACAGCCGGGGCGACGGTGGTTACCGTGGTGAGGGCGTCGGCGCCATGACCTCGACGCTGACCGGGGTATGGCCCTGGACGCGCTATGCGGTGGGCGAGCAGCTCTCGGCGTGGGGCGTGGCGGGCTACGGCGACGGCAACCTGACGCTGGAGCCGCGCGCGGAGGACGGCACCCGCGCCGGGGCGATCCGGACCGACCTGGATCTCTGGATGGCGGCAGTCGGGCTGCGCGGCGTGGCGCTCGACGGCGGCGACGATGGTGTCTCGCTGGCGGTGAAGACCGACGCCATGACCGTGCACACCGCATCGGACGCGGTAACCGGGGCAGGCGGCAACCTGGCGGGGGCGGAGGCGGAGGTGACGCGGCTCAGGCTCGGGCTGGAGGGCTCGCGGCCCTTCCGGCTCGCCGACGGCTCGACGCTGACACCGAGCGCCGAGATCGGGTTGCGCCACGACGGCGGCGACGCGGAGACAGGCTTCGGCGCTGAAATCGGCGCCGGCATCGCTTGGACCGACCCTGAGAGCGGCCTGGGCGCTGCGCTGCGCGGACGCGGCCTGCTCGCCCACGAGGCGAAGGGTTTCGAGGAGCGCGGGCTTTCAGCCTCCTTCACCTGGGACCCGGTGACGGGCGACCGCGGGCCGCGCCTGAGCCTGACCCAAACGGCGGGCGGTTCGTCGCCGGGCGGCGCCGACGCGCTGCTCGGAGGCACGGCGCTGGCGGGGCTGGCCGCGAACGACAACAGTGACGAGCTGCAGCAGCGGCGGCTTGAGGCGCGGTTCGGCTACGGCTTCCCGGCCTTGGGCGACCGTTTCACCTCGACACCGGAAGCTGCCGTCGGCCTCTCAAATGCCGGGCGCGACTACAGCCTGGGCTGGCGGCTGGCGGGCGATGACGGGACGCCGGACGGCAACGTGGTGGAATTCGCCGTCGAAGTCCGGCGGCGCGAGAGTGCCGCCAACGACAACGTCCCACCGGAACACACGGTGGGCTTCCGCGCGACATCGCGGTTCTAGGGTACGTCCGACTTTGACGGACGCGCGCCAGGCTTCGCGGGCGCTTCTTATGTTCCGCGCGCCAGGCTTCTTATGTTCCGCGCGCCAGGCTTCGCGGGCGCGCGACGCGGGCGCGCGACCTCTCAGACGTGCTCGCCGCCGTTCACGTGCAGCTCGCCGCCGGTGATGTAGGCGGCTGTGTCCGAGCAGAGGAAGTAGATCGCCGACGCCACTTCCGACGGCTTGCCGAGGCGCGCCATCGGGATGTTAGGGAGCAGATCGTCGACGCCGGGGGAAAGGATGGGCGTGTCGATCTCGCCTGGTGCGATCGCGTTGACGCGGATGCCGAGCGGCCCGAAATCAGCCGCCATTTCGCGCGTGAGCGCCGCCAGCGCCGCCTTGGAGGTCGAATAGGCGCTGCCGGCGAAGCGATGGACTCTGCCGCCCGCAATCGAGGTCACGTTGACGACGCTGCCCTGGCTCTGCTTCAGCTCCTCGAAGAGGCCGCGCGCCAGCGCCAGCGGCGCGTAGAAGTTGACCTGAAAGACCTCGCGCCAGAGCTCGAGATCGGTGTTCAGGCTGTCGAGCCTGATGCCGTTCTCGCCCTTGGGCGAGATGCCCGCGTTGTTCACCAGCGCGCTCAGCGGCGCACCGTTCAGCCGGGCGCGCATCTCCTCGATGCCGCGCCGCACGTCCTCGGGGTCGGAAAGGTCGATCCTGATGTGGTCCTCGGGCCCCGCCTCCCACGGACAATCCTCGGAGAAGGCCCGGCGCGATGCGGTGATCACCCGCCAGCCCGCCGCGCTGAAGCGCTTGACCGTGGCGTGCCCGATCCCCTGGCTCGCGCCGGTGAGGATCAGCGTCCTTCGCTCGTCCGCCATGGCCGCGCTCCCTATCCGTCGCCGTCGACCGGCATGGTGTAGTTGAGCCGCATGCGCCCACCGTCAGCATAGATCACCTGGCCCGTGACGTAGGAGGAATCGTCGCTCGCGAGGAAGACCGCGATGCCCGCGATCTCCTCCGGCTGGCCGACGCGGCCCATCGGGGTGCGGGAGAGGATACGCCGCCAGGCGGACTCGTCGGTGATCAGCGACTGCGACATCTCGGTGAGGATCGTGCCCGGGCCGATGGCGTTCACGCGCACGCCTTTGGGCGCCAGCGCCAGCGCCATGACAGAGGTGAGCTGATTGACCCCGCCCTTGCTGACCACATAGGGGGCGATCGACTCGATCGCCAGTTCTCCGTTGACCGACGACATGTTGACGATGCTGCCCGAGCCTGCGGCCGCCATCTCCCGCGCTGCCGCCTGGCCCACCAGGAAGTAGCCCCGCAGGTTGACGCGGAGCACGCGGTCGAAGTCCTCCTCCGTTACGTCGAGGAAGTCCGCGATCGAGGAGATGGCGGCGTTGTTCACCAGCACGTCGATGCGACCGTGGCGCGCGACCGTCCACTCGACGAGCGCGCGCGCCTGCGGGCCGTCGCCCGTATCGCAGGGCACGAAGGCGGCGCTGCCGCCCTCTTCGCGGATCGCCTGCGCCGTCGCCTCGCCCTTCTCCTCCAGGATGTCGGCGATCACGACTTCCGCACCCTCGGCGGCGAAGCGCCGGGCGCAGGCGGCGCCGATGCCGCGCGCCGCGCCGGTCACCACCGCGATCCTGCCTTCGAGCCGCATCACGCTTCCTCCGCCTGGCGGAACAGGTTGACGATCTGCCGCGCGATCTCCTCCGCCGTATCCTCGCCCGGCTTGTACCAGGCGATCGACCAGGCCATCGCGCCGATCAGCGCGAGCCGAAAATACTTGCGGCTCGTGCCCGGCGGCAGCGGCAGGTCGTCGATCAGGCGGCGAAAGAGGTTCTCGTAGTCGTCCCGCTCCTCGATCATGCGCGCGCGGAGCTTCGGCGAATGCCGGTGCGGGAACTCGGTGGCGATGACCGAGCCGTAGTCCTTGCTCTGGTGCAGGGTCTCGACGTGGGCGGCGCAGGCGGCCTCCAGCCGGCCCCAGGGGTCGTTCGCGGTCTCGATGGCCGCGAGCACGCGCTCCTTGATCCGATGGATCCCGGCCGCGTGAACTGCCGCCAGCAGGTCTTCCTTGGAGGCGAAGTGGTAGTACATCGAGCCGGGGAGAATTCCCGCAGCCGCGGCGATGTCGCGGACCGAGGTGGCGCTGTAGCCCGCCCGCGCGAACTCGACCGCGGCCGCGTCGAGGATGCGGCCCCGCCGATTGTCCCTGCGCTTTGCGTCGGTCGTCGCCACGGCAGACGATCATTCAGGACGGAGGCCCTTTGGGCAAGCGTTCGTTTGAATCGTTCCAACCCCCCGGCTGGCTGCGGCGTGGGCGGATTGTGGCGGGTGCTGAAGCTGGCTACGATCCTCCCCGTCCGCCGGCGGGCGAAGCCGGCGCCCGGCCGCGCCGCGTCCGGCACGGACGGCAGGATGCAACGAGAAGGGGAGGATACCGATGAGCAAAGTCAATCGTCGCACGTTGCTCAAGGCGGCAGGGATCGGCGGCGCGGCAGTGGTTGCGGCGCCCACCATCATCGTCAAACCCGCACGCGCCGACACCATCAGGGTCGGCGGGCTGCACGACCGCACCGGCGTGATCGGCATCTACGGCAACGAGATGGCCGACGCGCTCGTGTTCGCGGTGGACGAGATCAACGGCGCCGGCGGGGTGCTGGGCCAGCAGCTCGAGCTCGTCGAGTACGACGCCCAGTCGACCATGGCCAATTACTCGCAGTACGCGCAGCGGCTCTCCACCAGCGATCAGGTCGACGTGGTCTTCGGCGGCATCACCAGCGCATCGCGCGAATCCATCCGCCCGGTCTTCGACCGCTTCCGCAAGCTCTACTTCTACAGCACCTTCTACGAAGGCGGCGTTTGCGACCGGACGACCTTCTGCAACGCCGAGACCCCGGCGCAGATCAACGGCCCGCTGCTGAAGTACGCGATGGACAAGTTCGGCGCCAAGACCGTCTACACCATCGCGGCCGACTACATTTACGGGCAGATCACCGCCGACTGGATCAAGAAGTACGCGAAGGATTTTGGCGGCGAGGTGATCGCCGAGGAGTTCTTCCCGCTCGACGTCGGCGACTTCGCGTCGACCATCACCAAGATCCAGCAGGCCGACCCAGACCTCGTCGTCTCGGCGCTCGTCGGCGGCAACCACATCGGCTTCTACCGGCAGTGGCCGGCAGCCGGGATGCAGGACAAGATTCCGGTGGCCTCCACCGTGTTCGGGCCGTGGGAGAACGCCTTCGTCTCGGCCGAGGAGTCCGAGGGCATCATGTGCTCCTACCACTACTTCCAGAGCATCGATTCGCCCGCGAACGCGGCCTTCCTGGAGAAGTGGCGCGGCCGTTACGGCGCCGATGCGCAGGAGATCGGCACGCTCGCCGTCTGTACCTACAACTCGGTCAACATGTGGAAGAAGGCGGTGGAGCAGGCCGGCACCATCGATCGCATGGCGGTGATCGAGGCGCTGGAGACCGGCATCTCCGTCGAAGGGCCGGGCGGTACGGTAACGATGGATCCGCCCACGCACCACACGATCATGAGCGCGGCGATCGCCGAGCTGAATGGCGGCCAATTCAACATCGTCGAGGTGGCCGAGAACCGGACGCCGGACGATACCGCCACGGTCTGCGACCTGATCAGCAACCCCGATCAGGCGACCCAGTACCGGATCAAGGTCGACTGATCCCGACCTAGAGCCGGCGGTTACCGATCATGGATCTCGCCGGCATCATCGCCGTCCAGATCGGCTATACGGTGGCCAGCCTCGCGCTCATCAGCGCGGGGCTGGCCGTCATTTTCGGCATGATGCGGGTCATCAACCTGGCCCACGGCGAGTTCCTGATGCTGGGCGCCTACGCGGTCGTCGTCTCGACCAAGGCCGGCATCAACTTCTGGGTCTCGATGCTGGTCATCGCGCCGCTCTTCGTCGGCATCGTCGGCGTCATCGTGGAGCGCTTCATCGTCCGCTTCCTCTATGGCCGCATGATGGACACCCTGATTGCGACCTGGGGGCTCAGCCTGCTCTTCATCGGCATCATCACGACCATCTTCGGCAACGCGACCGAAAGCGTGGTCTCGCCCCTCGGCAGCTTCGAGATCGGCGCGTTCGCCGAAAGCCAGTACCGGCTCTTCATCATTTTCCTCGGCGTGCTCGTGATCGCGGTGATCTTCGCCGTGCTGCGGTATTCGCGCGCAGGGTTGATCGCCCGCGGCACGATGCAGAATGCCGACATGGCGGCCGCCCTCGGGATCAGCCCGCAGCACGTCTACACCATCACCTTCGGCGTCGGCGCCGCGCTGACCGGGCTCGCAGGGGCGGCACTCGCGCCGGTGACCGGCCTGCTGCCCACCATGGGCGCCGCCTTCATCGCCAAGGCCTTCATCACCGTGATCGGCGGCGGCGAGGCCATCGTCACCGGCACGTCGACGGCAGCGGGGCTGTTCGGCACCGTGAACCAGGTCACCACCTTCCTGTCCACGCCTGTCATGGGTGACGTGGCGCTGCTGATCGCCGCCGTCATCCTGCTCCGGCTGCTGCCGCAGGGCATCACCGGCCGGTTCTTCCGCCGATGGCTTTGAACCTCCGCCTCGACGCCGACGGGCTCTCGGTGGGGCGGTTCTCGCCCGCGCTCACCGGGCCGGTCGCTGCCGTCGTCATCATCGCGCTCGTCATCGGCATCCTGCCGCTGGTGGTCTCCGACATCTTCATCCTGCTGCAGCTCACGCTCTTCATGGCCTACGGCATCCTCGCCATGAGCCTCGGCTGGGTGTGGGGGTACGGCGGCATCTTCAGCTTCGGCCAGGCGGCGTTCTACGGTCTCGGCGGCTACACCTACGCCGTGGTCTCCATCAACATGGGGGGTAGCACGGCCGCGCTCGCCGCCGGCGTGGCCGTGCCTGCCGGGGCCGCCCTCCTGCTCGGCTACTTCATGTTCTATGGCCGCATCAGCACGGTCTACGTGGCCGTCATCACGCTCGTCGTCTCGCTGATCTTCTACAAGTTCCTGGGTCACACGGCGGGCTACGAATACACCCTCGGCACCGCCCATCTCGGCGGCTTCAACGGCATGCCGGCGCTGCCGCCCATCAACACGCCGGGCAATCCCATGGCCATCATCTGGCCCGAGGACATGTTCGTCATCACCGGGATCTGCCTGCTGCTGGTCTACGTCGGGCTGCGCCTCCTGATGCGCTCCAGCTTCGGCCGCGCGGTCGCGGCGGTGCGGGAGAACGAGCTCCGGGCCGAGCTGCTGGGCTACGACGCGCGCCTCTACAAGATGGCGACCTTCGGCATCGGCGGCGCGGTCGCGGGGCTGGCCGGCGTGCTCTACGCCAACTGGAACTCCTACGTGAGCCCCACGGTGTTCGACCTCGGCTTCAGCGCGCAGATCATCATCTGGGTGGTGGTCGGCGGGCTCGGCACCCTGGTGGGGCCGCTGATCGGCGCCATGGCGCTCGGCTTCATCACCATCGAGCTCGGCACGCAGCAGGTCGTCGACGTCAACCTGATCCTAGGCGTGATCCTCGTGCTCTTCGTGCTCGCGGTGCCGGAGGGCGTGACCGCCCAGATCCGCGCCCTCTACGCCCGCCTGATGGACAGCGCCCTCGGCGGGTCTCGGGCTTAGTTGCTTCTACTCCGCTGCCGCGCGTGAAGCCGGGCCGGCATCCAGCCGCGCGAGCGCGCGGGCGTAGACGCCGGGGTCCACGTTGCCGCCCGAAAGGATCAAACCCACCTTCTTGCTGGCCATGGCGTCACGCTCCTGCATGAGCGCCGCGAGCGGCGACGCGCCCGCGCCTTCGGCCAGGTTGTGGGTATCGGCGTGGTAGGCGGCGATGGCGTCCAGCATCTCGTCGTCGGAGACGCTGACGATGCGGGCGCAGCCGGCAAGGATCGCCTCCAGGGCTACGGGTGAAGGCTCGCGGGTCGCGATCCCGTCGCCCACCACGGTCGTGGCCCGGTTGGTGGAGACGGGGCGTTTGGCCTCGAAGCTGAGTTCGTAGCAGTTCGCGCCCTCGGCGACGACGCCGACGATCTCGGTCTTGAGGCCTAACGCGTCGCGCACCCCCATCAGCCCGCAGATGCCGGAACCGAGGCCCACTGGCACGTAGACCGCGTCGAGGTCGGGCGCGGCCGTGAAAAGTTCGAGCGCGTAGGTGCCGACGCCCCGGATGAGGCGCTCGTCGAAGGAGGGAACCATCACGAGGCCCCGCTCAGCCGCCAGCGCCCCGGCGTGAGCGAAGGCGTCCTCGAAGTCCGCGCCGTGGATCACCAGCTCGCCGCCGAACGCCGCCATCGCCGCGTTCTTGCCGGCGGCGTTCCCCTCCGGCACCACCAGGACGGACGCGAGGCCGAGCCGGGCCGCAGCGAAGGCGATGCTCTGGCCGTGATTGCCCCTCGTGGCGGCGATCACGCCCTCCGCCGGGCCGTGGCGGCGCAGGTCGTCCATGAAGACGAGGCCGCCCCGCACCTTGAAGGCGCCGATCGGCGTGTGGTTCTCGTGCTTGACCCAGACTTCGGCGCCGGTGCGCTCGGCCAGCAGCGGCCAGGGGATCTGCGGCGTGGGGTCGAGGGTCTCGTGGACGAAGGCGGCGGCCTCCTGAAATTCGGCCAGCGTGGGCAGGCGCATGGCGGTGCTCCGTTTGTCGGCGGAGGCGTATCTTAGCAGTTGCGCCATCTCGCCGGGATGGCCTGCCCCGACGTTGTGGCCGGCCTCGCGACCCTGCGCTATTCTGTGACGCAGGACAGGGACGACACTGCCATGAATGTGACCTGTGAACGGAGTGACGGCATTCTGTGGCTCCGGGTAAGCGGCCGCATCAACATCCTCAATGCCGAGCAGTTCGACGAGGACATCAAGGATGCAATCGGGGATTGCGACCGGCCGGTAATCCTGGATCTCGAGAATCTGGACTACATCAGCAGCGCTGGCCTCTACGTCGTCCTCAAGATCGCGAAGATCACGCGGCAACGCGAAACGGCATTCGCTCTCTGCGGACTATCGGACGTCGTTCATCTGATCTTCGAGAGGGTCGGCTTCGACAGGATCATGGCCATCCATCCGACCAGGGCTGCGGCGCTGGCATCCCTCGAACGCCGAACCGACGGCCCGTAATCGCCTTGCGCGGCTCCGGTGCGCCGCCGAGCGCGCCCATCGCCGCATCCTCAGCCGCACGTGATTCACATCCGCGCCGACCGGCGAAACGTTAATCTCAGGCCATCGCGGGGGTAGTTGCATCGCGGGTGGCGGCCTGTACCTTGGCGGGGCCACTTAGCGAGGGGGCGATGGAGGTTCTGCGCTCGACGGTCGATCCGACCTCGGACAAATTCAAGAGCAACGAGGCGGCCATGCGGGCGCTGGTGGACGACCTCGCCCGCCGCCGCGCGGCGGTGCTGGAGGGCGGCCCCGCGAGTGCGCGCGAGCGACACAGGAAGCGCGGCAAGATGCTGCCGCGGGAGCGGGTGAACGCGCTCGTCGACGCGGGAACTCCCTTCCTGGAACTCTCGGCCCTGGCCGCCGACGGGCTTTACGGCACGGACGTCCCCGCCGCCGGCATCATCACCGGCATCGGCTGCATCGAGGGGCGCGAGTGCGTCGTCATCGCCAACGACGCGACGGTCAAGGGCGGCACCTACTACCCGATGACCGTCAAGAAGCACATCCGCGCCCAGGAGATCGCAGAAGAGAACCGCCTGCCCTGCGTCTACCTGGTGGATTCCGGCGGAGCCAACCTGCCGCATCAGGACGAAGTGTTCCCCGACCGCGAGCATTTCGGGCGCATCTTCTACAACCAGGCGCGCATGTCGGCGAAGGGCATTGCCCAGGTCGCCGTGGTGATGGGCTCGTGCACGGCCGGCGGCGCCTACGTGCCGGCGATGTCCGACGAGACCATCATCGTCAAGGGGCAGGGCACGATCTTTCTCGGCGGCCCGCCGCTGGTGAAGGCCGCGACCGGGGAGGAGGTGACGGCAGAGGAGCTGGGCGGCGCCGACGTGCATACGCGCCTCTCGGGCGTCGCCGACCACATGGCGGCGGACGACGCGGACGCGATTCGCCGGGCGCGGGCCATCGTCGCCCGGCTCGACGCTGCGCCGCCGGCGGTTGCGCCCCAGTCGGCGGCCGAGCCCGCCTACGACCCCGCCGAAATCTACGGCGTCATGCCGCAGTCGCTCCGCACCATGTTCAACGTGCGCGAGGTCATCGCCCGCATCGCGGACGGGAGCGCCTTCGACGAGTTCAAGGCCCGCTACGGCGCGACCCTGGTGACGGGCTTCGCGCACATCGGCGGGCACCTCGTCGGCATCCTCGCCAACAACGGCATCCTCTTCTCGGAATCCTCGCTCAAGGGCGCGCACTTCATCGAGCTCTGCTGCCAGCGCGGCATCCCGCTGCTCTTCCTGCAGAACATCGTGGGCTTCATGGTGGGCAAACGCTACGAGCAGGGCGGCATCGCCAAGGACGGGGCCAAGCTCGTCACCGCGGTCTCCTGCGCCGCCGTGCCCAAGCTCACGGTCATCATCGGCGGCAGCTACGGCGCCGGGAACTACGGCATGTGCGGGCGCGCCTACGGGCCGCGCTTCCTCTGGATGTGGCCCAATGCGCGGATCTCGGTGATGGGGGGCGAGCAGGCGGCGAGCGTGCTGGCCCGCATCCGGCGCGACCGGATCGAAGCCGAGGGCGGCGCGTGGAGCGAGGACGAGGAAGCCGCGTTCAAGGCGCCGATCCTCGCCCAGTACGAGGAGCAGGGGAATCCCTACTACGCCGCAGCCCGGCTCTGGCACGACGGGGTGATCGACCCGGCCGAGACGCGCCACGTGCTGGCGCGCGCGCTCGGCATCGTCGCGAACGGCCCGGCCGAGGCCACGCGCTTCGGCGTCTTCAGGATGTAGCGGGACGCACGCCCATGACCGACGACACCGTGCTGGTCGAGGTGGACGGCGGCGTTGCCACGCTCACGCTGAACCGGCCCGAGGTGCACAACGCCTTCGACGATGCGCTGATCGCCCGGCTCACGAGCGCGCTCGAGGACGCAGGGGCCAGCGCGGATGTGCGCGTCGTGGTGCTCGCCGGCACCGGAAAGTCCTTCTGCGCCGGCGCCGACCTCGCGCACATGAAGAAGGCAGCGGGCTTCTCGGAAGCCGAGAACATCGCCGACGCGCAGGCGCTCGCGCGCCTCCTCATGGTGCTGGGCGGGCTCTCCAAGCCGACCGTGGCCCTGGTTCAGGGGCCGGCTTATGGCGGCGGCGTCGGGCTGGTCAGCGCCTGCGACATCGCGCTCGCGGCCGAGCGCGCGTCCTTCGCGCTGACCGAGGTGCGCCTCGGGTTGATTCCCGCCGTGATCAGCCCGTTCGTGGTCCGCGCCATCGGCGACTCCCACGCCCGGCGCTTCATGCTCACCGGCGAGCGCTTCAGCGCCGAGACGGCGCTCCGCATCGGGCTGGTGCACGAGTTGGTGCCCGCCGAGTCCCTGCAAGGGCGTGGCGGAGAGATCGTCGAGATGCTGCTGCAGTGCTCGCCGGACGCCCATCGCCGCGCCAAGGCGCTGATCGATGCGGTCGCCGGCCGGCCCATCGATCAGGCGCTGGCCGACGATGTCGCGCGCCGTATCGCCGCCGCCCGCGCCTCCGACGACGGCAGGGAGGGCATCGCCGCCTTTCTCGAGAAGAGGCCGCCATCCTGGCGAAATTAGTCGGAAGAATGCGGTGTCCCTGAACCTGCTCAAACTCGCGGTCGGGATCGAGGGCGTCGACCACCTGCGCGCGGTCCAGGCAGCGCGGCTTCGGCGGCTCGGCCGGCTCATCCACGTGACCCGCTTCCGGCCGCGCCGGGCGGACGAGATTCTGGCCGGCGGCTCCATGTACTGGGTCGTGCGCCACCGCATTCGCGTGCGCCAGCGCATCCTGGCCTTCGACCGGCACGAGGCGGAGTCCGCCGCCAAGCCCAAGTGCGCGATCGTGCTTGATCCCGAACTCATCGCGACCGATCCGGTGCACCGGCGGCCGCATCAGGGGTGGCGCTACCTGGAGGGAGCGGACGCGCCCAGGGATCTCGGCCCGGTGGGAACCGTCGAGATCCCCGAGGACACCTTCCCGCCCGAGATGGCCGCGGAGCTGAGGGCGCTGGGCCTTCTCTGAGCGCGCCCGCGCCGCGCCGTGCTATTCTGGCGCAGCAGCGAGAGGGAGGATGCTGCCATGAGCGGGGCGGACTGGCACATCAGGGGCGACTACTTCGAGACCTGCAACTGCGACTACCTGTGCCCCTGCATCTTCACCAACATGTCCGCGATGCCGACGGACGGCGTCTGCAAGGTCGCGATCGTGCTGGACATTGCGGAGGGCCACTACGGCGACGTGCAGCTCGGCGGCGTGAGCTTCGTCACCGCGGCGATGGTGGAAGGCCCCATGGGCAACGGCAACTGGACCTTGGGCCTCATCATCGACGAGGGTGCGAGCGACGCGCAGGTGGACGCCATCGGGCGCATCTGCTCCGGCGACGAGGGCGGCCCGATGGCGCTGATGGCGCCGCTCATCGGCACGTTCGCGGGCGTCGAGCGTGCACCGATCAGGATCGAGCGGCGGGACATGGGCTTCTCGATCACCGCCGGCGATCTGCTGCGCCACGGGGCGGACGGCGTGCCCAGCCTGCCCGACCCGTCCGAGACCATCATGATCGACAACACCGGGCATCCCGCCAACAAGCGGCTGCACCTCGCCATCGGGACCCACAGCCACCTCAACGCCTTCGGCATCGACTGGAACGACGCGGCCGGCGGCCACAACGGCCACTACGCCCCGTTCGACTGGCGCCCGAACTAATCGAGGACTGACCGGCGGCAGGAGCTAGCGGGCGCAGGCCTCGATAAGCGAGCGGAAGATCAGCGCGTCGCCGGGGTCGATCGCGTATTCCGGGTGCCACTGCACGCCGATGAACCAGCGGTGTGAGGGATCTTCGATGCCCTCGATCACGCCGTCCGGCGCGCGGGCGTTGACCATGAGGCCGGGCGCCGCCTCGGCGACGGCCTGGTGATGCGCGCTGTTCACCGCCATGGTCGCGCTGCCGACGATGGCGCGCAGCCGGCTTTCGGCTTCCAGCGTCACGGCGTGTCCCGGCTCGGTGCGCGGGTTGGGCTGCTCGTGGGCGAGCGCGTCCGGCACCGCGTCCGGAATGTGCTGGATGAGAGTGCCGCCAAGCGCCACGTTCATCAGCTGCTGGCCGCCGCAAATGCCGAGCGAGGGCACGGCCTGATTGTGCGCGGCGCGGGTGATGGCAAGCTCGAAGGCGGTGCGCCGGTCCTTGGTGGTGACGGTCTCGTGTCTTGACGCGGCGCCGAAGAGGGCCGGGTCCACGTCGAAGGCGCCGCCGGTGACGACGAGGCCGTCCACCAAATCGAGATAGCGCTCCGCGAGCTCCGGCTCGTGCGGCAGCGCCACCGGAACCCCGCCCGCCGCCGCGATCGCCGTGCAGTAGTTCTCGCGGATCGCATACCACGGCTCGCCGGAATAGCCGCCGGGTGGCTCGATATCGAGGGTGAGGCCGATGACGGGCTGGGGCATGGGCGGACACTAACCGGATTCGCTCGCCGGCGGGAGTTGCCGCGGTGCCCGTCGCCAACACCCTTGACCCGTGAGGGGGTCGGCCGGACCCTGCCTCCATGGCAAATGACCTGCCCTCGCCCATGGACCTCGCCATGGCGGAAGCGGAGGCGGCAGCGGGCCGCGGCGAGGTGCCGGTGGGGGCCGTCGTGGTCGACGGGCGCACCGGCGACGTGCTGGCCCGGGCCGGCAACGCGGTGGAAGCAACGCACGATCCGACCGCGCACGCCGAGATGCTGGCCATCCGCGCGGCCGCCGCCAAGCGGGGCACGGCGCGCCTCGTGGATTGCGACATCTACGTGACCCTGGAGCCCTGCGCCATGTGCGCACAGGCCATCGCCTTCGCCCGGCTGCGCCGGCTCTGCTTCGGCGCCGCCGACCCCAAGGGCGGTGGGGTCGAGCACGGCGCGCGCATTTTTCAGCAGCCCACCTGCCACCACCGGCCCGAGGTCGTCGGCGGCATTCAGGAGAGCCGCGCCGCCCAGCTTCTCCGCGCCTTTTTCGAAGACCGTCGCTAGCCCGTCTGCGGCGCGTCAGCGACGTTGCCGGCCGGGTGCCCAAACTCTATAAGGGCCAGCCGTCACAGCACGGGGGAGAACCCATGGCGACCCAGCGCACCCTTTCGATCATCAAGCCCGATGCCACCCGCCGCAACCTCACCGGCGCGATCAACCAGCGCTTCGAGGAGGCCGGACTGGCCATCGTGGCCCAGCGCCGGGTCAGGCTGACGGAGGGCCAGGCCCGCGCCTTCTACGCGGTCCACAGGGAGCGCGCGTTCTACGACGACCTCTGCGCCTTCATGACCTCTGGCCCCGTGGTGGTCCAGGTGCTGGAGGGCGAGAACGCGGTCGAGGCCAACCGCACGATCATGGGCGCCACCAACCCGGCCAACGCCGATGCCGGCACCATCCGCAAGGATTTCGGCGAGTCCGTGGAGGCCAACTCCGTGCACGGCTCGGACTCGCCCGAGAACGCGGCCATCGAGATCGCCTTCTTCTTCGCGGAGACCGACATCGTCGGCTGAGCCTGCGGCCGGCGGAGCCGTCCAGCGCGCCCGGGCTCCGTGCTATAGTAGGCGGCGCACGCGCGGTGGTCGCGAGGTGTCGTTCGGGTGGCGAACGCGGGGTGTCGTTCGCGTGGCGAACGCGGGATGTAGCGAGCAATGTCGGATCAACGGACACCGGGTCGGCCGGGCGACGATTCCTCGGTCATCACCAAGTCCCGCAGCGAGACCAAGAAGCCTTCGATGTACAAGGTCTTGCTGCTGAACGACGACTACACGCCGATGGAGTTCGTGGTCATCGTGCTGATGCGCTTCTTCGGGATGGACGAGCAGCGCGCCACCACGATCATGCTGCACGTGCATCGGCGGGGCGTCGGCATCTGCGGCGTCTTTTCCTACGAGGTTGCAGAGACCAAGGTGAAGCAGGTCTGTGACTTCGCGCGGCGCAACGAGCACCCGCTTCAGTGCACGATGGAAAAGGAGTAGCCGTGCTCTCGCGCGATCTCGAAAAGAGCCTGCACCGGGCGCTCGCGCTCGCGGTCGAGCGGCGGCACGAGTTCGCGACGCTCGAACACCTGCTGCTCGCGCTGTTGGAGGATCCCGACGCCATCGCTGTGCTGAAGGCCTGCGGCGTCGACCTGGAGCGGCTCGAGCGCGAGCTCGAGAGCTTCATCGACGAGGAGCTGGAGAGCCTCGAAGCCGACGAGGCGGTGGAGGCCAAGCCCACCACCGGCTTCCAGCGAGTGGTGCAGCGTGCCGTGCTGCACGTGCAGTCCTCCGGCCGGGCCGAGGTGACCGGCGCCAACATCCTGGTGGCGATCTTCTCCGAGCGTGAGTCCCACGCGGTCTACTTCCTGCAAGAGCAGGACATGTCGCGCTACGACGCGGTCAACTACATCTCGCACAGGATCGCCAAGGTGCCCGGCCAGGCGGGGCCGGGCGGCCCCGTCTCAGGCGCCGACGAGGAGGCGCAGGAGGAGAACGTCGTCAAGGAGGGCCCGGCGGCGCTGGACGCCTATTGCGTCAACCTGAACGCCAAGGCCAACGCCGGGCGGATCGACCCGCTCATCGGCCGCGACGCCGAGGTCGAGCGCACGATCCAGGTGCTCTGCCGGCGCACCAAGAACAACCCGCTCTACGTGGGCGATGCCGGCGTCGGCAAGACCGCCCTCGCCGAGGGGCTGGCGCGGCGGATCGAGAACGGCGAGGTGCCGCAGGTGCTGGACGGCGCGGTGATCTTCGCCCTCGACATGGGCGCGCTGCTCGCCGGCACGCGTTACCGCGGCGACTTCGAGGAGCGGATCAAGGCGGTGCTCGCCGAGATCGAGGCGCACGAGAGCGCGATCCTCTTCATCGACGAGATTCACACGGTCATCGGCGCGGGCGCCACCAGCGGCGGCGCGATGGATGCGTCCAACCTGCTGAAGCCCGCGCTGCAGAGCGGCACGCTCCGCTGCATAGGGTCGACCACCTACAAGGAATACCGCAACTACTTCGAGAAGGACCGTGCGCTGGTCCGGCGCTTCCAGAAGATCGACGTGAACGAGCCGAGCGTCGACGAGGCGGTCAAGATCCTGCGCGGGCTCAAGCCCTACTACGAGGAGCACCACGGGGTGCGCTACACGGCGGAGGCGATCCGCACCGCCGTCGAGCTCGCGAACCGCTACATCAACGACCGCAGGCTCCCCGACAAGGCCATCGACGTGATCGACGAGGTCGGCGCCTCGCAGCGCCTGCTGCCTGAATCGAAGCGGCGCAAGACCGTGGGCGTGAAGGACGTCGAGAGCGTGGTGGCGAAGATCGCCCGCATCCCGCCCAAGAACGTGAGCCGCGGGGACAAGACCATCCTCGAGAGCCTGGAGCGCGACCTGAAGACCGTCGTCTTCGGTCAGGACGAGGCGATCGCGGCCGTGGCGACGGCGATCAAGATGTCGCGCGCCGGCCTGCGCGAGCCCGGCAAGCCGGTCGGCTGCTACCTCTTCAGCGGCCCCACCGGGGTCGGCAAGACCGAGGTCGCGCGTCAGCTCGCCCACGTGATGGGCGTCGAGCTCGTCCGCTTCGACATGAGCGAATACATGGAGCGGCACTCGGTCTCGCGGCTGATCGGCGCGCCGCCCGGCTACGTCGGCTTCGACCAGGGCGGC
>LXNI01001864.1_pt1 | contig 16397 bp, 14 predicted proteins | sample 809091 | NCBI WGS metagenome assembly LXNI01 (sample SAMN04870527, study PRJNA318959) | sponge metagenome | biome: 01000161; feature: marine sponge reef; material: water | host: Sarcotragus foetidus | place: Greece: Milos, Mediterranean Sea | collected 2013-05-29 | depth 5-7 m | reverse complement strand
CTCCGCAACGGCCGTTGCGGAGGCAGCGTCCAGCACCACGCGCTCCGATTCGACGAGCGCCCCGCGCTCCTCGGGCAAGGTCCTGACGACAAGCCGGGCATCTGCTAGCGAGAAGTTCTCCTGCCACATAGCGCTCGCCGCCTCCAGCGTTCCGCCTGCGACGAACAGCGCGTTGGCCCTTCCGGGCTGTTCCAGCGCACGCTGCAGCACCGGCTTGCTGATGAAGGCGTTGTAGGGCAATTGCTGCTGCGGCGAGAGGCCGAAACGGCCGGGCCCGCTATCGTCCAGCACCGAGGCAACCCTCAGCCGCAGCAGGCGCACGTTGTCGGCCTTGCGGCCCATGACCGACTCGGCCGGCACCAATGCGTCTGTCTGGAACCGCAACAGCAGCTCGTCACCTGCTTCAGCGCCTAGCTCGGTGGCGAGCCGATGGTTGAGCAAGATCTCGCGATTGCCGACTTCCGGCGCGTCAATCTCGTAGAACGCCCAGAATCCCGCATCGACGCCGTGAATCCGCACTTTCGATGCCCGGGCGTTGGACTCCGCGTGCTGTGCGCTGCCGCGGATCAGCACGGCCGAAGCTGCTTGCGCGGTATCGCCGAACGCCTCGGTCGCGCTCTCGAGAAAGTAGCGCTCGCCAACCGCCGCGAAATCAATCGCGCCCAAGCGGTCCAAGGTCAGTTCGCGCAGGCTTTCGCGGACCGATGAGCCAACGATCAGAGCTCCGGCCAGCACCGCTGTGCCTACACCCACGCCTAGCGCCACGGCGCTGTGCAATGCGCGGAAATGTAGCAAGCTGCGAGCCAGCAAGCGACGGGACGTCATGCGCATTGCTCAAAGACCAAGTGCCCGGCTATCGCTACTCAGCAGCGCCAGGCTGGCTGCCGCTTGCCGCTAGAGGTAGTTTTCCGAGCGACTGCTCCATTCGCTCCAGTCGACGCCGCACCTCACGCCTCTTCTTGCTGGTCGGATCGATCGCCAAGTAGCGTGTGTAGGAAGCTATGGCCTCGCGCGGGTTCTGGAGTTTCTCGTGCGTCATCCCCAAGCGCCAGAACGCGTCGGCAAAGTTGCTGTCCCAGCGCGTCGCCTCCAAGTAGCGAGTGGCCGCTGCTGCATAGCTGCCTTTCTTGAAGTAATAGTTGCCGACCTTGAGTTCCTTGTTGGCTTGGACCGGGTTGAACGCATAGGTTTGCTCTGGCTGGGCGAAATCCTCGTCCTCGTCGACCAGTTGCGAGTGCTCTGGCGGGCGCTCCGCGAATGCGGCCTCGTTTTCCGGCTGCTCGTCGGCGAGGCCCAGCGCCAGAGGCAGGAGCAGCGATGAGATTCCCAGCAGCCTCATCGCTGTTAGTATAGCGGCCGTGCGCTAGCGCTCCACACGCTGGCAGGACGTTGCCACAGCTTGGCAACGGCTCTGGCTGGCGGCGTTTTGCGGACGGTGTCTGCGCGGTTATGCTCGACCGCTCCCGAGCCTCCGCATCTGAGTCGGGAGCTTGCCCGAGAGTGAAAAAAACTTACGTTCACGTTACGATGGAGTGTTGCGTCGGATACTGGAGCTAGAGGGAATTGCCAGACAAACACGCTTTAGTACTGGGACTGGACTTCGGCACCGAATCGGTGCGGGCGTTGTTCGTGGACTTGGACGGACATGAACACGGCTGGTCATCTTCCAAGTACAAACACGGGCAGATTACGTCCAAGCTGCCGGGCACGAATGTCTCGCTCGCGGCGGACTATGCGCTGCAGCATCCCAACGACTGGCTGGACTCAGCCTTCAAGGCGACGCGCAGCGCCTGGCGGCGTGTAGGCAACGCATCCGCCCGGATCATCGGCATCGGTGTCGACTTCACCAGTTGCACGATGTTGCCCGCGCTAGCGGACGGCACGCCGCTGTGCATGCTGTCCGAGCACAAGGCGAATCCGCTTGCTTGGCCGAAGCTGTGGAAGCACCACGGCGCGAAGAGCCAGACTGATCGGATCGACCAGATCGCAAACCAGCGCGGGGAGCAATTTCTGGAGCAGTGCGGCGGGACGATCGGCCTCGAATGGTTCTTTCCCAAGATGCTCGAAACCTTGGACGAGGCACCGGAAGTCTACCGCGCCGCCGAGGTGTGGGTTGAGGCGGGAGACTGGATCGTATGGCAGTTGGTCGGGTGCCCGGCGGAGGAGATGGCGCGCTCGACCTGCCAGGCAGGCTACAAGGGCATGTGGACGTCGCGGGACGGTTTTCCCTCCAAGCCGTTCCTGCGGGCGGTTCATCCGGAACTCGTTGACGTCGTGCGCAAGAAGATGCCGGGCCGTATGAAGGCCCCGGGTCAGGTGGCTGGCAAGCTGTCGCAGGCGATGGCGAAGAAGCTGGGGTTCAAAGAGGGCATTCCGGTCAGCACGGCGATCATAGACGCCCATGCCGGAGTGCCTGGCGTGGGCGCGGCCGATCCCGGCACGCTGGTGATGGTGTGCGGGACCAGTTCGTGCCACATGCTCAACGCGGTGGAATACCACCGCGTGCCGGGAGTGGCGGGTGTTGTCAAGGATGGCATTCTGCCGGGGATGTACGGCTACGAAGCGGGCCAAGCGGCGGTTGGCGACGCTTTCGACTGGCTGCGGCGGTTGACCGGCCAGAAGACGTTCGCGCAATTGGCGCGCAAGGCCAGGGCCGTGCAGCCCGGAGCTGACGGGGTGTTGTGCGTGGATTGGTTCAACGGTTGCCGGACTCCCCTGATGGATGGAAACCTGCGCGGGGGGTTCCTCGGTCTAACTTTGAGGCATGAACCACATCACATGTACAGGGCACTGCTCGAGTCGAGCGCGTATGGCCTGCGCTGGATCGTGGATTTGCTCAGGGAGGGCGGTGTGCCGGTGAAGAAGTTCATCGCCACCGGCGGCTTGCCCCATCGCAATCCGCTTTTTGTCCAGGTTGCTGCGGACGTGCTCGGCGAGAACATCTTGGTCCATCCCTCGCAGCAGGGACCGGCGCTCGGTGCCGCCATTTTGGGCGCGGTTGCTGCCGGCAAGCGTGCGGGCGGGTTCAGCTCGGTGCGCTCGGCGGTGCGCACGATCGGGGGCGTGCGCAAGGATGTCAACGGGCGCGGCGGAATGCTGGTCGTGCCGGATCGGCAGGACGCCAAGCTCTACGAACCGGTGTACGCGCGCTATCGCGAAGCCGCGGCATTCGTGCAGCGCCAAGGTGCTGTAACATAAAGCGCCCTTGCTGGTTGACTTGCCAGCACACTCTTGATGGGCTACATTAGGGGAGCGAGGTGATTTGGATGAAACATGTTGGGGTCCTTGGCCTGACAATTGCCTTAGCAGCGATCTTGGTGCCAGACGTCGCTGCCTACTCGCGTGGTGCGCCCCCGCGCACCACCGGGGGGCCTTTCCCCACTGAGCGGGATTGCACGCGCTGCCATGTTGGCGAGGTCAATTCCGGGCCGGGAACGCTATCGCTAACCATTGATGGCGCGCCTGCGTCTGGCGAGCCGGGAGCGTCTGCGCTTGCCTACACGCCCGGCGAGACGATCGCGCTGATCGTATCGTTCGAAGACAAGACAAAGTTTCGCGTGGGCTTTCAATTGACAGCGCGCTCCGGCGATGGCTGTGGTCAGCCGGGCTCGCTGGCGGCTGCGTCGTCGGACGATGGCAATGGCATTGCGACTGGGTCGGGGACGTGCGGATCGGCTGGCAGCCAAGTGCAATGGGTGACGCACCAGAGTCCCCGCAACGGCAGCGCGGCGAAGTTTGCGATCGATTGGACTGCACCGGCTGAGGCCGTGGGCCCGGTGACCATCGCCGTCGCGGTCAACGGCGCGGATGGCAGCCAGAATGTCCGCGACGACAACATCTATACCCTGCAGGCCGTGCTGCAGCCGGGTGCAGCGATGCCCGCGGCACCTGTCATTTCCGATGGGGGAGTGACGTCGCTAGGCGATTCCGACTCGCCGTTGACGACCGGCGCACCGGGCGGAATCGCGGTGATCAGCGGTACCGGATTTGCGGAAATGGGCTCGGAAAGTGCTGGCTCGGTTGATGCGGACGGCAAGCTTGCCACGAAAGTAGGTGGGATCTGCGTCGAGGTCAACCAGGTCCGCGCCCCCGTATTGAACGTGGATTCCACGACTGCGTATATTCAGATTCCTGCCGAAACTGCCGCCGGGTCGGCAGCGGTACAGGTGATTCGCAATTGCGATCCCGGACCGGAGGAACCAGAAGCAACGCGTAGCAACACCGCCATGTTCCAGCTCGCCAGCGTGCAGCCGGTGTTGCTGCAGGTTTCGGAGACCATGCCGGGTGTGGCTGCGGTGCATAGTGACTTTTCCTTGGTCGCCGAGCCACCAACGCCTGCCGACACGACCAGCGAGATGCCGGCGATGTCGGAAATGCAACCGGCCACAGGCACGGAAACGGCAGCCGAACCCGGCCCGATGATGTCGCTGGCTGTGCCGGGCGAAGTCGTCACGTTCTTCGGGACCGGAATGGGGGCTACGCATCCGGCTTTGGCCTCGGGAGAGATCCCTTACCTTCCCAACGTGCTTGCGGCGGAGTCGGTCCAGCTGATGTTTGGCGAGACGATGGTTCCGGACGACCACATTGTCTATGCGGGAGCCACGCCTGGTGTAGCCGGGCTGTACCAGCTGAGCGCGAGGGTTCCCGATGCCATGGCTGCCGGTGAGTTTACGGTGTCTCTGATGGTAGAGATGCAGTCTTCGCCGTCTGGCCCGAAGATCGCGATCGGCGTGCCTGAGGTCGAGGGCGTGGCCTGCGTAGCGGACCTTGTATTGAACGTTGGCGAGTCATGCAGCGGAGCAGTGGACGTGTTCGGGACCGAATACACCGGCGTGTTCCAAGTGGAAGAGACCCAGGCATGCGTCGTAGTAGCGAGTCTTCCACCGTTTTGCGATGCAGAAAAGCTGGACCCCCTCAGTCTCGGGCTCCTTGTGGCGGAGAAGCAAAGCGACAACACGTGGAAGATCACCAAGTTCGGTGATTGAGTGCGCGGCGGCACGGAGGGAACGTCGATGCGAGGTCTTGAGAGAACGATGCTTGCCTGCCAACGCTACCGCCGGGCGTCAGCTCGGATCATGCTAGGTTCCCTGGGGCGGAACCATGTCAACGCTGCGGTTGCCCCAGAGCAATGGGACCTGCGGGGCTCGGGGACTCGTCCCAGCATAGGCCTGCAGGAATACACTTCGTCTGCGGTGCGCGCTCGCGTGGCAGATGGCCAAATCTAGCAAGGTGAACCGACTCATGAATCGAAAACCCATTCAACAATGGCTCTCCCTGACATTTCTGTTGACCGCGGCGCTGCTGACGTTGCAGGCGCAATCGGTCGATCTGCAGTATTCCCCTGAACCTGGCGCAATGTTCGATGTCGTCGAGACCTCGACGCGTGTCACGACGGTAAGCGGGGCTGATCCCGTGACCGACGTGCGTCAGCGCAAGAGTCTCGTTTCGGTTGCAGTTGAACCCGGGCCGAATCCAGACACGGTGACAACCACGCCAGGCTTGACAGTCGAGGTGGTACCGGACTCCACGGCATACTCGAACAAAGTGACCATCGTTTCGCAGAGCCTCACTCGCAACGACAACGTCATCGTAAGCCCGGTGCATGCGGCGCTGGGCGGATTAGAGCTTACGTACCACTTGGACGCAACGGGTAAGTTGCTCCAGATCGCCGGATACGAGGGGCTTGGGGGCGCCATGGCTGCAAAGCTGCCCGACAAACTGGCGAGCACCCTTGTCAAGCTCGTCAATTCCGACACGTTGCTCTACCAAGACACAGCGAGCTACGAGGAGGTCTACGGCCCCTTCACAGAAGGGAGCGTTACTCCGGTTGCCAACGCTGTCTCTGCAGCGAGCAAGGCCTTGCCGAACGGGGGCTCGGTGCCCTTGTATGCGGTCTCGACCATCGAGACCGTTGACGAAAACACGATTCGCGTCAGCCGTGTCTTCAACTCGGACGCGGCTGCTCTGGCCGGGCAGATCGACGGCTTGGATGAAGCCGCGATCCTAGCAACGAAGGGCACCCTTGAGCAGATGCTCCCGGAAACCTTCGCGAGTGCGTCCGTGTCTGGTTCCGAAACGGTGCTCGTTCAAGTCAAAGGCGCACTGGTCGAGTCCCGGACCTTCTCGCTGACGTCTGAGTGGACGCTCCAGGCAGCTGTCGGCGAAACGCCGGTCACGCACCAGATCGCCGAGGTACGGGAGTTCACCGCGACCCCTGTCGCGGTCCCGGATCCCCCCGCGGAGACTCCCGCACCCTAGTCCGAAGCCCGGCCTGCCTTCGCAACCCTGGCTGTCGACTGCTGGTGTGGCCAGCCTTGCCGGCCTAGGATCGTGAGCCAAGGTGCCGTTCCGGTCCCGGGCGGTCAACCTGAGCCTGGCGAGAGTCTGAGGTCGATATACTGGCTTGGGCGCGCCCGCCCAGTCGGGCGGAGTCCATCGCCGCGCCAATCCTAGCGTTGGTCCACATCGTCGTGTTGGATTTCCTAGACCGCTATTTCCGGGTTCGCCAACGCGGGTCCAGTTTCCGAACAGAGATCGTCGCAGGAACGACGACGTTCCTAGCGATGAGCTACATCATCGCCGTCAACCCGGCGATTCTGGCCGATGCGGGGATCGCCCCCGCCGCAGCCGCCTTCGCGACCTGCATCGTCAGCGGGTTGGCCACGATTGCAATGGGATTGGTCGCCCGGCTGCCCTTGGCAGTGGCGCCGGGCATGGGCTTGAACGCGTTCTTTGCCTACACAGTCGTACAGGGCCACGGATTGACCTGGCAGCAAGCCCTCGGCGTGGTCTTCGTTGCGGGCGTAGCGTTCTTGCTGCTGTCCCTGGCGGGCGTGCGGCATGCCATCTTGCGCACGATGCCGCCTGAATTGTTACCGGCGATCGGGTCCGGTATCGGCATGTTCTTGGTCATGGTCGGGCTCAAGAACGCCGGTTTGATCCAAGCTCACGACGCGACTCTCGTAACCCGCGGCGAGCTGAGCGCCCCGGGCTCGTTGCTGGCCATCGGCACGTTGTTGTTCACCGCCACGCTGCTCTCTCGCGGCGTGCGAGCCGGAATCGTGATCGGCGTCGTTGGGGCCGCTCTGCTTGGCACGACGCTCGGCTTGGCGGGGGTGGCGTCCGATCTAGACGGTGGTGCGTTCGACGCCATGTTCAGGCTGGACATCGGTGCCGCGCTGTCTGTCGACCTCCTCGACATCGTCTTCGCGATGCTGTTTGTCGATATGTTCGATTCGCTTGGAACCGTGATTGGAGTGGTGAAGAAAGCCCGCCTAGAAGACTCTGACGGTCAGGTTCCCAGGCTTGGACGGGTGATGGGGACCGATGCCGCAGCCACGATCGTGGGTGCTCTGGCGGGAACCTCCACGCTGACCACCTACATCGAGAGTGCGGCCGGCATACAGGCCGGGGGCAGGACCGGGCTCACCTCAGTGGTCACCGGGGCGTTATTCCTGCTGGCCATTCCAGTCGTGCCGTTCGTGGGATTGATCCCCGCCGAGGCCGCTGCGGCGCCGCTGATCATCATCGGCGCTACGACGGTTGGACTGGCGAGGGAGGTTGATTGGGACGACATCGAGACGGCCGTGCCAGCGCTATTTGTGATGGCCGGGATGCCCTTGACGTTCAGCATCGCGGATGGACTCGCGATGGGGGTCGTCGCGTATTCGGCGCTGAAGATTCTGCGCGGCCGAGCGGGCAAGGTCGCTTGGATGGTCCATGCGCTGGCAGCGCTGTTCATGGCTCGATTTGCATTGTTGGGGTAGCGGCGGCCCTGAACGGCGAGGCGGGCCTGGTTCAGGCCGCCCGATTCAGCGCGTTGGCCAGAACTTTGCGAATTCTTCGGCCGACGCTACGCTCTTCGCCGGCGGCGAGCATCCACACAGCGACCTCGAGGCCCTCCGAATACTTCGGCCGAACCTCGATTGCCGGTTCCCCTTGGCGTAGCTGCTCGGCCGCCTGCTCTGCTGTTAGCCGAGCCGCTTCGAAGTCCCAGCGGATGCGTAGGTGCGGGACCGCGTTGGCAATTTCCGGCACGAAGATCTCGGTCGTCACCCCGGGTAGGCTCGCAATGTTGCGCTCGATCCGCTGGCACCTTTGCTCCCATTCGGCCCAGACTTCATCGTGGTCCCGCGCCAAGAACTCTTCCAGCGCGACCAGCATCCCCACGATCTCCTCTTTGTTGACCTTGTTGGTGCGGCCGACGGAGTCCGAATGCGGGCTGTTGTTCAAGCGCGCAGCTTCGATCAAGTCGCGTCGTCCGATTAGCAGGCCTGCCGATTGGGGCCCTCGCAGCCCCTTGCCGCCGGAGAACGCGACCAAGTCGTAGCCCATTTCGGTAAAGCGGAAGAGATTGTCCGCAGGGGGGACGTCGGCAGCGGCGTCATTGAGTGTTGGCACGCCGCGGTGCTTGCCGATGCGCACGAATTCCTCATGGCCGATGCTGCCGTCGTGCTCGGCATGGTTGAGAAAGAACAGCATCGCAGTGCGCTCGTTGATCGCGGATTCCAGCTCGCGCGCCGACTCCACTTCGACAAGTCGGACGCCGCAATTGCGGACGGCGTGGTCGTAACCGTTGCGGTGGGATTTCTGCAGCACCACCTCGTTCTTCATGCCCGCCGTATCCGGCAGGCGTCGGATCCGATCCGGGGAACTTCCCGCGACGCAAGCGGCCGTTGCGAGAGTCAAGGCTGAAGCACACCCAGCGGTCACAAGCGCCGCTTCGCATTCCAGCAGTTCTGCGATGCGGTCGCCGGCCTTCTCGTGTAGCTCTTGCAGGTCCACATACTTGCCTGCCGCCACCTGCATTGCGTCCAAGACCGGCTGGGGCATTTGGGAAGCGGTCAGCCTGGTATAGGTCCCAGCCGCATTGAGAAACGGCCGTACCCCGAGTTCGGCCAGCACATCCCGGTCAGCCGCGCGCCGTTTCCCCCGGGCCGCGGCGCTCTGGCCAGCCATGCCGATACCGGGCACGGCCAATGCGGAGCGCATGAAACCGCGGCGATTGCTAAAGAGCCTGCGCAACATCGAATCCTCCCTTGGTGCGGTAACCCAGAGCTACGCTCTCGCGCAGGTCAGCCATCGCGCTTCACGGCAGGCGCCTGATGCGGATATTCCTGAACTGTACGGGTTCGTTGTGCCCGAGAAAGCCGATATGACCGCTCTTCCGCTTGAGCCCTGGATGCTTCGCCAGCAGCGCTGGGTCTTTCACATTCTTGGTGTCGACATCGAGGATCTTCGTTCCATTGAGCGTGACCGTGATCCTTGATCCCCGGGCTGCCACCTCTTGGCTGTTCCACTCTCCGACTGGATTCAGCGCACCGGTCTTTGCCGGGGCAACGTGGTACAGGGAGCCATGCTTCTGCCAAGGCTTGATGTTCGCGTATCGCTCGGCTGAGTTGTCAATGATCTGAAGTTCGTTGCCGGCGTAGGCCATGTCGCTCCACCCGAGCGGGCAGCGCACGCACAGGCCGTTGTTGGAGCCAGACTCGAGCTTGAACTCAAAGCGCAGGACGAAATTGGAATACTCCGACGCGGACAGCAGGTTTCCACCGCTGCCCTTGGCGCAAGCGATGCTGCCGTCCCTGATCGCGTAGCCCTCGCCGCGCTTGCCGAGCAGGATCCAGCCATCGAGAGACTCGCCATCGAACAGCTGCACAAAGCCTTCTTCCGCAACGGCTGCGGTTGCAGCGCACAGAAGGAGCGCGATCAGCAAGCAGGTTCGTGGCATCACTGCGTGGAATCATAGCACCCGGGTGGCGAATCGGCGTGAAGAGCGTCGGCCTGCACGCTGCCGCGCATGGATACCATCGCACGCTGCGCTAAGAATAGTAAGGGTGGCGGGCAGCATATACGAAATCGTCGGCGAAGCTGGATTTGACCGGCTGACCAAGGCCTTCTATGACCGCGTAGCGGACGACGAGATATTGAGCCCAATGTACCCCGACGACCAGCTCGAGCAGGCCCGAACGCGACTGAGAGATTTCTTGGTCGGCCGTTTCGGCGGGCCTCAACGCTACATCGAACAGCGCGGACACCCGCGGTTGCGCATGCGGCACATGCCGTTTCCGATTGACGGGCGCGCTCGTGATCGCTGGATGGAACTGATGACGCAGGCTCTCGCCGGGGCTGAGTTTCCACCAGCAGTGGCCGACTTGATGCTGCGTTACTTCGCGGATACCGCGACGTTCATGATCAACCGTGCCGAGGCGTAGCGGTCATTCATCCAAGAACTCATCAAAGGCGCTGGCCACCTGGCGAGCGATGATCTTGTTGCCCTCGGCGTTCGGGTGGATTCCGTCACTGTTATTCAGTTCCGGGACCATTGCCACGTTCTCCAGCAGGAACGGGATCAGGGGAAGGCCCAGTTCTTCTGCGAGTCGCGGATAGACTCCGTCGAAGTCTCGCACGTATTCGGGACCGTAATTCTTGGGCAGCTTCATGCCTGCCAGGACGACCCTTGCACCGGCCTGTCGGAACTGGCGGATGATTTCTCTCAGATTGTGCTCCATCGCATCGAGCGGGAGGCCGCGCAGACCGTCATTGGCACCGAGCGCCACGATCACCCATGCAGGCTGGTGAGCGATGGCTGCGTCGATACGACTCAGCGCCACCGCCGTCGTATCCCCGCTGATGCCCTCGTTGACTACGCGGAAACCCTTGCCGCGCTGGTCGAATTCGCGCTGCAGAAAGGACGGGAATGTTTCGGACCGCCCGACCCGCTGCCCGGCGGTCAAGCTGTCGCCGAAGGCGACCACCACGGGTCGCATGTCGGGCGCAGTTGGCGCGACAGGCGAGTGGCCGTCCCCGGCCTGCTCGGCCCGCGGTTGAGTTGGCTCTATCGTCTCGACGGTGCTGCAGGCGACCAGCAGGGCAGTGGCAACGGTGGCGGCTAGGATCGGGTTCCGGACGGGGGAGCGGTGGTGCTTGATCAACATCGACATTGTCAACGCCTGCTAACCTCAGTATGTGGAATCGCAAATTGGGGTGCTTGCCGAGGTGGGATAGCAAGCCTGCTGCGGCCTAGGGCGCACGGCTCGGGCCGCGCTTTGAGTCCGCTTCGGGTATGTGCAGGGAGGCAAGCCTGCATGGGCCTCGACGATGAGGGCGGTGGGCAGGCTTGCTCGTAAGATCAAAGAAGGAGAACTGGCGCGCAAAATGTCGAATCCAGTCCCCGTTCTAGAAGTTCGCGGGCTCGTCAAGTCCATTCCCAGTGGCTCGCGCGTGGTTGAGATTCTGCGAGGGCTGGACTTCACGATCCCGGCCGGAACCTTCGTGGTCATCCAAGGGCCGTCCGGCAGCGGCAAGAGCACGCTGCTGGGGTTGTTGGCCGGTCTGGACAAGCCGACATCGGGCGAGATCCTGATCAATGGAGACCCGCTGTCCGCGCTGGCGGAGGACGAGATGGCGCTGCTGCGCGGACGCCGGATAGGCTTTGTGTTTCAGGCCTACCAACTCGTGCCGACCCTGACGGCGTTGGAAAATGTCATGTTGCCGCTGGACCTGACCGGTCACGCCGACAAGGAATCGCATCAGCGGGCGATCGAACTGCTTGGCGAAGTGGGCCTGGCCGAACGGAGCGACCACTATCCAGTTCAGCTCTCCGGCGGCGAGCAGCAACGCGTTGCCCTGGCACGCGCCTTCGTGACCAAGCCCCCGATCGTCCTTGCCGACGAGCCGACCGGGAACCTAGACAGCCGCAACAGCGAACTGGTGCTCGACATGCTTCTGCGCCTGAATCGCGAGACCGGCACCACGCTGGTGATGGTCACCCACGACGATCAGATCGCAGCCAAGGCTAGCCGCCGGATCGCATTGGTCGACGGCTTGATCGTCCCCGGCCCGGTTTCTGAACCGATGCTCGCCACAGCGCCCGCGTTCTAGCGATCCGCACACAGATTTCCGTGCGGCTGGCCGTTCTCGGCCAGCGGCAGGTCACCATCCCGGCGGCGCTTGCGGGCATCTGTAGCGAAACGGCCCAGGCACTCAGCTCGCATGCGTCCGCAAGCCGGGATGCGAGGCCATCCCACGGGGACCCCGGACTGCCCCCCGGCCGGCAAGAGGTAGCGTTCCGAGAAGGGCGCTCCCAGGCACCGCTCGCCTTCCTCCACCCTTTTCGGCCCAGACCGACAGCCAGATGATCTGGAGCGGCGACAGCCCAGACCTGTCCGTCGGCACCCCGGCCCAGTTCGTCGTAGCGCCCGCCTGCCGGCAGGCGTCCTTGAACGCCGACCTGAGCGTGGTCGACATCAAGGACAACGAGGTCGAGAGCCCGGACCTGATCGCCTCTAGGATCGAGCGTGCCGCAAAGACGCTGGGTGGGGAGCGCCTCCGCTTCGTGAACCCGGACTGTGGGCTCTGGATGATCTCGCGAAGCGTCGCCGACCGAAAGATGCAAGCCTTGGTCGTCGGCTGCAATCTCTACCAAGGATCGAGAAGCCGCAAGCAAGCGGGTCCAGATTGGGCTAACGGCCCCTTCCCTGCATGAGGCTTAGTTGGACGGTGCTTCCTATCGCTTCCTGCCACGAGCACGCCTACGTTCGGGGCCGACGAGCAAGAAAAGTTCGTGCGGTCGTCAATGCCGCGCGGCCTCGTGGTCAGTGAATCCGCTCAGTCGGACTGGACCACCACAGGGGCACGCTCGACGCCTAGCGAGAGGGACAGTTCGTTCGAGTCCGTCACGGGCCGGACGGTGGATCTTCTGTGGCCGACTGGAATCGACCAGCTATCGACGACGGAATCGGAATGGCCCGCATCGGCTGTCCCGGTATGCGGGAAACGCAAGCCACCGTCAGGCTGCCCGTCGCGACCGTTGCGTCGTCGAGAGTGACTAGTGCCTTGTAGCGGATCGTCTTAGCGCGGATCTCCGCAATCGTGAGGTGCAGTTCGAACACGTCTTCAAACCGTAGCGGACGTTTGAAGTCGAATGATGCGGAGACCCGCGGGAACCCTACCTTCGGGACCGGCTCCAAGATGCTTAGTCCCGCCTCGCGCCACAAGGCGTGCTCGGCTTCCTCCATGTAGCGGTAGAACCAGCTGAAGTGGACAATGCCAGCGCTGTCGGTCTCGTAGAACTGCACGCGGCGCTTCAGTCGATACTCGCTCACCACGGGTCGACTCCCTGCGACTCTTGCCGCCGATTCAGTTCGCATATTGGGAGGCCGGTACTGCAAGATCCGCGGGAATTGAGCGCAACTCAGCTGCCCGTGTTTCCCATTGTGGCGTACGGCCGGAACGGTGGAGGATGCTGCTTGGCGGCCCAGTGAAGCCTAGTGACCGCTTTCGAGTCCGATCCGTTCCTCCGACGCATCGGTGACCTAACTCGACAACGGCGGCAATACCTCGACGATATCGCCGATCTTCGAGCCATGGCGCAAGACTTCGTCGTCCGTACAAGATCTCCGGCTCCTGCATCCAGAAGACCCCCGTCATTTCCGGATTGGGCCTTACGGCGAGAAACGAGAGGACACGACTCTCGTATTCCTGATTCCTTATCTGCCCCATCCTTAGTGGCGGCCCGAAAAAGCGATGGATTCGCCCAGAGCAGCTTGGGGCAAGAGTCGCCGGCTGCGAGGTCTGTGGATGGGGCAGGCATTGTGTGCCCGCGGGGAGGCCTGCGGTGAAGCCCAATCAGCCAGCTCCTGCGTTTGGAACGGCCGGTCGCGGCTTGGGCTAGCGTGGTATTGAAGCGGCCTGCCCGCTGAGGACTCTTGGCCCTGGCTGCTAAGGCTTGCGTTCCGACGAAGGGCTTCCGGTAGCGAGTGCCCGGAGTTGCTTCTGCAATGCCCGCGCTTGCTCCTCTGCTGCCCGCCTGGATTTCGCCTCGGCATTGGCGCGTTCCTCTGCTGCCCGTCTGCGCTCGGCCTCCGCACTCGCGCGTTCCTCCGCGGACAGTCTGAGTTTCGCCTCCGCACTCGCGAGCTCCTCCGCGGACTGTCTGAGTTTTGCCTCGGCACTGGCGCGCTCTTCCGCTGCCCGCCGCCGCCGCTCCGATTCTCCCAACTCCCCGTCGAACTCTTCCCCCGTGCGAGGATCCCTGAACACCAGCACTGTCGCCCCGTCCTGCCGTTGGCTGCGCAGCTCCAGCCCCAAAACCCGGCTCCGCAGCCAACCACCCCGCGCGCCGCACGCCACCGGCTGCACCGGGTTATAGCTCCCCCCGTTCGCCTCCCAGCCCTGTAAGGGCGGTGCCAGCAGCGACCCGGTCGGGTCCAGCCGCCAATACTCGCGCACGCCAATCCGGGCGTACTCCTGCGCCTTGTGCCGGGCATCCTTGGCCGCCGTTGACGGCGACGCCACCTCCAGCACGAAATCCGCGGCCTTGCCCTCTTCCCAGACCTTGTACGAACTGCGGTTCCCGCGCTGCACGCCGAACACCACCTGTAGGTCCGGCTGCAGGCAGACCTTGTTATTGCCAGGCTCGTAGTACACCAGCAGCTCCATGGCCACAAGCACGTTCTCGCGATTGCGGAAGTGGTTGTCCAAGGCCACCGTGGCCTGGCTGACGGCCTTGCCGTGCCAGATGCTCTGCGCGATCCAGTTCCCTTCCGGGTACTCGACATCCGCGGGCTCGCGCGCCGCCGCGGCCGGTGCTGGTGGGGTCAGGCTGGGAACTTCCGTTTCTGTGGCGGGAGTGACTGCCATGGCGAACTCGAACGCGCACGAACACGCTTCCCTCGTAGCATACAGGCTCCGGCGCAGGTGGCCCGGCGGCTGGCGCAGCGGGCCCGCTCAGACTGGCCTGCAGTGGCGTAGTCGGCGACCAAGCGAGGCAGGCTGCGGCCTTGCCGGCACGGCACTTTGTTCTTGGGCACGGAGGTGGACGGGTGTAGCCATCGCCTGGTAGTGATCATGACAGACGCATCGATTTCGCATTCAGCCACGTAGCAGCAACACTTCAAGGCGCAACCCTTGGCAGCTCAAGGCCAGCGCAATGCTGTGTGCCCGGAGCCGCCGCCGGACCGACCCAACGGGCAGGCCGATCTGACCCGCCACCTGTCGGCTGGCCTTGGGTGCGGATCGTAGGGAATCAGGCTCGTATTTGAACTGCGCGTCGCGCAACAACCGCCCCAAAGGAATCTCGTTCTTGAGCGAGCGGAGCGCAAGAGCAGTGATAGACTGAGGGTGGGCTCCGGAACCGTGCAGCGGGATGCTGTGAACTCCGCCAGGTCCGGGAGGAAGCAACGGTAGCGGCCTCTGCCGCGTGCCGCGGGCCTCCGGGGTCCATCTTCGGCGCAATTCGGGACCCTCTCGATGTACCAGGTCATTGCGCGCAAGTACCGTCCTCAGAGATTCGAGGAGGTTGTCGGCCAAGCCCACGTCAAGCTGACGATCAAGAACGCTATAGCCCAGCAGCGCATCGCGCACGCCTACATTTTTTCCGGCCCCCGCGGGACCGGCAAGACCACCATGGCTCGCATTCTGGCCATGGCCCTGAATTGGGAGGGCGGCCCCAGTTCGTCTCCCGATCCGGACTCGCAGGTCTGCAAGGAGATTGCCGCCGGCTCGTCGCTGGACGTGGTCGAGATCGATGCCGCTTCGAATCGCGGAATCGATAGCATCCGGGAATTGCGCGAAAGCGTCAAGTATCGGCCCGTCCGTGACCGCTACAAGGTCTTCATCATCGACGAGGCGCACCAGATCACAACTGATGCGTTCAACGCCCTGCTCAAGACGCTGGAAGAGCCTCCCGGCTGGACGGTCTTTGTGCTCTGCACCACCGAGCCGCAGGCCATCCCGGCCACGATAGCCTCGCGTTGTCAGAGCTTCGCGTTCCAGTCTGTGGAATTGCAAGAGGTGATCCAGCACCTTGCCAAGATCTGTGCCAGCGAAGGCGTGGCTGCTGATGACGACGCACTCACCGCAGTCGCGCTGGCAGGCGACGGGTCGGTCCGCGATTCGCTTTCGACACTAGATCAGGCGATTGCAGCGTTTGGCAGCAAGCTGGAGACACAGGCTGTTCGCGACCTGCTGGGAGTGATCCCCAGCGAGGGAACGGCGCGGATTCTCGGCGCGATCCGGGACGGCGACCCAGCCGCCATGCTGGCAATTGTCGACGACCTGTTCCAACAAGGCCGGAATGCGCAGCACTTCTGCGGCGAGCTAACGCGGCAATTTCGAAATCTCATGGTGATGAAGGTCGCCGGCCACGGCACGAGGCTCGTGTCGGCGAGCCATGCCGAGCGCGAAGCGGCTAAGGACTGGCTGGAGACGTTCTCGCAGGACGATCTGACCCGGTACGTGCAGATCTTGCTCAGTCTCTACCAAGACCTCCAGCAATCCACGCAGCAGCGGTTTCGGTTGGAGATCGGGTTGCTGAAGCTTGTGCATGCCGGCCGGTTGGCGCAGATTGAGGAGGTCTTGAGCGGGCTCAGCTCGGGCAAAGCGCCGCGACCCCG
>LXNI01001863.1_pt1 | contig 16414 bp, 12 predicted proteins | sample 809091 | NCBI WGS metagenome assembly LXNI01 (sample SAMN04870527, study PRJNA318959) | sponge metagenome | biome: 01000161; feature: marine sponge reef; material: water | host: Sarcotragus foetidus | place: Greece: Milos, Mediterranean Sea | collected 2013-05-29 | depth 5-7 m | reverse complement strand
GATCCCCATGCCGAAGGCGATGGTGGCGACGATCACCACGCCCGGCTCGGTCATGAAGATGTTCTGATGCGCCTCCCGCTCCTCCTTCTCCATGCCCGCGTGGTAGGGGAGCGCGCGGACCCCGTCCGCCGCCAGCATGCCAGCGGTCTCCTCGGTCTTGCGGCGCGACAGGCAGTAGACGATGCCGCTCTCGCCCTTGTGACGGGCGATGAAGCTCGTGAGCTGGCGCTTCCAGTCGCGCTTCATCTCCACCGCGAGCCTGATGTTGGGACGGTCGAAACCGAGCACGAATTGCCCGGCCCGTCCGCCGAACAGCTTGTCCACGATGTCGTTCCGCGTCACCTCGTCGGCGGTCGCCGTGAGCGCCGCGATCGGAACGCCGGGGAAGAGATCGCGCAGCCGGCAGAGGTCCTCGTATTCCGGGCGGAAAGCCGGGCCCCACTGCGAGATGCAGTGGGCCTCGTCGATGGCGAAGAGCCTGACCGGGAGGCGGGCGAGCGCCGACAGCATGCGCTCCGTCATCAGCCGCTCGGGCGCCATGTAGAGAAGCCGCGTCCGGCCTTCCGCCGCCCGGCGCCAGGCCGCGACGTTGGCGCCCCTGTCGTTCGCGGAGTTGATGCAGTCGGCTGCCACGCCCGCCAGCCCGAGCGCGGACACCTGGTCCTGCATCAGGGCGATCAGGGGGGACACCACCACCGTGATGCCTTCCATGACCAGGGCGGGGATCTGGAAGCAGAGCGACTTGCCCGAGCCCGTCGGCATCACGGTGAGCGCGTGGCGGCCGCCGAGGAGCGCCTCGATCACGGCCTCCTGGCCCGGACGGAACTCCTCGAAGCCGAAGACCTCCCGCAGCGCCTCTTGCGCCGCGCTCAACCGCCTTCCTTCCGGGCCGGGACGGCCGGTTCGCTCTTCAGACGGCAATTCGGGCGGGCCGCTCGGCAGTTCCGCCGGTTCGCTCCCCGCGAGGGATTCCGGGCGCCGAGGCGGCCGCTCCATCAGGTGCGGCACCTGCTACGGTTCGCCTTGAGCGCCTCGCGGGCCGGTGCCGCCATTCGACTCCGCGCCGTGCTCCGCAGTCGGCCCGGGGAACCGATGGCCAGCCTCCCGCGACCGTCCGATTGAGGAGGAAACGCTCTGTCCATGGCCCGGCGAAGCATGGGAGGATTCGTACCACGAATCGCCCTCCCCCGGCGATTGCCCCACCTCTCCACGTACCGAATCCGGTAGATCCTCCCGGCCCGGTCGTCGCGAAGCCAGGAGAGAGCCGTCGCGTGCCTCGACGATTCCGACCGACCGGTTTCGTACCGTCCTTGGGAATACGCCGCGCAGCCCAGCGCGGTTCAGCGGTCATCGGCGAGGCGCACGATCTGGACCCGCCAGCCGATCCTCCAAAGCGAGGCATGAATCGGACCACTCAGGACATCGCCTGACCATGATCGTAGCCAGTCCAGCTACCTGACCGTGCCCGGTCCCCAGAGGTTCCGTCTCGGCCGGAACCGGGACCTGCCTCTCCGGCTAACGGCCACGATACCGCCGGCGTGAGCGTCGGCGACGGGCTCGAGATCCCTGCCTTCCTGCGCCGCTCGTAGGCGCCGCGTCACTTTCCTGCGCCCCGCCGGTCGGCGGCCCTTTGGTCCGTTCGGCGGGGCGCCCTTCCGTCCACCGCTTTCATGGGAGACCACCGCCATGACCGATCCTTCCCATCTGCCCGGCACGAGTGTCCCCGCCACGATCCGGGCCCGCGTCCACGACGGCGCCATCGACCGCGTCACCAGATTCTTCGATGCCGGGCTCGCCCAGGCGTTCACCGAGCTCATCCAGAACTCGCGGCGCAGCGGCGCCACCCGCGTCGCCGTGGTCACGGAGGCCATCGAGCAAGACCAGGCTTCCGCCGCCATCCGTGTCACCGTCAGCGACGACGGCGACGGCATCGCCGACCCGTCCGTCCTCCTCTCCTTCGGCGAGAGCGGCTGGGACCAGGACACCGCGCAGCGCGAGGACCCCGCCGGCATGGGCGTCTATGCGCTGTCGAAGCGCGGTTGCACGATCTCCTCCCGGGCACGCGGGCCTCTGCTGGATCTCGCGCCTGGATGGCGCGTCGCTCTCACGCCGGACTGCTTCCTCGGCAAGGAAGAGGCCGCCGTGGTCGAGGGCGATGCCCCCTGGCCGCACGGCACCGCGATCTCCTTCAGCGCCCACGAGAGCCTCGCCACCATCGAGAGCGCCCTCGCGGGCGCCGCGCTCCATTGCCCGCTGCCAGTCACCTTCAACGGCGAGGCCTGCAAGCGGAAAGCCTTCCTCGACGGCGCGGTCCACGTCGAGCGCTGGCGCGGTCTCGTGTTCGGCGTCTTCAGGAACCGGCTCACCGGCTTCAACGACCCCGACCTCAACTTCCACGGCCTCACCCTTTCCGTCCGCCTCCCTTCGGTCGATCCGGTCGAGAGCGGCGCCTGGTCGGTGCGGGCCGACATCGAGGCCTGCCCCGAGCTGGAGCTGGTGCTGCCCGCCCGCCGCGAAGCCGTAGAGACGGCATTCCTCAGGGAGATGCGCCAAGCTGCGCGCCTCACGATCTACCGCGCCATGGCGGCGGCCGATCCGGCGCCGCGCATAGCCTTCAAGGACCACAAGAGGGCCGCGGACGCCGGCATCGCGCTCCCCCTGCCGCCGGCCGAGCTCCGCCCCTGGCGGCCTGGCATCGCCGATATCGACGACTGGCGCGACACCCCGTCCTACGCGCCCGTGGGCGCCGCCACGCTGGTCATGGCGGTCGATCCCGAGCCGCAGGATCAGCAGGCGTTCTGGCGCGCCGCCGAGCGGGCGGGAATAGCCGGCGCGGGGTGCCTGTTCGAACGCGACACGCGCTTCGAGGGCTACGCCTGGTACGACGCGCTCGCGCGCGTGACCGATCTCCGCATCGAGCTCACCGAGGACGGCGTGACCCACGCACTCGATGTGCTGCGGGAGGCGCCCGACCCGGTGTCCGGCGTGCCCACCGCGCCCGGCCTCCCCGACACGCTCGCCCGGCCCGACAGGATCGACATGCACCTCCGCATCGAGCGGGACGACCAGCCGTCGGAGACCATGACCGTCCCGGCCGACGTCGCCTTCGTCGGCGAGGACGGAACCTGGGTGGAGGACGCCCGCCCGCTCGTCACCAGGGACAGCCAGCTCACGCCGATGCAGCTCACCCGGCTGCTTCACGCGAGCTACTTCTCGGCGTCCGACGACGTGGAGGCCGACAGCTACGACACCCAGTCCGCCCGCTTCGACCAGGACGCCACGCACCTGGCGATCAAGCTCCTCGCGACGGAGGACGAGGCCAGGAAGCACACCATCGCCGAAGCCGTCTGGCGCGAGATCCTCTGGGTGATGCCGCGCGACCGCGAGGTCTCCATCAAGGTCGCCGGCGGCAAGGTCGCCGTCGAATTCGGGCCCGACACGCCTGCGCCAGAGGGGGTGGCGGCATGACCTGGTATTCGGTGCAGGCAAGCTACGCCGGTTACTTCGCCAACACAGTCTCCGTCGAGGCCGACACCCTCGAGGAGGCGCTGGAGAAGGCGATCGAGGTCGCCAATCAGGACCCTCACTGGAAATCGGTGGACCATTGCGGACCGACTTACATCGACGCTTGTTGCATCGGGCGCGACGCCGACCCGTGGGAGCGCCAGACCACGCTGCCCGTGCCCGCCCGCTTCACAGAGAAGGGCGAGCCGCCTCTCGTCACCCTGACCGGCCCGCGACCGCCCGGCGGACTCGAAGTGACCGGAGGCACGGTGCGCATCCGCTTCGTGGACGAAAAGGGCGCCGGCACGGTCACCACCGAGGTGTCCGACTCTCCGCCGCCGCCCGCCAACAAGCCCGTCGTCACCGTCCGCCGCGACGCCAACGGAGCACCTTCCGTCGACGTCCGGGGCGGCAAGGCCATCGTGAGGATCGAGGGCTGGAAAGGAGTGGACCATGCCCAAGCCTGAGCCCGGCAACGCCGCCGCATTCGGCCCCGCGATCTCCGTCTACACCCGCGCCCAGGCGATCGAGGACGGCACCCGACGCCGCTGGTGCAGTCCGGCGCCATGGCGGCGGTGCCGCACCCCATACCGTCCTACCGCCCGATGCTGCCCGAGCGCGTGGTGACCGAGGGGCTGCTGTCCGACGCACAGCTCGAGAGCGTCGTCCTCGCCGGCCAGGCCCACGAGAAGCACTTCGCCGCCGAGTACCGCATCGGCGCCGGTTGGGAGACGGTGCAGCGCGTCGACGCCGACGGCGATGACGATGGCGATGAAGACGCTCCGGCTTCGGACGACCATGGAAAAACCGTCGCGGACGACGAGCCCCTCTCCGATCCGGTGCGCTTCCGGCGCGGCTGGATGCTGGGCGACGGCACCGGCTGCGGCAAGGGAAGGCAGGTCGCCGCCATCGTCCTCGACCAGTGGCTGAGGGGCCGGAAGCGCGCCCTCTGGCTCTCGCAGTCCGACAAGCTGCTGGAGGACACGCGCCGGGACTGGTGCGCCATCGGCGGGCGCGAGGAAGACGTCATCCCCCTCGGCAAGGTGCGCCAGGGGGCCGACATCCCCCATGCGCAGGGAATCCTGTTCGCCACCTATGCCACGCTGCGCTCCCCCGCGCGGCAGGGGAAGCCCTCACGGCTCGACCAGATCGTCGCCTGGCTCGCCAACGGCGAGGACGAGAACAAGCGCCACGCTTATCAGGGCGTGATCGTCTTCGACGAGGCGCACGCCATGGCGAACGCGGCGGGATCGAAGGGCTCGCGCGGCGAGGTCAGGCCCTCGCAGCAGGGCCGCGCGGGACTGCGGCTTCAGAACGCGTTGCCAGACGCCCGCATCCTCTACGTCTCCGCCACCGGCGCCACCACCGTCCCCGGCCTCGCCTACGCGCGGCGCCTCGGGCTCTGGGCCTCCGGCGAGACCCCGTTCGAGACCCGCACGGCCTTCGTCGCCGCCATGGAGGCCGGCGGGGTGGCGGCCATGGAGGTGGTGGCGCGCGACCTCAAGGCCCTCGGTCTCTACCAGGCCCGCGCCCTCTCCTACGACGGAGTCGAGGTCGACATCCTGGAGCACCCGCTGACCCCGGAGCAGCGGCGCATCTACGACTCATACGCGGGCGCCTTCAAGATCATCCATCAGAACATCCAGGAGGCCTTGAAGGCCACCGGCATCGTCGACGGGGAGTCGACGCTCAACAAGAACGCGAAGTCGGCCGCCTTGTCCGCCTTCGAGGGGGCCAAGCAGCGCTTCTTCGGCCACCTGCTGACCTCGATGAAATGCCCCTCGCTGATCCGCGCCATCGAGGCGGATATGGAGGAGGGGCGCTCCGCCGTGGTGCAGCTCGTCTCCACCGGCGAGGCACTGATGGAGCGCCGCATCGCCGAGATCCCGGCGTCCGAGTGGGACGACCTCTCCATCGACCTGACGCCCCGCGAGTACGTGCTCGACTTCCTGGAGCACGCCTTCCCGGTGCAGTTGCAGGAGCCCTTCGAGGACGATGACGGCAACCTCATGTCGCGCCCCGTGTTCGACGCCGACAACAACCCTGTTCTGTGCCAAGAGGCGCTGGCGAAGCGCGATGCGCTGGTCCAGAAGCTCGGCGCGCTGCCGCCGGTGCAGTCCGCGCTCGACCAGTTGATCCACCGTTTCGGGCACGACGCCGTGGCCGAAATCACCGGACGCTCGCGCCGCGTGCTCAGGATCGAGGACGCCAGGGGCGAGCGCCTGGCGCTGCGCTCCCGGCCGGCCTCCGCCAACCTCGCCGAGACCGCGGCCTTCAAGCGCAAGTACCGCCTCACCGTCGACCGCCGCGAGGCCGCCGCGCTGGAACGCGCGCTGGCCAGTTGCGGCTCGACCGCGATGATCGTCACCGCGCCTGGCGAGCCCGCCACGGCGCCGCGCGAAGCGCCCGCCGCGTCCTTCGATGCGCTCAGCCTGTACGACGACAACCGGAACGGCCGCATCACCTGCAAGGAGGCCCGGCGGCACGCAATTGCGCCAGTGCCGCGCGGCCACCCCGCCTATCGGTTCATGCGGGATGGTGACGGCGACGGGGTGGTCTGCGAGTAGGCCCGACCCGTCCGGGCTTCACGCGTCCAGCCCGCGCTCCCGGTTCCGGCGCGCGCACATCAACCACGCGGGCAGGCTCGCCGCCGCCGCAACCGTCGCCACCGCGAACGGCCCGAATCCCTCGAGCGCCAGCGTTCCCGCCACCGCCCCCGGCCCCAGCACGGCGAACGCCGCGCAGGTCGCCCACGCGCGGCCCTGCCGCCACAACAGCCTGCACGCGAGCGCCAGCGGCACGCCTCCCGCCGCGAGCGCTGCCATCCGCAGCCACCCCTCAGCATCCGCCGCCAGCCCGATGCCGCCGCCCAGCGCCAAGCCGAGGTGGAATCCGGCCGGCAGCCAGAGAAGGCAGGTCACCGCGGCCCCGACTCCCCGAAGCGGAACCCGGACGTGCCGCCTTCCGCGCCGCGCCGAGAGGTTCCGCGGCGGGTAGCGAACCAGCGTGAGCGTGACCGGATCGGTCATTCCAACGAGTCTCCTTCCCGGCCGCCGGCCGGCTGACACTCATCTAGTGGGCAGGCCGCCGGGCCGCAATGCCGCAACCGCCGCGCTCCCCCGTTCCGTCCCGATCCGTTGCGAATTCGACACACGGCCGCCCCATCGGCGTCGTCGTCCAGGCCCAATGCCCGGCAGGAGAGGCGGAGAGGGGCCAGATTCCGGCGAGCGATCACAGGGAGGAGAGGATCATGACGCAGCTCGTCTACACCGGCATCGGATCGCGCGCCACGCCACCGCCCATTCTCCAGACCATGACCACCATGGCCGCCTGGCTTGCACACCGTGGATGGCACCTTCATTCCGGCGGCGCTGCCGGGGCCGACTCCGCGTTCGCCACCGGTGCCCCTCCCGGCGCCCGCACGCTGTTCCTGCCGTGGCCCGGATATCGCGGGAACGCGGGCCCGGATTGCCGCACCCTCGGCGCCGACCGCACGCGCCGCTGCCTTGCCATCGCAGCCGACCTGCACCCCGCATGGCACCGCTGCTCGCCGGCTGCCCGCAGATTGCACGCACGCAACGCGGCGATCCTGCTCGGCCAGAACGCCGACACGCCCGTCCATGCCGTGGTCGCCTTCACCCCTGAGGGCGCGATCACCGGAGGCACCGGCATGGGCATCCGCATCGCGCGCCGCTACGGCATTCCCGCGCTGAACCTCGGCGTGCTCCACCCGCGTGCCGTGTGCGAGCGGCTGGAGGAAATACGCGCCGCGCCGCGCCACGGCGCTCGTCACGCCTGATCCGCCCCCTCCGCCTGCCAGATGGGAGCATGCCATGATCCGTTTCACGCACGGCGACATCTTCGCCCAGCCTGCCGAGGCCATCGTCAATCCCGTCAACTGCGTCGGCGTCGCAGGCGCCGGCCTCGCCCTCCAGTTCAAGCGCCGCCACCCCGACGCCTTCCGCGCCTACCGCCACGCCTGCACCGAGCGCCGGCTGCGGCCGGGCCGCATGTTCATGTTCGACACCGGCCGCGACCGGCCCCGCTGGATCGTCCACTTCCCCACCAAGCGTCACTGGCGCGACCGCAGCGCGATCGAGGACATCGAGGGCGGACTTCGCGATCTCGCCACGACCCTCGCCGGTCTGGGCATCCGCTCCATCGCCATCCCGCCCATCGGGTGCGGCCTGGGCGGACTCGACTGGCCCGCGGTGCGCCCCCTCGTAACCGCCTGTCTCGCCGATACGCCGGGCACGGTCATCGTTCTCGAACCGGCGCCGGAGACGGAGCCGTGCGCAGGTGCCGGCGTCCGCTTACGCGAGGAGAGAGAGGCCATGGCCCGCGACACCACGAGCATCTTCGACCACGGCGCCACGCTGGTGCCCGACATCGTCACCGAGACCGAGGAGCGGCGCATCCTGCTGCGCATCTCCCAGGCGCCCTGGATGACCGACCTCAGCCGCCGCGTGCAGCACTACGGGTTCAAGTACGACTACGGCTCGACGTCCGCAGGCCGCCACGCCCCCGCCGCGCCGTTCCCCAGGTGGGCAACCGCGATCGGCGAGCGGCTCCGCCCCTTCTTCCAGGACGCGCTGCCCGAGCAGTGCATCGTCAACGAGTACCGGCCGGGGCAGGGGATCGGCATGCACGCCGATCACCGCTCGTTCGGACCCGTCGTGGTGTCCCTCTCCCTCGCCGCCGAGTGGACGATGAACTTCCGGCCGCGCAGCCGCCGCCCCTACGTCCGCGGCGGGCTGGCGTCCGACGAGGTCGTGCCTCTCCCGCGTCGCGCCGCGCTCGTCCTCAGCGGCGCCGCACGCTCGGCCTGGATGCACGGGATCGATCCCGCCGCCAACGCGGGCCGCGGCGAGACCCGCCTTTCCGCCACGTTCCGCACGTTAGTGCGGTAGTGCCGCCGCCGTTCCCGTCCGTGCCGGCGGCAAGGCCGTCGGCCACCCGGCAGGCATCGGGGCAGACGGCAGACGAGAGGTTGAGAGGAGCTTGGAGAAGGGTGAACGGGAAGGGGACCGAGAGGGAACCGGCCCGTTCATCCACCCATCGTCATCAACCAGGATTGACAGGAGACGAATCATGGCTTTCGGATTGAACATGGCGCAGGTGATCGGCCGCTTGGGCGCCGACGTCAGCATCAACCACCTCACCTCCGGCGGGCGCGTGGCGAACATGAGCATCGCCACCGACGAGTCGTACATCGACAAGCAGACCGGCGAGCGGATGGACCGCACCGAGTGGCACCGCGTCGTCACGTTCCAGAACGGACTGGTCGACATGCTGGAAAAGCACGCGAAGAAGGGCCGCCTGATCTACGTCTCGGGCAAGCTCCAGACCCGCAACTGGCGCAAGGACGGCGAGGACTCCGACCGGTTCTCCACCGAGATCCTGCTGGTCCCCGGCGGGCGCGTCCAGTTCCTGGACAAGCCGGCCAACGGCAACGGCGCCCCGGCGTCGAACGGTGAGGCGGCGGCGCCCACCGCGGCCGATCCGGTGGATCCCTCGGACGAGATTCCGTTCTAGGCGGCCCGTCGCCGTATTCGTAAGGCTCGCAGGGATAGCGCCCTGCGGGCCTTACGCTTTTTCCCATTCCGCATTCGTAACGTTTCCGCCTCTCAGCGCGTCACAGCGGGCCCCTCCCTCCCGCTGACCTCGGCCGGTGCCGCGTCCCTCCCTGCGCGGCACCGGCCTTTTCTTTTGCGGCCTGTCCCGAGCCGCCTCCGGCCGGACGGCAAGGCTCGCGCTTCGCGCATCGCCCGCCGTCCCGGCGCCGGCGAGAGCGGAGAGGGGCCGGTACCGGGGCGTTCACCCCGAGCCCCGAGGGAGGTTCCCATGTCCCCGATCCTCACCGGCCGTCCCGGCTGCGCCGGTTCCGGCCCACGAGCGAGGCGCGCGTCGTGAGCGCCGCGGACGTCGCCGCCGCGCTCGGCGCACGCGCCGAAGAAGTCTGCCGGCGCTATCTGCCGCACGGCCGCAGGAGCGGCCGCTACTGGACCGCCGGCGACGTTCGCGGCGCCCGGGGGCGCTCGCTCTTCGTCCGCCTCGCGCCTCCGGGCGTCCCCGGGAAGTGGACGGACGCCGCCACCGGCGAGCACGGCGACCTCCTCGACCTCATCCGCATCGCCTCCGGCGCGGGCTCGCTCCGCGCCGCCCTCGCCGAGGCGCGCGCCTTCCTCGCCATGCCGGCGATGCCTCTCCCCGCCGATGCCGATTCCTACGACCGCACGGAAGCGGCGCGCCGCCTGTGGCGGCGCTGCCGCGCCATCGACGGCACCCACGCCGAGGTGTACCTCCGGGCGCGGTCCATCGATCGCTGCCGGTTCCCCGCGCTCCGCTTCCACCCCGCGCTCTTCTACCGCGACGGCGGCGGCATGCGCCGACTGCCGGCGCTGGTCGCCGCCGTGACCGGTGCCGACGGGGCCGTTGCCGGCGTCCACCGGACCTGGCTCGATCCCTCGCGCCCGGCCAAGGCGCCCGCGGCGCGCCCGCGCAAGGCGCTGGGCCGCGTCCACGGCCTGGCCGTCCGCTTCGGCGATCCCGCGCCGGCCACGCTGCTGGTGGGCGAGGGGATCGAGACGGTTCTCTCCATCGTGACCGCGCTGCCTGACACGGTCGCCGCCGCCGCACTGTCGGCCGGCAGCCTCGGCGCGTTCGCGCCTCCTCCCGGCGTCACGCGCCTCGTCGTCGCCCGCGACAACGACCCGGACGGCGAACGGGCCGCCGAACGCCTTGCCCGGCGCTGCGCGCGGGCCGGCATCGCCGCCCAGGTGATCGTTCCCGAAGGTGACGACTTCAACGACGACCTGCTCGCGCTCGGCTCCGCCGCGCTCGCCGCCCGGCTCACGTCCCTCTTCCGCTTTGCGGGAGAGCGAGGGCGGCATGAGTTGGCGTGAACAGGGCGAGGGATAGAGAGAGTGCCCGCCCGCCAGGGACGGAGGGGAGGACCCCGATGGGACGATTCAGAACCGACCTCACCTTCCGGCGCATCACGCCTGAAGAGTCGCGGATCTACCAGAACGGCGCCATCGTCGGCGAAGTCTACCGGCAGGAGGACATCCTGAACGCCGGTGCCCACTACTACGTAATCCACCTGTCAGAGGACCATCGCGGCCCTGTCAAGGTGCACGAACGCCACCGCATTCGCGCCGAGGCACAGCGTCTCGTGGACACCCACCCGCTCTGGCCGTGACCATGGAGCGGGCGATCTTCTTCCCTTATTGGATGCGCCAAGCGTCCTTTACAGAAAGGGTTGGGCGACCCCTTCGGGCCGGGCTATCCGCTGCAATTCCCGCTCGCTGGCGCTCCCGGGAATTTACGCTTCTATCCCTGTCGCCTCCGCTCGCTGGCGCTCGCTGCGCGCTCCGCTTGCCAAAGAAACAGCGAGTGGCTTCCACAAATGCTCCACCCGTCGTGATCTCGCATTGTGCCACACGTGCTCGCTCCAGCAACCCTGCGGGTCCTCCGCTTCGCTCCGGCCTGACCCAAGAAGGTCTAGGGCGGGCCGTGAAAGTCGCCGACCGTGAAGATCGCTTTCCCCTACCCGGCGACACCTCGCGTGGGGCACGCCTGCCCCTGAAGCGCGGGGCAGGCGTGTCGGGCCGGCGCTCGCAAGCGGCCCGGCACGCGGCGTCCGGCACCCAGCTCTCTGCCAGGTCGCACCACCGAGAATTCTACCAACGGCCCGTACCTGGGCGGGTGCCGGCCACCGCGCGCCTCGAATGCCTACTTGAAACGAGCCTCATCCCGGCGATCCCGCGCCGGCCCTCCCAGGCACCGCCAACGCGATCTTCCGCACCAAGATCGGCGACTTTCCGCACCAACCCCCGCCCAAGACCTTCTAGGGCCAGGTGCTTCCGCTGCGCGCGCGTGTCCCAAAACGACATCACGACGGGGCACAGGGTCCCGGAGGATGAAACAGAAGGAGATCGTCATGCACGATATCGACATCGACACCAGCGACACCGCGATGACCCGCGCCTTCGCCAGGGCCGGATACAGCATCCCCGGCATCGACCCCGACCGGGAGGACGACCTGCGCGAGCCCCGGCACTACGCATCGCCCACAGCGGCGATCTGCGACCACGCCGCGCTGCACGGCGCCACGCCCGGCCCGGACGAGCCCGACAACCGCTTCCTCTGGGACGAGAGCGAGGCCATCGGCGGCATCGAGCAGGCGGTGCACCTCCTCATCGAGAGCGTCGCTCCGGACGGCACCCAGCTCGCCGACGAGCGCGAGAGCCTGCTGTGGGGCTTCGTGAACATGCTGCACGCGCAGGCGGGCCGTATCGACCGGACGGTGGACAGGATCGTCCAGCAGATGCGCGACCTCGAGCGCGCGCAGGACGGCACCGAGGTGAAGGCGCACGAGCTGGAGACGCTCACGGACCGGGCGCACGATCTCGGCGACCGCCGCGACGCCTTCGAGAAGATGCGCGACTTCGCCGCCGAGGCCTACCGCGTCGAGACCGGCAACGTTTGGCGTCCGCGCCACGGCTCCCATGCCTCGCAGACCCGCAAGCTCACCTCGGCAGCGATCGACGCCCGCGACTTCCGGCGCGCGCGGAAGGACCGCGAGACCCAGGCGCACCTGCCGGACGGGACGCTGGTCGCGATCACCGGCGGCAAGACCGTCGCGGACGCGGACGCGGTCTGGACCACGCTCGACCGGGCGCGCGAGAAGTACGGCGACATGGTGCTGCTGCACGGCGGCGGCCCGGGCCACGAGAAGATCGCGGCGAGCTGGGCCGACGCGCGGGGCGTCGACCAGGTGGTCTGCCGCCCGGACTGGAACGCGCACGGCAAGGCCGCGCCCTTCCGCAGGAACGACGAGCTGCTGAACCTGCTGCCGGTCGGCGTCATCGCGTTCCCCGGATCGGGGATCACCGGCAACCTGGTCGACAAGGCCCGGCAGCTCGGCATCCCGGTCATGCAGATAACCGCGTGACGGCGACGTCCCTGCCGCCCGCCAGGGCCGGTCCTTCGCTTCGGCGAGGGATCGGCCCCCCTTTTTGCGCCGTGCCCCGTGTCGCGCTTCGCGCCGGCGCCGCTCGCGCTCCCGGCACCGCCATCCCACTATACGCCACCACCCCGGCCTCGCGTCCGGCTCGACGCTGGCGCGCCGTCGCCGGGCGCTCGCCGCTCCTTCCTATCCCGCCACGGTCCCGCTGTCATCAGCGCGTCGGCTCGCCGTTCTGCGAACGGCAGATCGCCGCCGCGCTTCGCGCGCCGCCGTCGGGAATTCCCTCTGTTCTCCCTCTTCCCGTCATCGCGTCCAACGCCGCCAACAGCCAAGCCCTTGCGGCCCTGTTCGGAGACTCCTCGATCCTTTCAGCTCCTCAACCGTCCCCATCGCTGATGGATATCGGCCTGTTACCGTCCGCTCGTCCCGCACAGAGGTAAGGGCGCCCGCCCGATCCTTCGGACCGGTCGCCGGGCTCTATTCCGCCGGGCGCGGCTTCGCCTTGCCCGGCTCCACGAAGCCCGCTACGCGGTCTTCGCCGTTCCGGTGACGATCCCTGGCGTCTCCACTCGCTGGCGCTCGCTGCGCGCTTCGCTTGCAGGTGCGGGCAGTCAAACCCGTGCATAATCGCCGCCGTGGCTCGCTCGCTTCGCTCGCCTCGCCGGCGGCTTTCCCCAGCACTACGCCCGGGCGCATCGCGGTCCGTCGCTTCGCTCCGCCGCCGCTCGCGCCCTCTCGCCGCCCTTCGGCGGCTCGCCTCCCTTCATGACCTCGCAACAGGCTCGGCGCTATCACGCCATCGCCGTTGCTCGCGCCCTCTCCAACTATCGATCTGTCCACATGTCGCCGACGGCTCATCGCTCTTCGAGCGATATCGCCCCGTCGCGCCCGGCGCTTCGCGCCATGGCGCTCAGAACGGGTCGCCGCCTGCCTCCGAAGCCGTGGCTTGCGCCACGGACTTCGCGGCCTTCCGTCCGGGCAGCTCACCCCTGTCGAGGAAGGCCTTCAGACTCCTCTCCCCGATCTCGATGCCTCGTGCTTTCAGCACTTCGTGCATCTGCGCCACCGTGACGCCCTTGGCTCGTTGCTCGAGCATCCGCTCTCGCAAGCGGTCCAGGACGTCTTTCAGCGACAGCTTCGGCGGAGCCAGCTTCGCCAGGTCGCCGTCTATGGCCTCGAAGTCCACGTCGGCTTCGTTGAAGCGTCTCGCCACCATTGTGTCTCTCCCCTCCTTCGGCCACTACATCTGGTAGGTTCGCATGATCGCTGTCTGGCCCCATCGTGTCAACGGCGCACCTGTACCGGCCTCGTATGGCGCCCGAATTTTTGTTCGGCCTCCGTGATCCTGCCTTGGAATCCCCGTCATACATGGTATTCTCGCCCGTGATGGAAAACAACGAAAGTAGCAGCTCTGCACACCTATGCACTAAAGTGCCAGTTGTCGAGAAGAATGACGAATGGTACGGTCAGGATCGGATGAACGTGACGTACCCATTGTGTAACGATCCGAAACCTGTAAGGACTCACTCATTCGCTCTTGCAGCTGTCGCGCTGCGCGCAATTGCGGTCGCCACGTATCTTCCAGGCAGGGACACCGCACCATGGTAGCCACCCTTGCCCAGGCCGCCTCCGCCTCATACTACCTGGAGAGCCAGCGCTCGTTCCGTCATCCCAACGAGTACTACACCGCAGGCGAGGAGCCGGACGGGGTGTGGTTCAACCCCAAGGGCCTGCTCGGCATCGAGAATGGCGGCAAGGTCGACAGCGGAGACTTTCAGCGGCTCTACAACGGGTTCGCGCCCGACGGCTCCACCAGGCTCACCAGGAACGCGGGCAGCGAACAGCGCTCGCCGGGCGTGGACATGACCTTCTCGGCCGACAAGAGCGTGTCCGCGCTCTGGGCCGTCGCCGATCCCGCGCTTCGAGCCCGGATCGAGGAAGCTCACAACGCCGCCGCCCGGGTGGCGCTGGAAGAGACGGTGTTCCGCTACTGCGCGTATACGCGGATCCGGGACAAGGAGGGGCGCATCAGGGTCCTGCCCGCCGATATCTCGGTGGCGATGTTCCAGCACGGCACCAGCCGGGAGAACGACCCTCAGCTTCATACCCATTGCGTCATCTTCAACGCAGCCCGCACCCGCGAGGACGGCAAGTGGCGGGCCATGCACCAGTACCCGGTCTACAGCTGGGCCAAGGCCGCGGGAGCGGTCTACCGCAACGCCCTGGCTTGGAACCTCCGCGAGCGCCTCGGCGTGCCGATGGAGCAGTACGGTCCCAACAACGAGTTCACCCGTATCGAGGGCATGCCAGAGGACCTACAGGTCTTCTGGTCGAAGCGGCGGAAGGCGATCGTCGCCAAGGCCGGAGAGCTGGGCATCCCGTCGCTCGGCAACGCCTCGCGCATGGCCGGCGTCAACAAGCTCACCAGGGCCGGCAAGTCGCACGACAACGATCCCGAGGTCAGGCATCGGCGCTGGATGGGCGAGGCGGAGGGGTTTGCCGAGCGCGAGGAGCTGATCGCCTCCGTGACAGGGCATGACGTGAACGTCACCCGCGAGCAGATCCGCGACTTGACCGACCGCCTCGACGATCTTCCCGCTCACCTTGCCCGGCAGGAGGCCGTGTTCCGGCGTCCGGACATGGTGGAGGCGGCGGCGAACGCGGCGGCAGGCCTCATCGGCCCCGAAGCACTGAAGACCGCCATCGAACGGCTGCGCCGCAACCCTGAGATCGAGCGTCTGGAGCCGAAGAAGCCGACAGCGGAGTCGCTCGCGGGGATGGCCCACACCGAGATCTATTCCACCCGCCACAACCTGGAGCTGGAGCAAGCGGTCAAGGACATGACGGCAGCCATGGCGGCCGATACCGGCCACGGCCTGCCGGAAGAGGCGGTCAATCAGAAGGTGGAGACCCTGCTGGACCAGGGCTATCCGCTGAGCCAGGAGCAGTCGCTGGCGATCCGCCATGCCAGCTTGCAGGCTGGCCGCGTCGCGGTCATCGAGGGCGCGGCGGGCTCGGGCAAGACCACCACGCTCAGGCCCATCACCGACCTTCACAAGGAGCACGGCTACGAGATCGTGCCGACGGCCGTCGCCTGGCGCACGGCAGTGGCACTCGGCGACGACTGCGACGCGCGCGCCTACTGCGTCGACAAGTTGCTGAAACTCGCCGCGAAGGACCAGGTGCAGATCGGCGAGCGCACGCTGATCGTGGTGGACGAGGCGGGAATGCTGTCGACGCGGCAGGCGCATCACATCCTGCAGCTCTCCGAGCGCCACGGCGCGAAGGTGGTTTTCGCCGGCGACACCCGCCAGCAGCAGCCGGTCGAGGCGGGGCCCGGGTTGCGGCTGATTCGGGACGTCGCGGGCAGCGTCCGCGTCGACCGCATCCGGCGCCAGAAGGCGGACCTCGAGGACGTTCTGATCCATGTCCACAAGGAAACGACCGAACAGGCAAGGTTCCGGGCGGGGCTGACCAATCGGCAGGAGCGCGACGCCATCCTCTCAGACTACGAGGCGATGGAGAAGAAGCCCCTGTTCACGCCGTGGCAGGTGGCGGTGTCGGAGGCGCTCAGGGACGGGGAGGCGGAGAAGGCAATCGCGGCATGGCATGTGCGCAACCGGCTTCATCTCTGCCACGACGAGGAAAAGACCCTGACCCGTCTGGTGGACGACTGGGAGCGCCATGTGCGCACACAGCCCGACGCATCCACCGTCGTGCTCGCGCGCACGAAGGCGGAAGGACGGGCGCTGTCATGGCTGATGCGGCAGCGCGTGCTCGCGCGGACCCCCGACGCGAAGCGCGCCGTCATCGAGGTGAGCCGAGACCTGGATGGGAGGGTGACCGAGCCGCTGGAGATCGCGGTGGGCGACCGAATCCGCATCGGCGCGACGCAATGGGAGAAGCAGCTCTTCAACGGCACCGTCGTCACGGTGGAGG